>ERZ795060.1678-NODE-1678-length-25123-cov-6.618917_pt1 | contig 25123 bp, 16 predicted proteins | sample MGYA00375144_ERZ795060 | MGnify/ENA primary metagenome ERZ795060 (study PRJEB30189, sample SAMN05720157) | activated sludge metagenome | isolation source: anaerobic digester from wastewater treatment plant | place: Japan | collected 2015-05-15 ...
GGGCCGGATCATCGCGAGCGATGGCGCGGTCCGCGTGCTGCGCGAGGAGAACGGTCGAGTGATCGAGCGAGATGAGGAGCGCCTCAGCCGGGGGGCGCGCGATGCCCTGATGCTCTGCGCGCGCCTGGCCGCGATTGAGCAGGCCGTGGACCGCCTCCCCCTCCCGGTCGTCCTGGATGATGCCCTGGTCAACCTGGACCGGCGGCGCCACGAGCGGGCGCTCCGGATCGTTGCGAGGCTTGCCGAGAAGACGCAGGTGCTCCTCTTCACCTGCCACGAGCACACGATGGCGCTCCTCCGGGACGCGGGGGTCGCTCACCACCCGATCCTCTTGCCGGGGAAAGCCAGCGCCGGAGCGTAGCTAGCCCGCATTATTCATCAGAATAATGAAAAGAAGTCTCTTTGCCAGGCGTGGCGTGGGTTCGTGGGCACTGCCTCCGAAAACACTCTGCCCCCGGGCGCTTGTGGCGGCAACGGCGTGCCACCAGGCAAGAGACTTCTCTTCTTGAAGTATTTTGGTGAATACTTCGTGCTATACCAGCTCTCGCTTGACCACTTTTCCCGAGGCGTTGCGCGGCAGCTTATCGCGAAGCTCGATTACCTGCGGCACCTTGTAGGTGGGGAGGCGCTCGGCGCAGTGGCGCTTGATCTCGACTTCAGTGAGCGTCACGCCTTCCTTGGGCACGACGACCGCCTTCACCAACTCGCCCAGGTAGGCGCGCGCGCCTGTCGCCGGGATGCCAATCACCGCCGCATCCAGCACGCCATCGTGTGCGTAGAGAACGTTCTCCACCTCCAGGGCATAGACGTTCTCGCCGGCCACGATGATCATCTCCTTCTTCCGCCCCTTGAGGTAGACATAGCCGTCCTCATCGATGCAGGCGAGATCGCCCGTGCGGAACCACCCATCGTCGATCGCTTCCTCCAGGCGGCCCGGCTGGTTCCAGTAGCCCTGAACCACGTTGCTCCGATGGAAGCAGAGCTCGCCCACCACGCCGGGGGGCACCTCGTTCCCCTCGTCATCGATGATCTTCTGGTAGACCTCCGGGAGAAGCTTGCCGATCGAGTCGGGGCGGGTGTCGGCATCTTTATCCGGGAGAACGTGCGTCGCCGATATCGTCTCGGTGAGCCCAAAGAAGTTGTGGAGCGCCACACCGGGCAGGCGATCGCGCAGCCGGCGGATCGTCTGCGGCGGCATCGGCGAGCCGGCATAGGCGCACAGCCGCAGGCTCGAGAGGTCGTACGACTCCAGGTCGCGCAGCGTGCTCAGGAAGTGCATCATCGTGGGCACGCCCAGGAAGGTGGTGACGCGATGCTCCTGGATGAGGGCGACCAGCTCCTTGATCTCCACCGGAGGCGTGATCACCAGCGTGCTTCCCTGATACGCGGCGCTGGGGAGCAGGCTGTAGAGCGCCGTGGCGTGGAACATCGGCGTGACCAGCAGGTGAATATCCTCGTGCCGGAACGACTGCGCGAAGATCGTGTGCTTTACGTTGAAGAAGAGGTCGGTGTGGCGCATGTAGGCGCCCTTGGGCATGCCGGTCGTGCCGGAGGTGTGCATGATGATCGCCACCGCCTCGGGCGGGATCTCTGGATGATACGCCGCCGGCTCGCCTCCGGCGATCATCGTCTCATAGGAGAGTGCGCCCCCATCCTCCCAGCCAACAGCCACCCGGTAGTGAGGGGGCTCGCCCGCCGGATACGCCTCCTCCGCCAGGGCAAGCATCTCGGAATGAATAAAGAGGATGTCGCTCTCCACGCTCCTCTGGATACTCTGGATCTCCTCGGCGCGCAGCCGCGTGTTGATCGGCACGACGATGCCGCCCGCGTGGATCACCGCCCAGTAGCCGATCGCGTACTCCAGGCAGTTGGGCATCAAGAAGGAGACGCGGTCGCCCGGCTTCAGTCCGCACTCACGCTCCAGGTGGCCGCGAAGGCGCTGGATCCATTCGTCCGCCTGAGCGTAGGTGACCGACTGCCCCGCGTAGATGAAAGCGGTCTTCCGAGGCCAGCGGTGGACGCAGTTCTGCCAGTAGTCTCGGATACTCTGCACCGGATACGCGATCATCTCTCCTCCTGACGGCGCTCGCGCGGCGAGATCGATGCCTTCTGCCGCGGCGCCCGCGCGCAAGGCGCGGCGCTCCCTGCCGGAGCCGTGACGGCCGGGGATTGCCGCCGGCCTGGCACCTCAGGCGCTAATTCGGGCTCGCGCGCGCCAATTCCTTGGGCCCGGCGCGGAGTCTATCTCGCGCGTACACGAAAAAAGGCAGCTCCCCCAAGGGGGGGCTGCCCTCTCGTCCTTTATCCGGATGGACCGGGACTGCTTACCAGCGGTTGCGACCGCCGCCGCCGAAGCTGCGGCCTCCGCCGCCAAAGCCGCCGCGGCTGCCACCACGATCCGCGCGCGGGCGGGCTTCATTCACGGTCAGCGTGCGCCCATCGAGATCCGTGCCGTTGAGCTGCTCGATTGCCGTGGCCGTATCCGCCTCGTTCTGCATCTCAACAAACCCGAAGCCGCGGCTGCGACCCGTCTCACGATCGGTGCAGATCTCCGCCGATGCCACGGGGCCGACGCTCTCGAACGCCTGCTGCAGCCCCTCCGAGGTTGTTCCGTAGGAGAGACCTCCCACAAAAATCCGCTTTGCCATTGATGGCTCCTTTCCCACCTCAACCAGTCTTGTGCGCCTCGAAAGCACAGTTCGGGATCGGAACCATCCTGGTCCAACACGAACCACACTCCTCTTTGGCCGCCCGAGGTTGGAAGACGGCCATGCACGTGGGCATTATAACCGCTTTCCACGGAAGATGCAAGCGAAATTTTCTGGACACACCCGCGCCGATGTGGCGCACGGTGGGTAGCCACGCCCCGCGCCCAGCCGGCGCGGCCTCACCCGAGCGCGACATCCAGGAGCATCATCAGGGCGAAGCCAAGCATGACGCCGGTGGTGGCGGTGTGGAGGTTCCCGTTGCGCCCGCCCTCCGGGATCAGCTCCTCGGCGACGACGAAGATCATCGCGCCCGCCGCAAACGCCAGCGCGTAGGGGAGGATCGGCTGGGCAACGATCACCGCGGTCGCCCCCAGGACCCCGGCCACCGGTTCCACCATCCCGGAGATCTGCCCGTACCAGAAGCTCTTTAGGCGTGTCAGCCCCTCCCGGCGCAACGGCACCGATACGGCCATTCCCTCGGGGAGGTTCTGGATGCCAATCCCCACCGCGAGCGCGAGCGCCCCGGCGACCGTGGCGCCAGACATCCCCGCCGCCGCCGCGCCAAACGCCACGCCAACGGCCAGCCCCTCCGGGAAGTTATGCAGCGTGATCGCCAGGATCAAGAGAGTGCTACGCCGCCACGAGGTCGGAACCCCTTCCGGCGATGCGGATGGCCCGCCGGAATGCAGGTGCGGCAACAGGCGATCCGCCAGGCGCAAGAAGGCGCCGCCCAGCAAAAACCCCACCACGGCGGGAACCCAGGCCGGCAGCGCTTGGCCCTCCGCCAGCTCGATGGCCGGCGCCAACAGCGACCAGAAACTCGCCGCGATCATCACCCCGGAAGCGAACCCCAGCATGCCGTCGAGCATCCTGCGGCTCATCTCCTTCCGGATAAAGACGGCGCCAGCGCCCAACGCCGTCATGAACCACGTGAAGAGCGTGCCCACAAGGGCCTGCACCACGGGATTGAGGTTCTCAACGTAGGTGATCACCGATGCTCTCCCTCCCACGGGCAAAGGAAGCATCCCTCGGGACAGGCGCCGGCGGCGCCGGACACTCCCTTTCTGCCCTCCGATTCCGCCTCGCGAGCCCGCCTTCCTCCTATCTCCCAGTCCGCCACACGAGTGACCGTCCCGCGCTTTTCGCGGGCGGATCAGTATCCGCAGATGGGCACAGATAGAGGGAGCGGGAAAGGGGGCCGCGCCCGTGCGCGCGCCAATCGCATGCACTCCCCCATCCGTTTTCGTCCCTTTCATCCGCGGTACCGGGGCCGGTGCGGGGCTGGCGGGCTGGCCTGAGATTCCGACATAAGGAGAAGGCCGCCCTCACGCGCGGAGCTCGAAGCTCCGCGCTACTTTCCGGCAAAGCCCCCTCGGGGCTTCTCCTCCCAGCCACCGCCGTTTTGAGACATCTGGGAGTATCCCCAACCCAGCCCGGCAGGGCTTCGCTCGCAAGCGGCGCGGTGATCTATCGCCGCGCGCCGGATTGCGCCCTGCCACCAAGGCTTCGGATTCCTTATGTCGGAATCTCAGCGGGCTGGCGCTCGCGTTTGACGCCATCCTCCCCGTAGCAGTATAATGCAATAGAACAAGGTAGTGTAAAGAATCATCTTCAGGCATTGCTTTTGGAACGCGTGCAAAGAGTCGGGAGGGGATCGGGGCGTGCCGCCGTTCAAGCTGAAATCGGAATACTCGCCGAAGGGCGACCAGCCCCAGGCGATTGAGGCACTGGTCCAGGGCCTGGAGCGAGGGGATCGCTTCCAGACGCTGAAGGGAGTCACCGGGTCGGGCAAGACCTTCACCATGGCGGCGATCATTGAGCGGGTGCAGCGGCCCACCCTCGTCATCGCGCACAACAAGACGCTGGCGGCGCAGCTCTGTTCCGAGTTCCGCGAGTTCTTCCCTGATAACGCCGTCGAGTACTTCGTCTCCTACTACGACTACTACCAGCCGGAGGCGTATATTCCACAGCGCGACCTCTACATTGAGAAGGACTCCTCGATCAACGACGAGATCGACCGCCTGCGCCACTCCGCCACCCAGGCGATCCTGGACCGGCGCGATGTGATCATCGTCGCCTCCGTCTCGTGCATCTACGGCCTGGGCTCCCCGGAGAACTACAAGGCGATCGTGCTCAAGCTCCGCTGTGGTGCCTCCTACGAGCGCGATTGGGTCCTCCGGCGCCTGGTAGATATGCAGTTCACGCGCAACCAGATGACGCTGGAGCGCGGCCAATTCCGGGTGCGCGGCGATCTGCTGGAGATCCAGCCGAAGGACGAGGATGTGATCATCCGCGTCGATTTCTTCGGCGACGAGGTCGACTCGATTACCGTGGTGGATCCGCTGTCGGGCGAGGTGCGCGCGCGCCTGCACGAGATCACGGTGTATGCGGCCAGCCACTTCGTCACGCCCCAGGAGAAGATCGAGCAGGCCGTCCAGACGATTGAGGCGGAGCTGGAGGAGCGCCTGGAGTTCTTCAAGCGCCAGGGCCGGCACCTGGAGTACGAGCGCCTATTGCAGCGCACGCGCTACGACGTCGAGATGATCCGCGAGACAGGCTTCTGCGCCGGCATCGAGAACTACTCGCGCCATCTGGATGGGCGTGCGCCGGGCACCCCGCCGCACGTCCTCATCGAGTACTTCCCGGAGGACTTCGTCCTGTTCATCGATGAGTCGCACCAGACGATCCCGCAGCTGAACGGGATGTACCACGGCGATATGTCGCGCAAGCACACGCTGATTGAGTACGGCTTCCGACTCCCCTCCGCGGCGGACAACCGTCCTCTCCGCTTCGAGGAGTTCGAGAAGGTAATCAACCAGTGCATCTTCGTCTCGGCAACGCCCGGGCCGTACGAGCTCCGAAACAGCACGCAGGTGGTCGAGCAAGTGATCCGCCCGACTGGCCTCATCGATCCGGAGATAGAGGTGCGCCCGGTTCAGGGCCAGGTGGATGACCTGATCGAGGAGATCCGCCAGCGCATTGCGCGCCAAGAGCGCGTGCTGGTCACGACGCTCACCAAGAAGATGGCCGAAGACCTGACCGACTATCTCGCCGAGGTCGGCATCCGGGTGCACTACCTCCACTCCGACATTGAGACGATTGAGCGGACCGAGATCCTGCGCGACCTGCGCCTGGGCGTCCACGATGTGGTGGTCGGTATCAACCTCCTCCGTGAGGGCCTGGACCTGCCGGAAGTCTCGCTCGTTGCCATCCTCGACGCGGACAAAGAGGGCTTCCTCCGCTCGGAAACGTCGCTCATCCAGACCATCGGACGCGCGGCGCGCAATGCGAGCGGCAAGGTGATCATGTACGCCGATACGATCACCGGATCGATGCAGCGTGCCATCGACGAGACCAACCGGCGTCGCCAGATTCAGATCGCCTACAACGAGAAGCATGGGATCACGCCGGCCACGGTCCAGAAGGCGGTGCGCGACGTGATCGAGGCGAAGAAGGTCGCCGAGACGCGTACCCCCTACCGGTCGCGACGCGTGCAGATCACGGACACGATGCCGCTCGACGAGATCATGATCACCCTGACGGAGCTGGAGAAGGAGATGAAAGAGGCGGCTCGGGCGCTGGAGTTCGAGCAGGCCGCCGAGCTGCGCGATGAGATCGCGCGCATCAAGAAGCTCCTTCCGGGCTCCGGCGGCGGGCGCAAGCCCGCCCTCTCGAAACGGCGCTGAGCCACCCCACCGCGAGAAGTCCCACCGGGCTGGAGTGCAAGGAACTCGTTTCGAGGGTGGCAGCCGGCTCCCGCAACCGCTTGCCTGGCATCCCCAGGTGTGCTATGATCCGGGCAGAGAGGTGCGTTCATGTCACAGCCCCATCCCGAGGTCCTCGACGCCTTTAGCCTGCCCGTACGCGCCTGGTTCGAGAAGGCGCTCGGCTCGCCCACTCCGCCCCAGGCCCAGGGGTGGGCGGCGATCCAGCGCGGCGAGCATACGCTCATTCTGGCGCCCACCGGCTCGGGCAAGACGCTGGCCGCGTTCCTATGGGGGATCGACCGGCTCTTTCGCGAGAAGAGCACAGACGCAGCCGCCCCGGCACGCCGCGGGCGTGGCATAAAGCCGCGCGGTGTCGGCATCCTCTACATCTCGCCACTCAAGGCGTTGAACAATGACGTCGAGCGCAACCTACGCATCCCCCTGGAGGGGATTCGCGAGACCGCGGAATCACTCGGCGTAACGCTCCCCGAGCTCCGGGTCGGGGTGCGCTCTGGCGACACGCACCAGCGGGAGCGCCAGGCGATGGTCCGCCGGCCCCCCGATATCCTGATCACCACTCCCGAGTCGCTCTACCTCCTCCTGACCAGCCCCACCGCCCGCGACATCCTGCGGAGCGTCCACACCGTGATCGTCGATGAGATCCACACGCTCGTCGGCACCAAGCGCGGCGTCCACCTCGCCCTCAGTCTCGAGCGGCTGCAACACCTGGCCGGGGCTCCGATCCAGCGCATCGGCCTCTCAGCCACGATCCGCCCGCTGGAAGAGGCCGCGCGCTTCCTCGGCGGGTGCGAGTGGGATCCCGAGCCGGGCAGCCCAGGCGAGGTCGTCGTTAAGGAAGGGCCACTGAACGCCCCATGGCCCACGCCGCGGCCCGTGACCGTGGTCGATGCCCACTATCGGAAGGAGCTCGACCTGCGCGTGCTCTCGCCCGTCGCCGACCACCGCCACCTGCCGGGCGGCTCCCTCTGGCCGACGCTCATCCCGCATGTGGCGGATCTGATCGAGGAGCACCGGAGCACGCTCATCTTCTGCAACAGCCGGCGCATGGCCGAGCGCACTGCCGACCGGCTCAACGTGGAGGCCGCCGCCCGCGAGGAGGGGCAACAGCTGGCACTTCTCCAGGATGGCGCCGCCCGCGGTGTTGGCTTCTTCGCCGCTGGCGATGGCACTATCCCGACCCCGATCCGCGCGCACCACGGCAGCGTCTCGCGCGAGGCCCGGCTGGAGATGGAGCAGGCACTCAAAGCCGGTGAGCTTCCGGCGCTGGTGGCCACCTCGTCGCTGGAGCTGGGGATCGATATCGGCTCCGTGGATCTCGTCATCCAGCTTCAGGCCCCCGAGGGCGTGGCGCGCGGGCTGCAGCGCGCCGGGCGCGCGGGCCACCGCGTCGGCCAAACTTCCAAGGCGCTCATCTTCCCCACCCATGCCGAGGACCTCATCGCCGCCGCCGCGGTCGCCGGCGGGATGCTAAAGGGCGAAGTGGAGACGACCACCACTCCGCGGAATCCCCTCGACGTCCTCGCGCAACAGATCGTGGCGATGGTCTCCGTGGAGACGTGGAACGCGGACGCGCTCTACCATCTGGTGCGCCGCGCCTATCCCTACCAGGATCTCTCCCGACCCGCCTTCGACGCCGTCCTGGAGATGCTTGCCGGGCGGTATCCCACCGACGCCAACCGGGGGCTGCGCCCACGCCTCTCGTGGGACCGCGTGAACAACACGCTGGCCGGGCTCCCCGGATCGCGCTCCATCGCGATCGCCAACGGCGGCACCATCCCCGACACGGGCACCTACACGCTCCTCCTCGGCGACGGCGCGACCCGGTTGGGCGAGCTGGACGAGGAGTTTGTTCACGAGACGCGCGTCGGCGACACCTTCATGCTCGGGTCGCAGGTGTGGCGCGTCGTCGACATCACGGATGACAAGGTGAGCGTGGCGCCGGCGCCCGGCGTGATCCCGCGCATGCCGTTCTGGAGGGGCGAGGCGCCCTGGCGCCCTTACGAGCTGGGGGTGCGCGTCGGTGAGTTCCGCCGGCTCGTTGCCGAGCGCCTGCGCGGCCTGGAGGGAGCATGGCCGTCCTCTCCGGAGACCCCGGAGATCTGGAAAAGACCCGAGATCGCGAGCGTCCTGGAGTGGCTGCGCGCCAGCTACGCCCTCGATGAGAACTCCGCGCGGAGCGTGGTGAGTTACGTCGCCCGGCAGCTTCGCGCCGCCGGCGCCATCTCCTCCGACCGGTGCATCGTGGTCGAGTCGTTCCGCGACGCGCTAGGCGACCCGCGTGTCGTGATCCACTCGCCCTTTGGGGGCCGCGTCAATGGCCCGTGGAGCCTGGTGATTCGCGACGCCTTGCGCGAGCGCCTGGGCATCATCCCGGAAGTCCAGAGCAACGACGATGGCATCCTCCTGCGCTTCCCCGATGCGGACGCCGATTTCCCGGTGGACGCGGTGGTGCGCATGTCGCCCGCGGAGGCGCGCGAGCGGCTATTGCGCGAGATCCCCCACTCCGCCGTCTTTGGGGCGCGGTTCAGGCAGAACGCCGCCCGGGCGCTGCTCCTGCCGGGGGCCCGGCCGGGCAAGCGCACCCCCTTCTGGCTGCAGCGCCTGCGCGCCCGAGAGCTCCTGGAGGCCGTCCTGCGCTTCCCGGAGTTCCCCATCCTGATCGAGACCTTCCGCGACTGCCTGGAGGACGTGATGGACCTCCCCCACTTGGAGGAGGTGCTCCGGGGCATCCAGGAAGGCCGGATCTCGGTGGTGAGCTACTCGGCCCTTGCGCCCTCGCCGATCGCCCAGGGCCTGCTCGCCCAGTTCATAAGCATTTTCATGTATGAGGGAGACGCGCCCCGGGCGGAAGCACAGCTCAACCAACTCGCCGTGAACCGCGCTCTGCTGAGCGACGTGCTGAAGGACGTGGCCCTCGACCAGTTCCTGCGCCCCGAAGCGATCGATACCATGGTGCGCCAGCTCCAGCGGATCGAGCCGGGTTACCGCGCGCGCACCGCCGAGGAGCTGGCGGTTCTCCTAGAGCACCTGGGCGATCTGACCCCCGTCGAGATAGAAGCGCGCTCCCACTCCGACCCTGGCCCGTGGGTGAAAGCGCTTGCCGCCAGCGGGCGAATCGTCTCGCTGGAAGTGCCAACCGCCGCCGGGAGCGAAACGCGGTGGGTGTGCGCGGAGTACGCGAGCGAGTACGCGCGCGCGTTCGCGCTGCCCGCGTCCCCCCCGGCGGACGAGGAGGCGGTGAACGAGGCGCGCCGAGCGATTCTCACCCGCGCCCTAGAGAGCTGGGGCCCTGTCACCCTGGAGGCGATCCGGACGCGCTACGCCTTCCCATCTGAATGGCTGGCCGAGGCACTGGAACAGCTGGCGCACGAGGGCAACCTCGTCCGCGGCCGGTTCACGCGCGCCGCTCCCCCTGGCGAGCAGTTCATCGCGCGCCGCAACCTGGAGGAGGTCCACCGCCGGACGCTTTCTCTCCTGCGCCGCGAAGTTCGCCCGGTCCCGCTTCCCGTTTACGCGGAGTTCCTGGCGCGCTGGCAACACGCGCACCCGGCCACCCGGCTCCGAGGGCGCGAGGGGCTGCTCCAGGTGCTCCAGCAACTCCGTGGCCTGCCTCTGGCGGCTCAGATCTGGGAGCGCGACGTCCTCCCCGCGCGCGTGGACGGCTTCTCGCCACGGGATCTGGAGGCACTGTTCGAAGAGGGAGAGGTCGTCTGGGTGGCATCGGCCCAGGCGGATCCCCGGCGCGCGCGCGTCGCCTTCTTCGCCCGCGGTGAAGGCCGCGTCTGCCTCCCCTCCATCGAGGAGAGTGAAGAGCTTGGGACGGAAGCCCGTGCGATCTACGACTTCCTGAAGTCCGAGGGAACTGCGGTCGCGGCAGAGATCCAGTCGCTCCTGGGGCTCACGGCACAGTCGGTCGAACGCGGGCTCACCGAGCTGGCCACCCGCGGGCTGGTCACCTGCGATTCCCTCGCCGCGCTCCGTTATCTCCTGGAGGCGCCGCAGGGGAGCATCACCGCCGCAGCGCCGGAGAGGCGGTGGCAGAGCTCACTCGAGTCTCAACTCCCTCGCCGAACCCTGGGCGCTACTTCCTGGCGCTCGCGCCGGCCCTCGCGCGCCGACTACCAGGCAGCGAAACGGCGCGTCGCCGAGAGGCTGCGTCAGGCGGAGCCTCTCGCCCTCGCCGGGCGCTGGGGCCTGATCAACCGGTTGAGCATCCTCGGGCGCGACCTCTCGCCGGACGAGCGCGCGGCGCGACAGGCACGCCTGCTCCTGCAGCGGTGGGGCGTCCTTAGCCGGGCCATCGTGGATGCGGAGGAAGGCCCCTGGGAGTGGGAGGGGATCGCCGCGCACCTGCGCCTGATGGAGATGCGAGGCGAGGTGCGTCGCGGGCTTTTCGTGGACGGGATGCAGGGAGTTCAATACGCCCTACCGGACGCGGTCGAGCGCCTGCGCGAGTGCCGTGACGGCGCTCCCGAACCGGACTCCCTGGTGGTGTTGAACGCATGCGACCCAGCGCTTGCCTATGGCCGGGCAGCGCAAGAGGAGCCCATCTCGCCCCATCGCGATCCTCTGGCGTTCCCGCGAATCCCGACAACCTGGGTGGTGCAACGGCGGGGGCACCCGCTCCTGGTCGCGGAAGCGGGGGGCAAGGAGATCACCCTCCTTCAGGGAGCGGACGAGGAGGACGCGCGTGCAGCCCTCATCATCCTGGCGGAGCACCTGCTGCGCTCCGCACGTCGGATCACGGTGCACACCTGGAACGGCGAACCGGTGCTAGAGAGCGATGGTAAGCCTCTATTGGAAGCAGCCGGGTTCTACCACGATTACCGTGCCATGGTCCGCGAGTCCTCGATAGGGCGATGAAGCGCGTCAGTCACAATTGACGCGCGCAAGAAGATCTCGCAAGGTGTCTGGATCCACGGGTTTGATCAGGTGACAATCGAAGCCAGCCTCCTCGGATTGCTGGAGGACGGAATCTCCGCCGTAGCCTGTAATGGCAGCCAGAAAGGCCCTCTTCGCACTCCCCTCAGCACGCAGGCGCCGGGCCACTTCATAGCCATCCATGCCCGGAAGGCCGATATCGAGGAGAATGGTATCGGGCCGGTAGCGCCGGGCCATATCAATCGCCGACGGCCCATCATGGGCGACCGTAGCCTCATGACCCCACAGCTTCAGCAGGCCAGCGAGTGTCTCTGCAGCATCGCGGTTGTCATCCACCACCAGGACACGTCGCACGAAGCTGTTGTGAGGGCCGCCTTGCACTCCACCACGCAACGAGGTTCGCATCGGGTCCACCTCTCCCTGCGGGGTATCCACCGGCAGGCGAATGCCACCAATCCTGTCCTGGCCGGGGCCACCATTACTGCTCTATGCCTCGGCTCTCACAGCACTCCATTCTTCGCTACGCCACCGCCGCGTCTATGCTCGACACGCAAAGCAGAGCCGTGCGCGCCCTCATAAAACGAGACGGAAAGGCAGCAGCATCTCGCTGCGCGGCTCCACTCGGGCTCCCGCGCATGGGGCACGTTCGTCCCACGCGCACGTATGCCACGATGGAGATGCCCCCGGTCGGGGGTATGTCTCTCTTCGTCAGACGGTTCCTGAACACCTCCTCATAAATTCACCAAACCCTCACGGATTCACCAAACAACGTAGAAAGCTCAATTCCATATCCAATCCGCATCAGGATCAGGGCCCCGGGCCCCGAGCTGTGCAAGACCGTCCGCCCCCTATGGCTTCACCTACGCAGAACGCGCCCCACTGGCGCACCGCTGGAAGAGCCGGGCCATCCGGCTCACCACGTCGAACTCCGAAGCGAAGGGAGCCCCCACCCACTCGGTTGGGCCCAAACAGAGATAGCCCCTTGGCGCCACGCTGCGGCAAACCAGATCCTGTGCTCGATCGTGTAGCTCACCCGTATAGAAGATCAAGACGTTGCGGCAGCAAACCAAATCGAAAAGCCCTCCTCCCGGTGCCTCTCGAGCAGTTGTCAGGTCATGGAGAGCAAACCGGACCATCGCCCGGACTCGGTCCACCACCCGGTAGACCACCGTCTGGCGATCCGGCTCCGGAGAGAAGTAGGTCGTGAGCTGAGCGGCGCTGAGCGGCGCGGTCGCCTCCTTGGAGTAGCGCCCGGCCTCCGCCATCTCCAGAGCCCTGGCATCAATATCGGTACCATAGATCTCTGGGGGCGCCCGCTCCCCCCATGGCTCCGCCTCCGCGAAGAGCATCGCCAGGGTGTAGGCCTCTTCGCCATACCCACATCCGGCGCTCCAGACACGAACCTGCCTATCCACGGCGGCCAACTTGGGAATCACCCGCTCCCGAAGCAACGAGAACACCGCGGGGTTGCGGAAAAAAGCACTCGCCTGGAGGGTAATCCGCGATAGGAGGTAATCCACCTCTTCGCTGCTCCCCTCGAGCAAGCGCAGGTAACTCTCGTAACTCTCGATCCTCATCTGCCGCATGCGCCCGTGTATCCGACGCTCAACCACCTCGCGTCCGCATGACCGGAGATTGATGCCCCGATGCCGGTGGATCTGGTCCAGCAGATCCTCTAGAGTGACCACGCCCTCATGTTGCATTATTCCCTCACGCTTGCCTGCACTCAGGCTGCTGTCTAGAATACACCAGGGCTCGGTACTCTCCCTGCCCCTGCTCTTCACGCATTCCCTGACAGGCATGCCCCCAGGACAGTCTCTTCCGGGGCCAAGTTCCCTCGGATGAAGGACACAGACGCAGATGGCGGAGTGTTCTCACCCCCAACGGCCCCTATAGACGCGGGGGGATTCCGTCCGCGCGATAGACGCGGCGCCGGTGTCTACGCCCGGGCAGTTTTATTGACAACCCCCTGGCGGGCCGGTATAATAGACTTACGTGATGCCGCGGAGGGCTTGCGCTTATCGTGCCGAGAATCGCGATCATGGGGGGCACTTTCGATCCGGTGCACACAGGGCACCTGATCATCGCTGAGGAGGCGCGCACCCGCTTCCAGCTGGATGAGGTCGTCTTTGTACCAGCCGCGATTCCGCCACACAAGCATCGTGCCGATATCTCTCCTGCCGAGGATCGCTATGCGATGGTGCTCCTCGCCACCGCGAGCAATCCGCACTTCTCTGTATCGCGCGTCGAGATGGAGCGCTCTGGCCCATCCTACACGCTCGATACGGTACTCGAGTTCCGCAAGCGCTATGGTTCCCAGGCCGCGCTCTACTGGCTGACCGGGCTGGATGCCGTCCTGGAGCTCCTCACCTGGCATGAGCCGGAGGCGATCATCCGCCACTGTCGCTTCATCGCGGCGACGCGCCCCGGATATGACCCGGCGATGCTAGCAGAGCGCCTGCCCCAACCATTCGTTGCCGCGATTGATCTGTTGACGGGTCCCGGCGTAGAGATCTCGTCGAGCGATATCCGCCGCCGTATTCAGGAGGGCGTGTCGGCGCGCTATCTCACGCCCGAGCCTGTCCTGGACTATATCCGGAAGAGACGCTTGTATGCAGGATGACCTGCCGCCCAGAAGAATACCGCCCCGACAACCCGTGAGGCCGGCCGTGTCCGCTCCCATCCCGCCACGCCGGCGGCGCCGGCGGTGGGGCCGCCTGGTGCTGGCCGTCCTCTTTCTCCTGGCGATTGGCACGGGCGTCTTCGCCGGCATGTGTGCCTATCAGGTGATCTCAGGCCTGGACGGCGATGGCTCCAGGGGAGGCCTCCAGACACTTACGGAGACGCCTTTCGACAATAAGCAGAAGGTCTTCATCCTGGTGCTCGGCGTGGATGAAAAGAACCGGCTGCTTAAGACAGACGGGCGCCGGTCCGATACGATGATCCTGCTCGCGGCCGATCTGGAGCAGAAGCGCCTCGCCGCGCTGTCGCTCCCGCGCGATACCCGGGTGCAAATCCCCGGTCGCAGCGGCTATGACAAGCTAAACGCCGCGCACTTCTATGGGGGCGTTCCGCTGGTGCGTCAGACGGTCACCCAGATGCTCGGAATCCCGATTGACCGCTTCGTGAAGACGGACGTGGCCGGCTTTCGGGCGATGGTCGATCTCATCGGTCCGATTGAGATCGACGTCGAGAAGCGCATGGATTACGACGACAACTGGGGGAATCTGCACATCCACCTCAAGCCCGGCCGGCAACTGCTCGATGGCGAGAAGGCGATGGGTTATGTGCGCTTCCGCCACGATTCGACCGGCGACCTGGGGCGGATGAAGCGCCAGCAGAAGTTCATGCGCGCCGTCGTGCGCCAGCTCTTCACCATGGGCAACATCGCGCGCCTCCCGCAGATCATTGAAAAGGGGATGGAGTATATCGAGACGGATCTCACCGCGCGCGAACTCCTGGTGCTCGCCAACCTGGCGCGCGAAGTCACCATGTCGCAGATCACCACGGCGACGTTGCCGGGAACACCGCGCTACATCCGTCAGGTCAGCTACTATGTGCCGGATGAGGAGCGCACGGTGGCCCTCATCCAAAAGCTCTTCTTCAGCCAAGCGCAGCCCGCATATGCCACCGTGGAGGTACTCAATGGCAATGGGCTCCCTGGCATCGCGCGTGAAGCCGCTCGTCAGGTGAGCAAAGGAGGGTTCCACGTTTCGCGGACCGGTAACGCGGACAACTATGACTACGAGAGGACCGAAGTGCGAGCTGACGAGGAGCACCTGGCGGATGCCCGTCGCGTGGCCTCTCTCCTCGGTGTCGGAGAGACCGCCGTGGTGGGTGTGCCGGAAGAGCCGGCCGAATCGCGTGAGGCCCCCCGCAAGGAGCCGCGCATCGTCGTCGTGCTCGGCAAGGATTACCGGCCATAATGTGTCCGCGGCCTGCGGCCCCCGTCGCCTGGGGCGCGCGCGGCCCTGGAGGGTTCCGATTTGACATCTGAAGAGAAAGCAAGGCTGGCAGCCACAGCCGCTCAAGAGCTCAAAGCCAACGAAGTCGTCGTTCTGGACGTGCAGGGCCAGACGCAGCTCGCCGATTTCTTCGTCATCTGCAGCGGCACCAGCGACGTTCACATCCGGGCGATCGCCGACAAGATTATCGAGAAGCTCCGGGAGAATGGCATCGAGAAGCCGCGGCGCGAGGGAGTGCAAGCGGCGCGCTGGGTGCTCCTCGATTACGAGGATGTGGTGGTGCACATCTTCTCCGCCGAGGAGCGCGAGTACTACAACCTGGAGTCGTTCTGGAGCGGCGCGCGGGTGCTGGAGCTGACCGAGGAGGCGCGCGGCCAGCACGAGCCCGCCATCGCCTGAGCGCCCAAGAAGGCGCGCGCGTCGCAGCGCAACACGGGTGTAGTGCGGTTCTGATTACGCGTTCGGTCGGGCGGCTCGCGTTGTGGCCCGGCTTCCATTCGCGGGCCATTTCGCGCAGGCGGGGCACCGCGTATCGCCGGCCCGCCGAACGCCCTCGCACATGCACTCGCGTTCTCTGATCCCACCTCGTAGCAGGATCTCGTCGTGAAGCAAGGAATAGCAGCTTATGGGCACTGATGAGAGAGCGGAGCGAGTGGATCGGTTGTTGACCACGGCTCACGTGCAGCGCATGCGAGACAACCTGGAGGAGGCGCGCCGTGCCTGCGAGGAGGCGGTTGCCCTCGATCCGGAGTGCGCCGCGGCTCACGAGATGTTGGGGGATCTCGCGGCGGCGCGCGAAGAGCTCGAAGCCGCGATGAAGCACTACCGTGAAGCGTTTCGCCTCGATGGCAAGCCGGCTACTGAGGAGAAGATCGCACTCCTCGCCCTGCGGATCGATGAGAGGAAGCGCGGGGAGCTGAGCACCGGAACGCGCTCTCCCAGTGGCTCGCGGAAGCGCTTGAATCCTTCGCTCGCCTGCGCGTTGAGCATGCTCTTCCCCGGCCTGGGGCAACTCTACAACGGCGAGTACCGGAAGGCGGCTGGCTTCGCGCTTCTCTGGGTGCTCCTCCTTCCGAACCTCTACGCGGTCTTTTCCGCGCTCCTCAGCCCGCTGTCGGGCCACGGCGCCAAACCGGTCTCTGGGATGACGTGGTTGCTCGCGCTGGTGCAGATCGGAGTCGTAGTCGTCGCCTTGACCGATGCCTCGCTCTCCGCGGTGGCCATCAACCGCGGAAAGACACAGGGCAAGAGCGGCTGGGAGATCTGACGAGGACGAGCGGAGACGGGCGATACGTGCTCCCGCCCGGCCTCTCCACGCCCAATCCCCCCGCTGAGCAGCCTGCACGCCGGGGATCGCTGGAAGACACCGGGCGGAAGCGGAAAGAGTCAGCAGCGTTTCTAGGCAACGCCGGCATTCGCGGGCGCTGCGGCTTCTTTCGCGGCTGCGGCAGCGCGCGTGTTCTCCTCGATGGCGATCACGAGGTTGATCCCCTCGGCCAGCCCGAGCAGAACGAGCCAGTTCGCGGCACCCAGCACCAGGAGCAACACGCCCGCCAAGAACGCGTTCCCTGGCAGCATGGCCTCGACACTCGTCGGCAGGTCCGCCGGGATGAACGAGACCGAGAAGGCCAGCTTGATCGCCGCGGCGGCGAAGGCGATCCCGACGATCCAGGCGATCACCTTCAGGCCCCTGGAGATCATCCGCAACGCATTCACAGAACGAGTCACGTCCATTCGAATCCTCTCTTTCCTAACAGAGCCCTGTCCCCTATGGCATCAGGGCGGGATGCAGACTGCGAAGCGGCAGACTGCGTCCAGGCCCGGCGATCCAGGAGAGACGGCGGTGCGATTCTCGCCGGACGCAGCGGACCGGCGCTACCGTAGTGGCGCCGCTCCATCCTCGATGTTTGGCAAGCGTTCTTCTCGCGCTCCAGTTCGCCGAAAAACCGGCCACTCCTTCAACCGCTGGAGAAGGCCGCTCTCGGCGGTACGCCACGCTTGAGACGTTCCTTCGCCAGCTTGCCCGGTGTTCCTTCCCGTATCAGCTGGCTACTTACCCGGTGATAAGCAGGCGTGCGTGGGTAACAGGTATGGAGGTGCGACGTTTTTGCCTCACATACGCGGGTGGTCGCGTAGATTCCTGCTGCAGGATGTGGTGTTCTCTCCACCGAAAAGAGAGAAACCACACTCGCTCATCGGGGGGCTTCATCATGAAGGTGACCAAAGACCAAATCGCCCGCGATCTGCGCGCGCTCGGATTGGAAAACGGCGATGTTGTCTTGATGCATAGCGCGCTCTCCGCGCTTGGCGAAGTCGAAGGCGGCGCCGACGCCGTGATCGACGCGATCCTCGAGGTGATCGGGAAGGAGGGCACGCTCGCTATGCCCACGATGTCCTCCGGCGTCTTCCGCCGCGAGAGCACGCCCTCCAACGTCGGCCGGATCACCGAAGTCTTCCGGCAGCGCCCAGGGGTGTTGCGCAGCCTGCACCCCACGCACTCCGTGGCCGCCATCGGGCCGCAAGCCTCCTTCCTCCTCAAGGATCATGAACTCTCGCCCACGGCCGTGGGCCCCGAGACACCCTTCGGACGCCTGGTGGAACTGCGTGGCAAGGTGCTTCTGCTGGGCGTTGACCAAGACCGCAACACCCTGCTCCACGGCGCCGAGGAGGCGGTGAACGCGCCCTACCTCTCGGAACATTACGCCACCTACATCGATGACGACGGCAAGGAGGTGACCCTCCGCCTGGAACGCTACCCCGGGCCGCACCGCGACTTTATCGGCCTCGAGCCCCGCTTCCGCCGGGCAGGCTGGCTGCGGGTTGGCAAGGTGGGCCGGGCCACGGCACGGTTGATGCCCGCACGCGAGATGTTCGAAGAGACGGTCGCCGCCTTGCGCGAGGACCCCGCAGCGGTCCTCTGCGACAACCCCGCGTGCGATGATTGCCAGATGCAGCGCGGCAAGATCAAGGCGGCCCGCCTGCAACAAGAGGAGTTCACCCTCGCCGCCGTCCTGGATGATCCGACTGCCAATCTCACGCTCGTCGCGCGTAGCCTGCAGGCGCAGGGGATCCGACACGTGGAGATCGGCGATACCCTGGGCGACTACCTCTTGCGACGTCGGCTCACCGAGATCCAAGCCTTTGGTGACAATCTGCGCGATGAGGGGCTGGTGGTCTCGGCATTCGGCGCCGGCCTGGGCCGCGTGACTCCCGGTGAAGACCAGGAGTTCCATTACCGGCGCTTTGAAAAGAGTTTGGAGGTGCTCCCCCGCCTCGGAACGCAGCGCCTGCGCATGGCCGCCCTCCTGGCTGGCGACGACCGGCAATCGGCCACGCCCGGGGTGGTGGCGCTGTTGCAGGCCGCCGCTCGCGCGGCGAGCGAGCGCAACGCGGTTCTGGTGGTGGAGAACGAGCCGGGCACGTTCTGCGACACAGCGCGCCATACCGAGGAGATCCTGACGGCTGCGGGCTCTCCCGCCGTGCGCGTGGCCTTCAACCCCGCCCATTTCGCGGCCGTGGGTGACAAGCCGTTCCTGCGCGTCTACTACAAGGGCCGCATCAAGCGCTGGATGGACCAACTCTACATCTGCGACGGCCTGTGGGACGGCACGCCCACGCTCCCTGGACGCGGAAATGGCGAGGTGAAGGAACTGATCTCCATCCTGCGCTGTCGTGGTTTTAGGGGCTTCTTCACGCTCCGCCCGACGACGCGAGGGCGCTTCGATCCGGAACGCCTGCGGGAAGAAGCAGAGCGCTTTTGGTTCTTGCTAGACCATTGTTGATGAGCTGCTCCAGGGGAAGTCGGTTAAGTTGGGGATGATACGGCGTGAGCGGCGCGTGGATCTGTGGCTTCCTGCATGCACACTCGGCCTCTCCGGGCTGGGGCTCGTCGCCATCTATAGCGCCACGCGCGTGGATGGCAGCGACCACTGCTGGAGGCAGGCCCTGTGGTTGCTCCTGGGCACCGGTTTCGCGGCCATCGTCTCCCGGGTGGACTACCGGAGCATGGTGCGCCTCAGTCGATTGCTCTACGTCGTGAATCTGGGGTTGCTGGCAGCCGTGCTGCTCACCGGCTCTTCGGCCATGGGCGCCCAACGCTGGATCGCCCTGCCTGGCGGGTTCAAGCTCCAGCCCTCCGAGATTGCCAAGCTCGTGGTGATCATCACGCTCTCCACCTACTGCACGAGCCACCGGCACTCGCTACGCGACTTCTGGGGGCTTTGCAAGAGCTTCCTCTTCATCCTGCCCCCGATGGCGCTGATCATGAAGCAGCCGGACCTGGGCACGTCGCTCGTTCTGATCGCCGTGTGGTTCGGGATTCTCTGGGTGGCGGGCGCGCGCGCGCTGCACCTGGCGATCATCGCCCTCTCTGGCGTGGTCGCCTTTGTCGGCCTGTGGCACGTCGGGCTCATCAAAGACTACCAGAAGCAGCGGCTGATCTCGTTCCTGGACCCCTCCGCCGATCCACGCGGCTCCGGGTGGCATACGATCCAGTCGAAGATCGCCATCGGATCCGGGGGGCTGACCGGCAAGGGCCTGCTGCATGGCTCGCAGAGCCAGGGTGGCTTCATCCCAGAGCAGCATACGGACTTCATCAACACCGTGATCGGCGAGGAGTTGGGCTTCATCGGCTCTTCGTTTCTCCTGCTCCTCTTCTTCTGCCTGATCTACCGTGGATTGCGGGTGGCGTGGGATTGCGCCGATCCGAATGGCCGCCTGATTGCCGTTGGGATCGTCACGATGTTCACCTTCCACGTCTTCGTGAACATTGGCATGACTGTCCATATCATGCCTGTCACCGGCGTGCCGCTCCCCTTCCTCTCCTATGGGGGGAGCAGCATGATCCTGAACCTCGCGTGCATCGCGGTCCTGATCAACATCGAGCGGCACCGTGAGGATCTGCGCTTCTGAGGAGGCACCACATGCTACAGACAAGACCGACCCAGGGTGATACGAGTTGGTTTGTCAGAGATCGCTTCGGTCTATTCATCCATTGGGGCATCTATGCCCTCCCCGCGCGCCACGAGTGGATCAAGCAGCGCGAGCAGATCCCGGATGAGGTCTACGACGTCTACTTCCGCCACTTCGACCCCGACCTGTACGATCCGAATGCCTGGGCGCAAGCCGCGGCGGATGCCGGCATGAAGTACTTCGTCGTCACCACCAAGCACCATGACGGCTTCTGCCTCTGGGATTCGGCGCTCACCGACTACAAGGCGCCGAACACGCCCTATGGGAAAGACGTCCTTCGCCCGATGGTGGACGCGTTCCGCGCCCGGGGCCTGCGCGTCGGCTTCTACCACTCGCTCATCGACTGGCACCATCCGGAGTTCGTGATCGACGACCTCCATTCGATGCGCAACCACCCCGACCGCGCCAAGCTGAACGAGAAGCGCGATCAATCGAAGTACGTCGCCTACCTCCATGGCCAGGTGCGCGAGCTCCTCACCCAGTTTGGCCAGATCGACATCATGTGGTTCGATTTCTCCTATCCCGCCGGCGGCAACCGTCCGGAGACGTGGGTGGGCAAGGGCCGCGATGACTGGCAGAGCGAGAAGCTGCTGAAGATGGTCCGGGAGCTGCAACCCCATATCATCCTCAATGACCGCCTCGATCTCCCCGAAGGCTGGGATATGAAGACGCCCGAGCAGTATCAGCCGCGCGAGTGGCTGCGGGTGGAGGGCCAGCCGGTGGTCTGGGAGGCGTGCCAGACCTTCTCCGGCTCCTGGGGCTACCACCGCGACGAGGCCTCCTGGAAGAGCGTGGATCAGCTCGTCCAGATGCTCGTCGATACCGTCAGCAAGGGTGGCAACCTGCTGCTCAACGTCGGCCCCACCGGGCGCGGCGAGTTCGACGAGCGCGCGCTCTCGCGCCTGGCCGGCATCGGCGAGTGGATGAAGCGGCACAGCCGCTCGATCTACGGGTGCACGCAGGCGCCGGACGAGTTCAAGGCGCCCCAGGATTGCCGGCTCACCTACAACCCGGAAAAGAAGCGGCTCTACGTCCACGTCTTCGCTTGGCCGTTCAAGCACCTCCACCTCGACGGCTTCGCCGGCAAGGTGGAGTACGCCCAGCTCCTCAACGACGCCTCCGAGGTGAAGATGACCGTCCCGCCGCACCAGACACCGGGCGCCGAGGGCCGGAACACGCTGACGCTGGAGCTCCCGGTACAGAAGCCGAACGTCACTGTGCCGGTGATCGAGCTGTTCCTGAAGTAGGGGGCTGCCCACTTCCATGCGCGGCGCGGGACCATAGGTCCCGCGCCGCGCGCATTCTCCGCGCCTTCTCCCACCGGGAGGATCCTCGGCGAAGCCCATCGAAACACCATCGGAAAACGGACCCCCATCGACCGCGAGGGGAAGCCCAACGCTATCGGCGAGGTGATACCCTGGCAACACCTCGCCCCGCGGGCGCAAGGTGCGTTTCGCCAGGTAGACCGCCGCTCCGGGAGGGACTCATGGCACGCTCGCGCTTGTATCTCTTCTGCCTGGCGCTGCTGGCAACCGCCATCCCGGGCAGGCACCTGGCGGCAGCCGATGCGCCGGAACTGGTGGTGATCGAGGATTTCGAGACCGGCACGAGCCGCTGGTACGCCGTTCAGGGCGAAATCCCGGAAGGCGTGAAGGCGTTCGTCACGCTCACGCCTACCGTGGAAGCAAAACGGGGCGAGGGCGCCGGCCGGCTCCGCTTCGCTGCCGGGCCCAACACCTGGGGGCACGTGCAGATGGGCATCGTTCCCGCCGAATGGACGGCCATCGGCCCGGACCGGGTTCGCCTCTGGGTGAAGGGCGATGGCTCCGGCGAGGCGCTCAACCTGATGTTCGGGAACTACGAGCGCAAGCCACCCCTCTCCTTTCGCTACCGGATCCCTCTCGACTTCACCGGCTGGCGCCAGGTGACGATCCCCTTGCGCGGCTTCGTTCCCGAGGGCCTGCCAGGCGCCCTGCGCGAGATGGTCCTCATCCAGCTCAACGCCTCCGGCACCACGCGCCCCATCGACATCCTCGTCGACGAGATCGAGCTTCTGCCCGCCGAGAGAACCGAACCCGCCGGCACCCGCCAGGATCTCGACCTGCTGGCCCGCGGCGGATGGGACACTCCCGCGCCCGAGGGCGCCGTGCCCGTAGACCCCTTTGCCGGCGTGCCCGAAGGCACCGTGCTCCCCCGCTACCTGCACGGCGTGCGCAACCACAGAGCGCTCCACAACCCGGTTGAGTTCGCCGTGGAGTACGCGGAACCAGGCAGCTTCGCCGTGCAGGTAGGCAACACCTCCGGGTGGGGCGGCTCGCGCCTGATCATCCTCATCGATGGCAAAGAGGCGCTGCGCCGCGACTTCCCAGGCGAGACGCAGGCGGCGCTCAAAAGCAACCAGGGGTGGTACTCCGTGCCCGTCCCTGCGGGCAAGCACCGGATCCGCGTGGATAACGACGGCGCGGACTGGTGCATGATCGAATCGTACCGCTTCGGCAACTACGCCGGTGTCGAGGCACGCGTCCGCCGGGAGGATGGCGCCCTGGTCGTGCGTTTCTCGCGCCCGGAGGAGGCTGCAGGCATCACTATCGAGGCGCGCGTCGCCGGATGGCCTCTCCCTCTTCAGGCGGAGGCACCGGGCATGTTGGTCGCGCGCCCACCATCCGGCTTCCCCACAGGGATCTATCCGGTTCGCGTCACCGGACGCCGAGGGGAAAAGCTCCTCTTCACGCGCGACGCGAAAATGCGCCTGCGCGCGCCCCGGGTGCGCGTGGTCCGGGTTGCCTTCCCTACCGGCGAGCCGGTGGAGTTCCGGGTGAGCTACTGTAACTCCGCCGACGTGCCGGTGCCCGGATATCGGTTGAGGGTGCGCGTTGGCGAGCGCGCCCTGGCGCTTGAGGACCTCGGCGACGGCCTCTATGGCGCCTCCCTGGGCCGGTTGCCGGCCGGGATCTACACCGCGCGCGTCTGGGTGGACGGCGCCGGGCTGTTTCCGGTCAAGTTCGTAGTTTACGACCCCGCCGCCCGGCCCTGGGAACGCGAGGGGATCATCCGGCTGGATGCCCGGGGGCAGTTTCGCACTAAGGAGGGCAGGCCGTTCATCCCCTGGGGCTTTGCGACTAACGGCATCTACTTGCCCGACCCGGAGGTGATCCAGCGTCCGCCCGGCCCCACCGGCTGGTGCCGCGCGGACGAGGATGCGATCCGTGAATGGATCGCTCTCCTGCGCGCCTACGGAGTGAACTGCGTCCGGTTTGGCGTGAACGTAGGCACGGCGAGCCTCGGAGGCGACCAGGGAGGGCACGCCAACCCGTTCATCCTCGAGGGCCTCCGGCGTTACCTCGACCTGATCGGTCCTCTGGGCGTGCGCGCGATTCCGGTGATGTGGTGGGGGCACTACCGCAACTTCGGATTCCAGGGCATCCCTGCCTACGACGCTCTGATCAAGGAGCAGGCCGACTGGTTCACCAACCCCCGGGCGCTGGAACTCCAGAAGCAGTATGTGCGCGAAGTGGTCGCGGCGTTCAAGGATGACCCGCGCATCCTGGCGTGGGAGGTGATGAACGAGACCTACCGTGCCGGCGGAGACCTCCAGGCTTCAGTGCGTTGGACAAACGCGATCCTCGACACCATCCGGGAGGTCGACCCGAATCACCTGACGACGACGAGCGCCGCCGAGGCGACGCCCGGACCCCAGATCGAGTGGATGCGCGGCACTCCGCGGCTCGACTTCTTCAACTGGCACGCCTACCCCACCTACCCGGACTATCACTCGTGGCAGAGCACGGCGGGGCAGGACGCGCCGCGCGAGATCGGTGTCTATGCCGCTACGGTTGCCCTCGCCCAACGCCTGGGCGGCAAGCCAAGCATCCTAGGCGAGACCGGGAATGACCGCCAGCGGGAAGTCTCGTATCCCGAGTACCGCGCCCTGGTCACGCGCGATTGCCTCTGGCTCGCCTTCCTGTGCGGCTCGCCAGGTGGCATCGCGTGGGATGCGATCGCGGACCCGCGCGAGTTCGAGGTGATCTCACATCTGGCCGGGCAGATCGATTGGACCACTTTCCGGGAGGCGCCCGCGCCAGTGGCCGTGCGCGTCTCAGACCCCGTGAAGGAGCTGGGGGCGCTGGCGCGCTATAGCGCCTGGTCGCTGCGCACCGGGGTTCCGATCCGTTTCCTCGGCGCCGGAGAGGCCCCGGCCCCCGGGCAGGTAGCTGTCACGTGCCCCTTCGCCGAGCCCAAGGTGCCGGCCTCGACGGCGCCGCTGCGCGCCTCGCCCGGCTATGAGTGCAAAGTGCTTGCGTCCGAGGATGGCCGCGTTCTCCTCGGCTACGCGCGCAACGCCGGCGAGATGCTGCCGCAAAACGCGCGCACGCGGGTTCCGCGCGACCTGCGCCTGACGCTGGAGCTTCGCCGCCCGGCAACCGTGGAGATTTGGGATCTCGACACGCGCGAGTGCGTGTGGCAAGGCCAGGGGAGATCGCGCGTCGAGTGGACCCAGAAGAGGACCGACCACGACTACGCGGTGCTCGCCCGGTCGTGACCCTGGAAGGGCGGGGCGCGCGCCTCACCCTTCCAGGAGCAACTCGATTAGCCGGTGGCCTTCTTCGTAGCGCAGAGGCGACTCTTCGATGGCGCTCTCATCGAAAGCGGCGCGCACCTGGCGCCGGACGCCACTGCTCGCGTAGAGGACGAACGGCACCGGGTCGCGCGTGGGCACGCGCGTCTCCACCGGAAAGACGATGTCCGGCACGACCATCACCCGGTAGTCATCCAGCGTCTTGAGGCTCTTCACCAGCGGGGCCAGGAGACGCTCATCGAGGCGCTGGAGGGCATCGACCTTCTCCTCCGCGTCGCCCCGCGCGGACGCCAC
>ERZ795060.1681-NODE-1681-length-25065-cov-6.586445_pt1 | contig 25065 bp, 14 predicted proteins | sample MGYA00375144_ERZ795060 | MGnify/ENA primary metagenome ERZ795060 (study PRJEB30189, sample SAMN05720157) | activated sludge metagenome | isolation source: anaerobic digester from wastewater treatment plant | place: Japan | collected 2015-05-15 ...
TGCGTTTTCCCGGATGGGAAATCCTACTTTGCCAAGGCCTTGAATGAAACCCTGACAGGCGACCGGGATTGGATGCCCACCTCCACTCCCTTTTTCCTTAAAAAAGGTGAATCGCCCGAAAAGGCAATGTTGGGCGTGTGCCTGGAAGGGCCGGGAACCGTATGGATTGATCAAGTACGGCTTTCACGCCAATCTTTAGGAGTGGGAAATCCCTTCACCATGCGTTTGGCCTGGATTCCCGGGATGATGCTGGGAATGTTGGGTGGAATCTATGGCGCTTTCGCGGGATTTCTGGCCCCGCGCGGCCGGGGACGCGCCTGGGTGTTGGGATTGGGGATCTTCCTCGATGGGGCGTGTTTCCTCATGCTGACCACCGGGATCGTGCTGTTCGCAGGCGGATATTCGTTCGGTGTCTGGTACCCCTGGCTGCTGACCGGCGCGATTGGCGTCCTGGTTTTTACTTCCGTGTTACCGGTGATTTTCAAGCGCTACCGCGAAGCCGAATTGCGCCGTATGGATGCGTTGGATCTGAGTTGAGGCGGATTTATTTCGTATCGGTCTTGGATGTCCGAAATTCATGCAGGAGCCGGGCTTTTTCCACGCGCTCGTTTTGAGGTACGGGGTATTTCCAAGGTTCGAGGACCGGATTGGCCAGATACTGCTGGAAGCATTCCCGCCAGTCGGCATCGAACGAATTGAGCAAGCTGGTCTGGACTTCTTCCGCCTTTTCCTGGTCGATATGGTACAACGCCGCGAAAGCCGCCATCCGGGCGCGGGGCGCGATTTCGGGATTCAAGATAATCTGCCGTAAGGAAGGGATCGCCTCGGGGCCGCAGGCCATGGCCAGGTTCAAGACGGGATAGTCGCGGAGGCTTTTGGCTTTTTCCTGTTCCTGCTCGAATTGCCGAGTTGAGGATAAACTGACCGGCAAGCTGAAATGGGTGCTTACGTCGAATTGGCGTTCCAACAGAGCGATCGCCTTCACATTTTTGACCGCGGCGGACACCTCGCACAACGCGGCCAGCCGCAGCTTGACCTGCTGGTCACGCTCCAGGGTATTCGGCTCGATGGTGTCTTTTTTCCGGCCCATGGCTTCCAGCATGTCCCGCTCCCGCGTGATTGGCTGGTTGAGATACGCCCAAATGGCCTCCGTGCCTTTCCCCTGGTCCTTCAGGCTTTGGATTTCGTTCTCAAGGGCTTGCTTCTGCGATGCGATGTACCCGAGGTGAGAGGACTTGGAATAGAGATCAAATTTCCCGACTTCCGCCACCGCTGCGGACATCGAAACCAGTAGGAACCATGAAATGCACGAGAGATGGAATGCGAGATTCTTCATTTTAGTACTCCTTTGGTATTCATTGATTTGAACGTTGTTATTGATCACCGTGGCCGTGGAAGAAACTAGGCCAAGGTTTTACCCTCGGGCAAAATGTCCTGGATCCCCGCCTGAAATTATCCGTATTCCTAAACCGAATGATCTAGATTAATAGGGACCCCAATCATGTTCTTCCATTTGTTTTCGCAATACTCTCATATTTACATCAGCCGGTAATTTCATCAATTTGCGTAATCTTTCATCCTGCTTGAATTCCTCATCCGGATCACAGGGATCAATAGAGGAATATATCCAACTATATCTCCAGTTCAGATCTTTCTCTTTGATGCAAAGCACTGGCTCCCGTATGGATTCCTCGCATTCCGCCAGCCATTCCGGCTGGATGTACTCCGGATCGAGTGTATTGATGAACGCAGCGGCGCGCAGGCGTAGATCGTTTCGCAATTCTCTACGAAGCACGGCGTCGCGAAGCAGCGGCAAGCTAACCTCGGGATTGGCGAGGATGGCATGCGCCGCGGGCCAGAAATGCAGCCTTTTTTCGGGAGGAAGCGGCTGATCGGGTTGCGTAATGACTTGACTCCAGCCCGCAATATATCCCCGGTAACCAAAGGCGAGATAAGTATCGCCCACGTAAACGTTCGCGCATTCGAGGAAAGGCACAATATCGGGTATGTACTGGAACTTGCCGCAAATCATGAATGCCGCCATCAATTGAATAGTATCCACTTCCGGCTCGCAGGCCGCCAATGCCTGGCCGTTCATGGTGCCTTGCAGAGGAAGATTTTTCATTTTGGCGAAATTATCTCGAATCAGTTTCTCCACATACGCCTCCCGCCGGCCGGAAGCCAAGTCACCCGTCTCATAACAATGAGAGACAGCGATTTCCATGGCTCCCAGATAGGTACTGTAGGCCCCCCGGATGAGGGCTGCGTTTTTCTCATCGATGCCATCCAGGTTGAAAGGAAACCCCATAACCTGTTCGATAAGCGCCCAATTCGCGATGCCGGCTTTCGAAGGTTCCGGGGGATTGAATACCGACTCCGCGGAAGGCGAGTCCATCGGCTCCGTGGAGGAGTCATCGAATTTTGGCGCGAAAGCAAAGAAGATGACGCCACAAATAACGAGAGCGCAGAGTAAATAAGCAGATTTCTTCATTTTTCCCTCCCTCATCGATCGCTCGGTAGGCGATCCCATGTTCACCCCAATCAAAGCCAAGCCCTGAACTATACAAAATCTTTTATGATGGTATCACATGAAAGGAAATTCATCAACAAAGTTTTAAAAACTAATGAATAAATATAAAACGAAGATTTATGGGTAGATGGGCAGGTCCAGCGGCGTTCTAACTTCCTCCGAACTTCGGGGAAGGAATCAAGAGGCCGGGGTTTGTAGCGATGAGGGATTACGCGATAGTGTGATCGTCCATCCGGCGATGATTTCTATTTCATCGCGTTCCAATCGGCCAGGGGGAGGATTTGGCGGGCGGCGGCGGGGATTTTCTCCCATTCGTCCGGCGAGATCAGGACGGTGATGTCAACCGCGGAGACTTTCTCTGGAAGGCGGACCACCAGTTTGGTTACGTTGGGTTGCTGCCGTTGGGGAGCGGGGGGATTGGCGGACACGGTCTCGAAGCGCGCGTTTTCCGGAGTAAGAATCCGCGCGTGCATGGTTTTATCTTCGATGGTGAGCACCGCGTCGCGGCCGTCGAGCGCGACCTTGGCCGGCGTCAGCATGCCCCACAGCACCTCGGCGGGTTGTTCTGCTTCGATTTCATCCCGCACGAGGATGTGTCTCCGGCCCAGCATTCCCAGTCCACGGCGGGCTTTTTTGATTTTATACGCCGCCGAGAGATCGGTCTGCGCGAAGGCCCAATCCGGCGCGGAGTGGAACGCTGTGATGGGCGCCGCCGCCTTGGGATCCTGGATTTGATCATCGATCACCAGGGTGTTGTGGCTGTGGTTGATCAGCCGGTAGTAGGTCCAGCGCTGGGAGCCGAAATATCCAGGCAGGTTGTAATCGTCTCCCCCCAGGTCCACGGCCCAACGGTGGCCAAGGGCGTCGAGGACGAAGCTGCCCAGGTCCAGATGGCTGTGATTGGCCTTGTTGTCGCCGCCCTTGAAGCCCACGAACAGCGCGTTGCGGTCGTTCCAGGCGCTGCGGAGGAAGACCACATCGATGCCCTTGTAAAACGCGTCGAGGGGAACCCCGCTCTTTGCTGGATTGTCTCCTTCCTTGGAATACCAAATAAAATCCAAGGGGTGCGGCTGGCGGGAATGTTCGCGTTGGAACCAGGCGTACACGGGGCGGCCATAGAAATGGGCCAGCCAATACATCTCGTGCGTGTTGCCCACCCGGCTGCCCGCGTCGGCGTAGTTGAAGCACAATCCATTGGGGCCTTCGAAATCGATGCGGAACTGGCCGGCGTTGTCCATGCCCTCGTGGCGCGACAAGCCGAAATCAGTCCCCAGGGCGCTGTGCAGCGAGGCGAGAAAATACACCGTATAGACCGTGGCGTAATGCCAATAGCCCGGACCTTCGTCCCAGCCGCCGTCTGGCGCATAGCCCCGCAGCGCCCGGGGCATGGTCTCCACCGCTTTGCGGATCACCTCTTCGGCCTTGTCCGGAATTTCGTCGGCGATGGCCAGCGCACCCACGCCCACGCCCCCGTGGCAAACTTGGTTCCAGTTGTGCGTGGCCTTGGTCCACCACGCGCCGGTTTCAAATCCGTTCAGGTAGGCGTCGATGCCTTTTTCGATCAAGGCCGTGCGGATGCGGGCGCGTTCTTCCGGGCTCAGGCCGTGATAGAGCCAGTCATAGGCGATGCCGAACGCGTGCGACATTTCCGCCGTGTCCAGAAAGTGTGAGGGATTCCAATCCGGAAACGCCCCGGCTGCGTCCAGCTCCTTCACCGCCCGTTGGAGATAGCGGGAATCGCCGCTCATCAGGTACACGAGAGAGAGGCGGTAGATCCGCTCCAGGCAGCGCCGGCTTTTGTCCAAAAGGCGGGGACCGATGAGCTGGTATTCTACCGGCGGTTCATCGAGGATCTTATCTGCCTCCGCTTTGATCTTTTCATAGGTTTCCCGGCGGGCGGGATCGTTTTCAAGGGCTTGTTTGAGCAGAGCAACATCTTGCGGATTCAAGATCAACCGGGGATGTTCTTTTTTCAACGTGTCCAGGGGATTATCACGATCCGCAGCGGAGCCCGGCAGGCATACCGCGATCACCCATCCCAGCGCCAGGGCCCATCGTCCCCACCGATTCAACCAGATACCGGAATTCATGATGCAAACCTCCAATAACCCAAGAATTTTTTCTTGAATCACCATACGGGATTTTCCGGATATTGGCAATGCGAAAATAAACCTGCGCGGGAGCTGTTTTCGTCCCGGTTCCCATTGATCCTATCCAGAAAAAGGCATTGAATCATTTTAAGGTGGTGGAACGGCTGGATTTGGAAATGGGCAATTCACCCTAACCATCGAATCCTTTTGGTTGAGGATTAAAATAAGAATCGAGTATTCATTGACTCCCTTTTCCTGGCCTTCTCCCAGGGGGAACGGGAACCAAGCTCGAAAGGTCGTTTTTCCTCGGGGAGAGGTCCAGGAGGAGAGACCGTTAAAGAAGTGGGCGCTTGCGTCCGCCCGGTCCGCCCGTTTTGATTGTCGGATGGAATGGATTTTAAGACGAAAGGACATCCACTTTCATGCACGCAGACGCGAATGAGGCTTTGCCGTTGCCGCCCAAGGTTTGGGTTCGGGACCTCAAAGCCGGCGGAAAAGTGCAGAGCTTGTTCCAGGTGACACGCATCTACTTGCGCGATTACGAAAAGGGCAAATTCTTATCGGTGCGTCTGGGGGACAAGACGGGTAAGATTTCCGCCATTCTTTGGGACAACGCGGAAGAAGCGTATCAAACCATCCGGGAAGGGGATGTGGTGCGCGTGAACTGCCGTGTAGGTCATTACAAGGGTGAGATCCAGGCGACGCTGAGCTCGATCCAAAAAGTGGAAGATCTTTCGGCCATCAATCCCTCCGACTTCATCCCTGCCTCCGCTGTGCCCGTCGAACATCTGGTGGAAAAATTCGATGAACTGATCACCTCCCTCAATGACGCGGATTACCGGGCCTTGCTCCAAGAATTCCGTAACGATGAAGCCCTGTGGGCGCGTTTTCAATCCGCTCCCGCCGCCAAGCGCTGGCACCATCCTTATTTGCATGGGTTACTAGAGCATACGTTGTTCGTTGTCAAATTGTGCCGGCTGATTGCCCCGTTGTATCCGGAAGTGAACATCGATCTTCTGGTGACCGGCGCGGTCTTTCACGATTGTGGGAAAATGGAGGAACTCTCCTATGATTCGTACATCGACTACAGCACCGACGGGCGGCTCCTGGGTCACTTGTACATTGGGGCGATGATCGTGGACCGCCTGATCCACCGTCTGCCCACGTTTCCCGCCGCCAAACGGCAACAAATCCTCCATATCATCCTGTCGCATCATGGAGAGGTGGAGCGTTCGCCCGTGCTCCCCATGACCCTGGAAGCCTGCTTGTTCCATTTCATCGACAACATGGACGCGCAAATGGCCGCTGTCCGCCGTGAAATGAATGCTGTCCGTGAAGAGAACCGCGAATGGACCGGCTACGTCAACCTGCTGAACCGCTTTTTGTACCTTGGTGAAAATCCATCCCGCGAAGAAAATAATGAGGAACCCCAGTAAATGCGATGCCGGCGTGCCTCATTGATCCCGCCCGGCCCTGAGGTGGCAAAGTGAAGAATTCCCATTGGCAAAGCCTGACATGGATTCACCGGTTGTTCCGGAGGCATCACGCCCGCCGGCTATTTGAATTGCTGGTTCTCCTGGTGGCAGGTGGCCTGCTGGCGTTTCAGTTATTCTTTTGGATCAGCGGGTGGCTGTCGTTGGGATTTCGGGGCATCAACGGCCTGTTTGTCCTGTTTGTTGGGATTTTTGTTTATGTTATGGGACGGTTTCTGTTCCGATGGTGGCGTGAAGGTCTGCGTCTCATCACCTTTTTCCGCCGCTGGGAACAGCAGCACCGCGATGCCGCCAACCGCGCGTCGCTCCTCGTTTATGCCGAGAAAGAAGCCGCGGAAATTCAACGCTTGGGTTATTCCCTTGAATTGATCCAGGCAGACGACGAGTGGCTGGCGCGGTATATTCAATCCACCGGCGCGCAGGACCAATCCATCATTTCCCCGCGCTGGGCTGTGTTGCTACTGGCGGTGACGATCCCGTCCCTCGTGATGTTCAATCTTCTCCCGGGCCGTTTCGCGGACGAATGGCGTCAGATCTCACAAAACCTGTGGGCGTCGGTTCCCCCCGTCCAGCAGATCACTCTCCAGGTACCGGAAACCCTCGCGATTGAACGGGGCAAATCCCTCACCCTGGCCGCGCTCTGCTCCGATACGCCACCGGCTCTCTCTCCCGCGGTTCATCTGTATACCGGTACGGATTGGCAGTCCTACCCGGCTGAGCGCAAAGGCAAAGCCCTGATTTATCATCTGGCGGCCGTGAACCGGGAAACCGAATATTATTTCTCGCTGGGGAGTACTCTTTCCAACAAAGGCCGGGTGACGCCCCTGGATCCGCCCTCGCTCGTGCGGGGTTCCAGCCTTGTTATTCCGCCTGAATACACCGGCCTGCCAGAGGATACCATCGAAACCTTGCGTCCGCTTTCCGTCCCTGAGGGCAGCCGGATCGCGATCGAAGCCGAAGCTTCATCCGCCTTGCGCTCCGTGGAACTGATTTTCAATGACCAGACCATCCCCACGCGGTGGAATGGGAAAAACTTCTCTGCCGAATTGGAACCGCTCCAGGCCGGGGAATGGCATGTGCGGATGGAAGATGTCCACGGGCTCGCGGCTTCCAGCCGGCGCTACCGGGTAAACCTGATCCCCGACGCCACGCCCATGGTCGAGATTCTGCAGCCGAAACCGGTGACTGATGTGCCGGATAATCTGGTTTTACAAGTTAAATTGCATGCCCGGGACGATTACCGGATCGGCCGCATCCTCACGCATATGCAACTCAACCGCGAGGAAAACACCATCCGGACCGTCCCCATTTGGACCTATAATCCGCAAGAAGCCCAGAACGTCGGTTCGGCCACAGAACTCTTCGTGACTTTTGATTGGAATATGGCGGAATTCGGCCTTTTCCCTGGCGACGAGTTGACCTACAGCATCGAGGTCTTCGACAACGATGCCCTCCACGGCCCCAAATCCGCCCGTACCAAGCCGTATTTGCTTCGTTATCCCACGTTGATGGACGTGCTCCACCGGCTGGATGAACTCGAGGATGCCCAAACCGAACATTTGAGCGGGCTGGTGAAGGACCAGAAACAAATCACCGAAGACGTACAAAAAACCCTTGAAAAAATCGCCGAAAAACGCAAGGAACCTTCCCCGGATCAGGATGCGAAGCCCTCGGACTGGCAGGAGAAAAAAGAACTGCAGGACATCCGGAAACGGCAGGAGCAACTGCAGGAAGAAGCCCGGAAAATCGAGGAACAGCTCGAGGAGTACCGCAAGCAGGCAGAAGAAGCCCTGGCCCGGGATGAGGAAAAACAGCAAGGTTTTACCCCGGAGACCTTGGAAAAGATTCAGAAAATCCAGGAACTCATGTCTGAACTGTTGGACAAGGACAGCCAGGCCCTTCTGCAAAAACTCAGCGATACCGTGGAAAAAATGTCCGAACAGATTTCAGATCAGGAGTTAAAAGATCTGGCGTTCAGTTTCCAGGATTATGACCAGCAACTCGAGCGGACTTTAAATATGCTCGAAAACGCCTTCCAAGCCCGCCAACTGGAAGGTCTCAAGGAAATGGCCAATGAACTGGCCCAACGGCAGGACCATTTGGAACGCGAAACCCAGAAATGGAACGAACAAAAACAAAACCAGGAAAACACTTCGGCCGCTCAAGGTGAACAAGAACGGCAAGCCCGGGAAGACGAAATCCACGCCGCGGAAAAATCCCTGGCCGAGCGCCAACGCCTATTGGAAGAAGACGCGCACCAGTTTCTGGACAAAATGCAAGAACTGCGGGAAAAATTGAAAAAGCAATCTCCTGACCTCGCCCAAAAACTCGAACAATTGCGTCAGGAAGCGTTGGAGCAAGGCCTGCCCAATGAACTCTCTCAGGCCGCCCAACAATTAGAACAACAAAACACCCAACTCGCCCAGCCGCATCAGCAAAACGCGCGGAGACAACTGCAGTCGCTCTCCGAGCAGTTGCAAGAGAGCATCGCCGCCATGCAAGGCATGAATATGGCCATGAACACCGAGGCCCTCACCGGACTCATGCGGCGGGGATTGTTTCTCTCCACCCAGATGGAATCCCTCACCGAATCGCCCCTGGGCCAAAGCGAGGGGCTATTGGCCTTGCGCCGGGCGCAGGCCTTTGAACGCGAAGCCGGCCGGATCCTGGCGGGCTGGCGGGATATCGCGCAAACCAATCCCTTCATGAACCGCATGGTCGAAATCCTGTTGCGCCAAAGCGCGGAACGCCTCCAGCGTGCCATCGCCGCGGGTCAGGGAACCAAGTGGGTCGGTCTCCATGAAACCCGGCAATCCATGATCGCCCTCAACCGCGCCATCCACCAAATGATGCTGGATATGCAGAACATGATGCAGCAAATGGCCCAATCCCAAGCCCAGGGCCTGCAACAACAGATGCAGCAACTCATTTCCCAGCAGCAATCCGTCCAGCAAATGCTGCAGCAGCTGCAGCAAATGGGCCAGCAAGGGGAGGAAGCGCTGCGGCAACTCCAGGAAATGGCCCGGCAACAAGCTCAGATCCGCAGGGAAATCGAGAAGATGATGCAGCAATACCGCCACGCCCAGCAACTGCGCAATCAGCTGGAGGGCATCTACCAGGAAATGAAGGAAGCCGAAAAACTCCTGGAAGAAGGAATCAACGACCAGCGCATGGACGAAAAGCAGCGGCGCATCATGACCCGCATGCTGGAAGCGGGAACCATGCAGGAACAAGACGAATTGGGCGAGGAACGGCAGGAAGAAGTTGCCAAGACCGGCCAGGATGCCCAATCCCCCGAAGGCCCCTTCCCGGTCTCCCTGCCCGATAAAGTCCGGCGCATGGTCGAGCGCCCGCCCGCAGAATCGATCCCCCTGCAATATCAGGAAGCGGTCAAAAATTATTACATCCGCCTCTCCGAGACATTTGGACGGTAATCATTCATAATGTTTTATTTTTGGCCAAATCTCCTGCAACGTGGTTTTCGGCAGGCGGCAAATAAAGACGGGCAGATCGTTCTCGTAAGGCATCACATATGGATGCACGAAGCGGGCTGCTTCTTGGATTTCTTCAAATTGAGCTTCCAGGTTTTTTTGATTGACGCCATACGCGATGACCACATTCCCCCGCTTTTCGCCTGGACCCCAAAGGTAGTAACTGTTGTGCGCTGAAATCGCGCGCGGCAAGCCATACGGTTTCCCCAGCAGGTTGATGGCACCCGCCTGCCCATACATCCCTGTGAAAATCACGCATTCCGCTTTGTCTTCCGGCGGGAGTGAATCATACGCCCGGGCGATGGTCTCCACCATTTCCGGCCAGCCATGCCGGTCCGCGAAAAACTGCGGCAGCTTCCCGACGGCTTTGCGCTCGCCGGTCGAAGGGTGGATACCCAACCATTCGGCGTAACGGATATAGGTTTCCGTTGGCAAGATGGGAATCGCGAAGGGTGTCATAATCGCTATCCCGACAATGACATACACGCAAACCATTACGCCGGCGGCGCGCCTGGCCGGCGTCCAGGAGCCGCGAGCGAGTCCTTGTTCCACCGCCACCGCGCCGGGAATCAAGATCAGGCTCAGGGCCGGGGCCGCGTAATAGGTCTTGCCTTTTTGCGCGATCATCAACGCTAGCACTACAATGTAAATCCAACTTAGAATTCGGCCGGATTTCCCCGTGGATGTACCAAAACACCATACCAGGCCGGCCAAGGCCAGGGGGAGGAGTAAGTAATTCATTTCGAGGAAATGGCCCACGAGGAATTCAAGAGGAGTCAGCGGAAGGTTTTTATAGGTGCTGGCATTCTGGATAAATTCCAGCGTGGGCCAGCCGTGGGCGATCTGCCAGAGGATATGAGGCAGAAAAATCGTGAACGCGAGGGCCGCCGCGATCCAGATCCACGATTCCCGCAGCCAGCGGCGTTGCGGTGTCAGCAGAATCCCCACTGCCAGGCCCAGGCCGAAAAAGAGGATCGAGATCTTGTTCATCAACCCGATTCCCATCAGCAAACCGAAAAGTATCCAATCCCTCGGCCGGCCATGGTGAATGATCAACATCAAAAGATAAGCCCCCAACAGCCAGAATAATTGGTCGAAGGCGTTCATGGAATAATATCCGTGCACGGCAGTAAACACGGGAACCGCGAACACCGCCAGCGCCGCCAGAATCTGCGCGAACCGTCCGCCTCCCAGCTCCCGCGCCAGCCGCCCGGCGAAAAAGACCATTGCGGATCCGGCCAGCGCGGCGGGAATCCGCAACGCGAATACACTATCGCCCAGCAGAAACCGGGTGGCTGCCGCGATCACCGCCACCAGCGGCGGATGATCCACGTAGCCCCAGTCCAGGCGTTCCCCGCACGCGAGATAGTAAAACTCGTCGATGAAATACCCGTCGCGCAGGTTCACCCAACAATGAAGCAACATTTTAACGATCGCTAAGAGCAACAAAGGTATGTCATCTGGGGGAAGCCGGGAGCAACGCATGAGGAAGACCTGAATTAGCAAGGGGTGTGGAAAACGAATGAGAACCATTAAACCGTGCCGGCCCGCCGAAATAAAGTGCTCTTCCAAGGCGTCAACTATGTGGACTGCGCAGGACTTAGGATTGTACCTTAGGCGATTCAATCTGAAAAAACGGTGTTTCTATATACCTACTCAATCCCGGGCGGGCGTCACACTTTCTCCGGAAATCGACTTGAGTTTATAATGGGATTTGAACCAAATTCCATACCACACACGAAGGAGTGGAATATGACACGGTCAGGATGGCTGATGGTATTCATCCTAGGATCGGTGATTCTGGCGGCGGGACAGGAAGAACCGTCCTTAGAGAAAGTCCTGGGGGATCTGGGAATCCATGTGACGCCGGATGACGAAATCAAGGCCAGCGGGCCGTTGCAGGGATTGTTTATCAAAACGCAGACTCCCGCCGAGATCGTGCTCGTGGCCAAGTATTCGTTTGCCAAGGAAGAAACGGTTTCCCATGTCCGGGTGGGATATTACACTTCCACCAGTCCGCTGAAGACCTATCTGTTATTTGAATGCGGCCCGGACGCGGGAGACAGCCATAACATTCTGGGGCTTCCCACCACTCCCAAAGTGAAACACTGGTTCGATCCCGGGAAAGCCCCGTTCGGCTTCTATGTGCAGAGCGCCAATTTCAATCCGTCCTTCACGCCGGAGGGGGAAACGGTTTTTACGAGCGATGCCCTCAACCAGCGGATCGAGCGGTTCGGAGATGATCATCACAAAGTCAAAATATTCCCCTATCGAACCCAGTATGGCGTAACGCCGGACTGGTTCGTGCTATGCTGGGAATTTTCCACGAACAACGATTACCAGGATCTGATCACCGTGGTGCGGGGAGTGCAACCGGTCGTGCCGCCTCAGCCGGAAGATTTAGTTGCGAAACCCCTGGAAGATTTGCTGGCGGCGCCGATGGAATGACTCCCGCCTCCCTGCCGGAGCATATCGGGGATAACCGGTACACTCCAAATGAAAAGGGGGCGCTCAAGCGAACGCCCCCTTTTGGGAATGCCTCTCGATAGACCTATGGTCACGCGGCCAGTTTCAAAATCGCCTCTTTTACGATGGCCTTGGTCAACGGGATCTTGTACCCGTTGTCGCTGAGGGCCACCGCGCCATCCACCGACGCTTCCGCCGCTTCGGCCGCGAGGGCTTCAGTGATGGCCTTCCCATTCAGTACTTCTTCAGCTTTCTTCGCCCGCCAGGGACGCGGCGCAACACCACCGAGGATGATGTTGGCCTTCCGGCAGGTTACGCCGTCCATCTCCAGCGCGACTGCCGCGGCGGATAGCGCCCAATCGAACCCTTCCCGCTGCCGGAATTTGATATAGGTGCTTTTCAGGGAATGCGCGGGAATCTCGACCTCGGTGATGATCTCATTGGGCTGGAGCTTGTTCTCCCGGGTGAGGATTTCCGTGGGCAGCACGAAGAAATCCTCCAAGGGCATTTCGCGCGGGCCGTCCGGACCGGCCAGATGCACTTTGGCGTTCAAGGCGATCAGGGCGGGCGCGCAATCGGAAGGATGCACGATGTAGCTAGGGCCTCCGCCGAGAATGGCATTGTAGTAATTGCGGCCGGAGAGCGCGTAGCAGATCGCCCCGCCTTTTCGTAAGCATGGGAAGAATTCTCCCCGGTAGTACCAACAACGCGGCCGCTGGCACAGGTTGCCCCCCAGGGTACCGATGTTGCGGATCTGAGGCGAGCCCACCACCAACGCGGCTTCGGCGAACGCGGCGTGCGCCTTTTGGAGATCCGGATGGGCGGCGATTTCGGCCAGCGTGGTGGTCGCGCCGATTTTCGTTGCGTTCCCTTCGATCCGGATGTAATTCAGATCGCCAATTCCCCCGATGCTGACCAGCCGTTCCGGCTCGATGAGGTGCTCCTTCAACTCGCCGATCAGATCCAATCCTCCGGCGAGCACCTTGGATTCGTTGTATTCATCGCCCAGGAAGGAAACGGCTTCCTGAGCGGATTTGGCTTGTACGAATTCGAACGGTTTCATGAATCAGCCCTCCTTTTTCTGGAGCGCGGCCAGGATCATGTCGGCGGTGAAGGGAATCCGGCGGACCGGGGTTCCCAGGGCGTTGGCCACCGCGCAACCGATAGCGGCGGCGGTGGGAATGTATGGAGGTTCGCCCAATCCCTTGGCGCTGGCGTTGTTAATGGGATCGAAAACATCCACCATTACCGGTTCGATTTCCGGTGTATCCATGGCGGTGAGGATCTTGTAATCCTCGAGATTGGCGTTGAGCTGGCGGCCGGTCATATTGTCCATGATCCGGTCTTCCAGCAAGGCGGAGGTGACGCCTTGGATCACCGCGCCGCACATCTGGCTTTCGGCCTGGGCCTTGGCGATGGTTTTGCCGACGTCCTGCACGGCCACGATCTTGATGACGCGGACTTTACCGGTTTCGGTATCCACTTCGACTTCGGCGAACTGGGCGCCGTAAGCCCCCGTGCCGGCTTCGGGCACTTCGCCGCGGATATGCTCACCCAAGGTGATGATGGTGTCCTTGCGAATGAGGGCGGCCGCCTCTTTCCAGGCCATCTTGCGGCTCGAATCCGACTTGGAGAAGACGGTTCCATCTTGGCAATCGATGTCGTCCGCCGTGGTTTTCCACTTTTCGGCCACTTTTTCGAAGAGTTTCTGCTTGGCCTTATACACGGCGCTGCGCACGGCCGGAGCGACAGTAGGCGTTGTAGTGCTGCCACCGCTGGCCGGACCTTTCAGACCCAGGCTGGAATCCCCGATCGAGACTTTGACATGCTCCGGGCTAATTCCTAATTCCTCCGCCGCCACAATGGCCATCATGGTGCGGTGGCCGGTGCCGAGATCTTGCGAGCAGTTGGCCACTTCCACGCTGCCGTCGGAGAAGAGCGAGCAGCGCACCACCGCGCCGCCGGGACTCCCCGTTGAGGCCCAAAAAGTCACGGCGCACCCCACGCCGCGGCGGAAGCGGCCGGTTTGCGTGCCGGGTTTCTGATATTTTTCCTTCCAGCCGAACCGCTCCGCGCCGAGTTTGAGTTCATACGGCACGGCTTTGTATAAACTGCCGGAAACATTCTTGGCGCGCAATTCATAAGGATCCATGTCAAGTTTTTTGGCCAATTCATCCAAGGCCATCTCGATGCCGAAAGAGCCTTGGGGACGTCCGGGAGCGCGGAAGGCGCGGGCATTGCCCGCGTTGATATAGACGTTTTGTTCCTCGACCTTGATGTTGGGGCAGTCGTAGTGCTCGAAGAAAGGCACGTTGACGCTCGCCCCGCCCGAGTGGCCGGGAATATTCAGACATTTTGCGTATATGGCGGTCAAGGTCCCGTCCCGTTTCGCGCCCAGTTTGACATACATCCGGGAGGCGGGTTTGTTGCCGGCCATCACGGAGTCTTCATACCGGTTGAGCATCAATTTGACCGGGCGGCCGGTGATCTTGGCCAAGCGGGCGGCCATGATGCCGAATTCCTCGGGTCCGAACTTGCTGCCGAATCCCCCGCCCATGTGCTGCGTGATGCAGCGGGATTTGGTCTCATCGAGGCCTTCACTGCTGAACGCTTTGGCCATCGCCTGAGCGACCGAGAGCACCCCTTGGGTGGAATGCCAGACGGTTAATTCGCCGTTATTCCATTCGGCCACGCACCCATGCGTTTCGAGGCAGGAATGCGTCTGGACTTGGGTCTCATACTCGCCTTCGATGATCACCTCGGCTTCTTGAAAACCCCGGTCGATGTCGCCTTTATCGCGGGACCGGGCTTCGGTGACATTGCCGCCGCTGCGGATGGAAGGCGCTGCCTCGCTCATCGCGGATTCATAATCGTACACAAAGGGTAGCTCTTTGTATTCGACCTTGACCTGCCGGGCGGCGTCGCGGGCCTGTTGAATGGTTTCCGCGGCCACGGCGGCGATCAGCCAGCCGGCATAATTGGCTTTTTGCCCCTCCACGTTTGGGAATTTTTCCACCGCTTTTACCCCGGGCATTTTCTCGGCCGCGCTGGTATCGACCTTCCCGATGCGGGCGTGCGCGTAGGGGCAGGTCACCAGGGCGGCCTCCAGCATATTCGGGCGGTTGATATCGTACGAGTATTTAGCCCGGCCGGTTACCTTGTCGATGGCATCCAGGCGGGGGATATCTTTCACGCCGGCGATGTCGAAGCCATAGTCCGCTCCCCAGACACCCGGCTCTCCGGCAGGAACCTCGTATTCGATGGTTTGAGTGTTGCCTTCATACCCTACGAGGGCGGTTACTTTCTTCATTTCGGCCATAGTCTCACCCTCCATTCCGTTTGCGCAGGAGCTCGGCCGCTTCAAAGATCTGCGAGTAGGTACCGCAGCGGCAAATGTTGCCCGCAATACCCTGTTTCACCTCTTCGAGGGACGCTTTGGGATTATGCGCGAAGACCGCCGCCATGGACATGACGAATCCCGGCGTGCAGAAACCGCACTGCATGGCGTCGGTGTCCACGAAGGCCTGCTGGACGGGATGCAACTGATCTCCTTGGGCCAAGCCCTCGACTGTGGTGATTTTTTTCCCCTGGACCTGAATAGCGAGCAGCATGCAGCTGTAGGCGGGTTTCCCGTCCACATGCACGGTGCAGGCGCCGCAACTGCCCATGTCGCATACCAGTTTCGGCCCCGTGATATCCAACCGGTTGCGCATCACTTCGAGGAGGGTTTCGCGCGGTTCCACCTCGAGGGAATGCTCCACGCCATTGATTTGAAGCCGGACGGGAACGGGACCGGGGCCCAGAACCTCACTTCCGGACGAGGCGGCCGCGGCGGATTGTTCCAGGGCGGGAAGCACGGTGGTTACCGCCGAAGCGCTTACCACACCGCTTCCGACACCTTTCAGGAACAGGCGGCGGGAAAAGCCCCGTTTCTCTGTACCCACGTTATGTTCGGACATGGGGTTCTCCTTTCATTGATTCCTATCGATAAATTGGCCGTACCATCGTGAGAATGCGGCAAACACCCCGTTCAAAATCCAAAAGGGCGTCTTCCCGGCTCTTGGTCCCATGGGAACCAGCCGGACTATCCTTCAGAATCCCTCTGGGTTCCTCCGGAGTTTTAACAATCGGCAACGAAAAATCATCTGGCTTGGCAGGATTCCAGCGTACGCGCGGTGAAAAAAAACAGGCAAGTTGGTATTCAACCAGGATGGAGTGAAACGATCTGGCCGTCCCTGCCGAATATACAAGAGACGTTTTACCGCTTAACGATTGTTTTTTCAAGAGAATTTTTAGGGATGAGAATTCGGGAGTGAGAACCGGATGCCGTGCGCCGGTCCCTCTCGGGAATTTATTTCTTCCGGAAAGAGTCCCCAGGCCGGGCCAGCGTTCCCTGATCTTCGGGTTCCCTGGTCTTCGGAACGGTAGCAGAAAGTAGAAAATCCCACTCGAATCCATGACAAGGCTTTTCGGGAAGGCGGAGGAGATGATAGGTGAGAGATAGGTGAAGAAAAACCGCAAATGCGGTTAAACCGGTTGCATTCGGCCACTTTTTCCATAAACCGGAGGGAAATGATTCAAGACGGTATGCGCGAATCCGGTGGAATCGATACGGCCCCAAGGGGATTCGAACCCCTGTTTCCAAGATGAGAGCCTGGCGTCCTCACCCCTAGACGATGGGGCCTTCCATGCTGGGGAATCGTATCCCGGGATGGATCGAGTGTCAACCGGTCCGCTTGTTCTTCTAGACGTTTAAAACCCGAAGGCCGCCCGGGGCGGGCGGCCTTCCTTCGGCCGTTGGGAGGGGGAGGGAGTTCATTGTCGGGGGGAGGATGGTTGGGATTCTTCCGGTTCCAAGGTAATCGTCGGGGCGACCCATTTGTCGGGATACCGGCGGTCCGCCCGGTACACATGCAACAGGATGACGCGTTCAGTCAATTTCTTTTCCTTCATTTCTTTAACGATATCGGCCAAGGCTTTTTCAAACTGGTCCCGGGACGATACGGGATTGTCGTTGATTTCGGTGATCACATCATTGATTTGGATATCCACCCGTTGCGCGCTGCTGCCGGGAATGACCCGCGTCACAAGGATCCCTTTCAGTTTTTCGTCATACCCCTTCTCCTTGGCCAGTTCCGGATTCAGGGCAGTGACGGTGACGCCGAGGAGTTTTTCGGCATCTGTGCGGATCATGGCCAGGGGATCCTCCTCGGGCCGTTCAGCCAAGACCAGGGATTTCGTCATTTTTTTCCCTTTGCGCAGAATGGTCAACTCGACGCTTTCGCCAATGGGCCTGGCGGTGACCATATTAATAAGATGGCCGTTGTTGAGCACTTTCTCCCCGTTGAAAAGGATGATCAAGTCGCCTTTCTCGATGCCGGCCTGTTCGGCGGGAGTGCCGGGAATGACTTCGGTGACCAGCGCGCCGTGATTGATGCCGTATTCCTGCTTGTACCACTGGGACAGATTGGAGGAATCCAGGTTCTCCAGCATGACGCCGATGTAGGCCCGCTTCACTTTGCCGTATTGCTTCAAACTGTCGATGACCGATTTGGCCAAGTTGGAAGGAATGGCAAATCCGATTCCCAGGTTCCCGGGTATGCCGGCGGTTTGGATGGCGTTATTGATGCCGATGATCTCACCCCGCAAATTGATCAGGGGGCCTCCGCTGTTCCCAGGATTGATGGCTGCTGTCGTTTGAATGTAGTCCTTGACGTAAAAATCCCGGCCGCCGACGGGCACGTCCGAACTGGTGCGGCCTTTGGCGCTAATGATCCCCTGGCTTACCGATTGACTTAATCCGAAGGGGCTGCCGATGGCGAGAACCCAATCGCCGATTTGCATGGCGTCGGAATCTCCCAGCACGGCATAGGGATACGTGCCATCCTCTTTGAGTTTGATCAAGGCGATGTCCGAACCGGGATCAGTCAGGATTTGGTTGAGATCCGCCTCGATTTCCCGCCCGTCATCCAGTGTCACGGTCAATTTGTCGGCGTCTTTCACCACGTGGTAGTTGGTCAGCACATGGCCTTCCGGAGAGATGATCGCCCCTGAACCTTGCCAGTCCCGTTGGGGATCGATTTGCTGGTCGAAAAATCCTTCCGGGAAAAATTGCTTGAACATTTCGGGAATGTTCTCGATTCCCGGCATTTTGACGGGTTTGGACTTTTTCTCCGCGCTGATGCTGACCACCGCCGGTTTGACTTTGGCGATGGCCGCCCGGAACGCCTCGGAGAGTTGATCTCCCGGATTGGGGGATTGGGCCCCCACCGGCAGGGATAAAGCCAAGAACAGCGCCAACGACAGGGTAGGCACCCAAAAGCGGACGGCTGAAATTCGCTTGCGTATCATGAAAGGAACCTCCATTCCAATTGAACTCGCCACGAATGACAATCCGGTATTTTAATACGAGTTTCGCAGGTAAAACGTAACCATAAAACCTGCCGGTTGGTTGTTCCCCGGTTTTGTCTATCCGGGAATCCCGAAATCCCCCGGCGGGTCTTGACTCCGGAAGTCCCGCGGAATGTGCTTTATTATTGTACTCCCCATTATTGTACCCGCCGGTTCGCGGATTTCCCATTTTTCTTTTTAAGGAGGCGGGTCGGAGCGGGTACGCCGTTCTTTTTCTTGGTAGGAGACAAAAGTGGCCGTATCATGCTGATTTTTAATACTTCGTCGATATTTTTGACGAAGATGAAATTCATTTCTTTCCGAATGGCGGCATCGATCTCTTCCAGATCGTTGCGGTTCCGTTCAGGGAGAATCACGTTACGGATGCCGATGCGGTGAGCGGCCAACACTTTTTCCTTGATCCCTCCCACAGGCAACACCAAGCCCGACAGGGTGATTTCACCGGTCATGGCGATGTCATGGCGCACGGGGATATCCGTGGCGGCGGAAGCCAGGGCGACGGTCATAGTCACACCGGCGGAAGGTCCGTCCTTAGGCACCGCCCCGGCGGGCACATGGAGGTGCAGTTCGTGTTCCTTGAAAAAATCGGGCGGGATCCCCAGTTGTTTCTGGCGGGACCGGACCAGGGAGAGTGCGGCGCGGGCGGATTCTTTCATCACGTCGCCCAGTTTGCCCGTGAGCATCAATCCTTTGCTGCCGGTCATGGACAGGGCTTCAACGAAGAGAATTTCGCCGCCCGCCGAGGTCCAGGCTAGGCCGGTGGCCACGCCGGGGGTAGCGGTGCGGCGTTTCACTTCGTCCATGAACCGCTCGGCACCCAGCAGGTGGGTGATCAGGGCCGGGGTGATCTTCCGCCGCCGCCATTTGCCCTTGGTTTTGCTGACGGCGATTTTGCGGCAGATTGACTGAATTTCGCGTTCAAGATTGCGCACGCCGGCTTCGCGGGTGTATCCGCGGATGAGAAATTCCAAGGCGCCCTGGCCGAAAGCGATGTCCTTGGCCTCCAACCCGTTATTCTGGACCGCCCGGGGTATCAAGTAGCGGTTGGCGATCTGGATTTTTTCCTGAGTGGAATAGCCGGCGAGGCGGATTTCCTCCATCCGGTCGCGCAACGGTGGTTGAATGCGGTCGGGCACATTGGCGGTCGCGATAAACAGCACCTTGGAGAGATCAATGTCCAGTTCCATGTAGTGGTCGCGAAAGGCCTTGTTCTGGGCGGGATCCAGCACCTCCAGGAGGGCGGAGGAGGGATCTCCGCGGAAATCGCTCCCCACTTTGTCGATTTCGTCCAACATGAAGACGGGATTGATGGAGCCGGCGCGTCGGATTTGCTGGACGATGGAGCCGGGCAGTGCGCCGATATAGGTGCGGCGGTGACCGCGGATTTCGGCTTCGTCATGCACCCCGCCCAGGGAGAGACGGACGAATTTCCGCCCCAGGGCGCGGGCGATGGATTGGCCCAGCGAGGTTTTCCCCACGCCCGGCGGACCGACGAAGCAGAGGATCGGCCCCTGGATATGGGGATTGAGTTTCCGCACCGCGAGAAATTCGAGGATACGGTCCTTGACCTGTTTGAGGTCGTAGTGGTCCTGGTTGAGAATCCGCTCAGCGGAGGCGATGTTGAGTTTGTCCTCGGTCTCCTCCAGCCAGGGAAACTCCAGCAGCCAGTCCAGGTAGTTCCGGGTCATGGGATACTCGGGTGAATTAGGCGACATGCGGGAGAGGCGCTTGAGTTCGGCCTCGCCTTTTTCGCGGACCGCGTCGGGCAGGGCTTTCTTACTCCATTTTTCGCGCAGATCGTCCAGCTCAACGTTTTCATCTTCAGTCTCGCCTAGTTCCTTGCGGATCGCCTGCAATTGTTCGCGGAGATAATATTCGCGTTCGGACTTAGAGAGTTTGGACTGAATCTCGTTCTGGATTTTGCCGCCCAGGTTGATGATTTCGAGTTCGTGGGCGATTTCCTTCAGCGTCATGCGCAGTTTTTTCTCCAAGGAAGGGGTTTCGTAGATTTCCTGGAGGCGGTGCATATCGGCGCGGGTCAAGCTGAGCACCATGTAGGCCAACCGGTGTGGGCTTTGCATGGAGGAGGGCAATCCCTGGAGTTCCTCGGGAATCAGGGGGGCCTTTTGGATCAGGAGTTCGGCCTGTTCGGCGACCTGCCGGGTGAGCGCCTCGATCGCCGTGCTCTTTTCATTTTTTTCTTCGACGACTTCGATCTGCGCCCAGGGGATGCCGTTCTGAATTTTGAAGTCCAATATCCGGATTTTGTGCAATCCCCGCACGACCAGTTGTGTCGCTTGTTCGGCCCCGCGCATCATACGCAGGATCAATGCCACGGTGCCTATCCGGTATAAGTGGTCGAAGGTTTTCCGGTCTTTTTTGGACGGCTCGTGCCGGATACTGGAGGTGGCGAACAGCCGGTTACCCTTGGCGGCCAGCTCCACGGCCCGGACGGCTTCTTCGCTGGTGATGGCGATGGGAGCCGTCGCGCCGGGGAATAACACGGCGTTGTTCAGGGGCACGATCGGCAACCATTCGGGTATTTGAATCTCCTCACTGCGCTCTTGAATGATGTCCACCATTTCGGACTCACCTTGCGGGATTACCGTTTTAAGGATGCCTTGGGAATCAGGATGGTCAACAAGCCATCGCGGTACTGCGCCTGGACACTGTCTACATCCAAGGAGCCGGGCAGGATGATGGTCTTTTGAAACGGCATGAACTGGATTTCCAACTGATGGTAGCGGATGACGGGTTCATCAAACACCTGTTTGCGTTCTCCGCTGAGCACCAAGCGGTTATCGACGGCGTGCAGATGCAGGGAATCCTCGTTGAGGCCGGCCGCTTCGATCAGAATGTAGATATGCTCTTCGGTCTCGAAAATATCGGTGTTGGGATTCCACGCGGTTTGCACCCCCGGCGTATCCTGGTATTGAAACTCAAACACGCCTTTCGTTCGGCCAAAAGAATCCTCCGTGACAAAAAAGGTCTGTTTGGATTTGCGAATCATTCGGACCATCTTCCCGCTCCTCCTGGCGCACCGCTTGACTCTAAGTCTAAACGCTAGCGGCTGTCCCTCGGCTTGGCAATCCTAATGGCATACAATGAAATGAGGATCACCAAGCCTCGGGGTGTATGGATTTTATTTTACTCGAGAAATCTTTGTATTCATGGCGTGCGATAAGGAGACGACCGGGATGAGTAAGTCTATTCGGCATTGGGTGGGTCTAGCCGTGTTTCTAGGAATGTCCGCGATGGCGGGGCCGGCGGCGGAATTGATCCCCATGGCGCTGCCCTGGGATGACGGGGGGATGGAAGGAAAAACGGTGCTCCGGGGAGACGGGCGTGAGATTCCCGCGGGCGGCTCCGGTTTCATCCGAATCGAGGATGGCCATTTTGTGGACGGCCAGGGGAAACGCGTCCGCTTGTTGGGGGTCAACTTATCGTTTTCCGGGAATTTTCCCACACACGCGCAAGCGGAAAGTGTAGCCGGACGGATGGCCAAGTATGGGATCAACGCGGTGCGTTTTCACCACACAGACACACTCCGCGCCCCCAACGGCATCTGGAAGGAAGGGCCGGCCGCCAAGCAGGAGTTGGACCCGGAAAACCTGGACCGCCTGGATTATTTCCTCCACGCGTTGAAACAGCATGGCATTTACGCGGATCTGAACTTGAAGATTGGGCGGAAGGTGGTGGAGGCGGACGGATTTCCCCAAGCCAATCTTTTGCCGACGTATGACAAGGGCATCGATCATTATTATCCCCGCCATATTGAACTGCAAAAGCAATACGCCCGGGATCTGCTGACGCATAGGAATCCCTACACGGGCAACCGGTACGTGGATGAACCAGCCATCGCCATTGTGGAACTCAACAATGAGAGCGGACTGGTCTCGCAATGGAGCAACGGCGAACTGGACGATCTGCCTGATTGGTATGTCCAGCCGTTGCGTGAATATTGGAACGATTTTCTCCGGGCCAAATACCAAACGACATCGGCCTTGCGGGAAGCCTGGGAGCCGCAAAATCCGGGAACCGGAACGGAGAGGCTGTCCGCCGGCCTGCGGGGCTGGTCCTTGCAGCAAACCGGGACGGGTCAAGGAACTTTGCGGATCGCGCCGGAAGGGCCGGAAGGAGAATCCGCGTTGAAAATTTCTGTGACCGGCCTGGGGGCGGAGAGTTGGCATGTGCAGGCGATTTACCGCCCGCTCCAAGTGAAGGAAGGGGGATTTTACCGGTTTTCGTTTTGGATTCGGGGTGATTCCGCGCGCTCCGTCACCGTGGCATTGAAAGAAGACCACAGCCCTTGGTCGGACCTGGACAACGGCCGGACCGTGGAGGTGACCCGGGAGTGGAAGCAGGTGGAATTGGTGTTTGCCGCGAACCAAACCGATCCGCAAGCGAGGCTGGATATCACCGGGCTGGGCGGCGCGCTGGGCACGGTGTGGATCGCGCGGCCCAGCCTGATCGACAGCAGCCCGGCCGGTTTGCCGGAGCCTCAAAGCTTGGAAAACGGTTCCGTGGACTGGCTTCCCAAGAACGCCTTCGGCGGCCGCACGATGGCCTGCCGGCGGGATTGGATCGATTTCTTGGTTCAGCAAGAGACCCGGTACTATCAGGAGATGCACCGGTATTTGAAAGAGGACCTGGGCGTGCAATCGCTCGTCGCGGGAACGCAGCTGATGTTCGGCACGATCACATCGCAGCTGGTGATGGATTTCGTCGACAACCATGCTTATTGGCAGCATCCCAGTTTTCCCGGACGGCCGTGGGATGCCGAAAACTGGGTGGTCAACAACATCTCGATGGTGGGAGCGCAACGGAACGCGCTGGAACGCCTGATGATGGCGCGGATCGCCGGCCGCCCGTACACGGTCACGGAATACAACCACCCCGCGCCGGTCACCTTTTCGTCTGAGGCTATTCCCCTCATTGCGGCTTATGGCGCGTTGCAGGACTGGGACGGGATATTTATTTACTCGTACAGCCATGGGAACAACTACCACGAGAAATCAATCAACAACTTTTTCGACATTGCCGGACATTCCCCAAAGATGATGACCTTCCCCGCGGCCGCTCATATGTTTTTGCGGGGTGACGTGGCGGCGGCGAAACAAATTGTCCAAGGTTCGATCTCCAAGGCCGGTTACCTGGAGCGGCTGATCTCCCGGAATGGGAGCACCTGGTTTGTTCCCCTCATGGATCCGCCCACGAGCCAAAGCGGGGTCATTGATACATCGCCTTATCAACACCAGGTGGCGTTGGAGATCGGAGAGGTTTCCTCTCCACGAGAAAATCCGCCCGTGAATCCCTCCCGCCGGATGATGACGGCCGATACCGGCGAATTGATCTGGAACCAGAGCCCGGCCGAACAAGCCTTTGTTCTATTCAAATCTCAGAAAACCAAGGGATTCATCGGATTTCCGGGAGATACCGATTACGATCTAGGTCATGGCGTGACCTTGCGGATCGGAGAAACCCGGCAAAACTGGGCCAACGTGCTGTTCACATACTTGGGAGCGCGTGAATCGGGTGAGCAATGGCTGCTGACCGCCACGGGGTATCATGAGAACACCGGCATGATCTGGAAGGACGAAACGATGAGTTCCGTGGGTAGAAACTGGGGATCCGGCCCTCCGCTGGTGGAGCCTGTGCCATTGCGGCTCACGTTTGCTTTACCGGATACGACGCAAGAGAAAAATGTTTCGATTGCAATGATTAAACTGTTTTCTTTGAACGAAAAGGCTGAACCAGAAATCGATCTGATGGATGGGATTCGTTCCGTCGAGGGCGGCGTGGTTATCGACCTAATGGAGAAACAACCAGGATTGTGGTATCTAGTCGAGTTTGCTCAAAACGCTGGAGTTATGAAATTTTGGGGGTATTGAAAATTATATATATTCCGCGGAACAAACTTGCGGCCAGGAGGTGTTCCTGATACATGAGATTATTAGCCCGTTACCTCTTTGGAGCGATTATTGGAGGGGCATGGATAGCGGCGGCTCAGGCCCAGACATACCGGTATGGTTATATCGAGTACCAGCCCGAAATCATCCAAAACCTGAGCGCGGAAAAATTGGTAGAGAATCTTCGTGCGGACGCAGTCCGGGGCAACGCGGTGGCGGCTCTGAATGAACTCTGGAAACGGCGGGAATCGGGCGCTGATCGCCCGGCAGGTCAGCCGGTCACAGACCATATCGTGGAGGATCTGTGGAAACGGAATTCCGGCCTTACGGCGGCGTTGGAAGCGGCGCTCGACTCGACGGACTGGCAACAACGGCAAATGGCGGCGGAAATTTTGCGCGGCATCGAGACCTTCATGCCAACCAATCGTTTACTGGAAGTCACCGTGGAAGGATTGCGGGATGATGCCCTTCCCTTCGACGAGAATGGCGCCGGCGTGTTCGTTTTCAATGCCTTTTCCGGAACTCAGTATCTTCTCCAGCATCCACGGGAAGGCACGGAGATCTTGATTACGGCGCTGGAATCGGATGACAGCCAGCAGCGGTTTCTGGCCGCGTACGTGCTGGGTGCGACCGGACGAGGCAACGCCACACAACGAATCACCGAAATCCTCCTCC
>ERZ795060.1684-NODE-1684-length-25054-cov-6.361534_pt1 | contig 25054 bp, 37 predicted proteins | sample MGYA00375144_ERZ795060 | MGnify/ENA primary metagenome ERZ795060 (study PRJEB30189, sample SAMN05720157) | activated sludge metagenome | isolation source: anaerobic digester from wastewater treatment plant | place: Japan | collected 2015-05-15 ...
CAACGACTTGCAAGTATGCTATAATGTCTACAGAGTAAGATAAGGAGGTTTGAGATGGATAACGCAGGGATCATTGAACGTATCGTTACTGCTGGCGACATCGCCGCCCTATCGCCAGAGGATAGGGTAAAGTACTACTGGGCGCTGTGCGAGCGGCTAGGGCTGGACCCGATAACGAGGCCATTTGAGTATCTTAGGCTGAATGGTCGACTCGTGCTGTACGCTCGGCGCGACGCGACGGACCAGCTGCGGCGCAAGCATGGCGTGACCGTTGAGATCACGAGCCGCGAGCGCGTGGATGACGTCTATTGTGTCACCGCGCGCGCTAGCCTCCCAGATGGCAGGCAGGACGAGGCCATTGGCGCTGTATCGATCGTCAAGCCAGTATATGATCGCATTGGTGGCCGCGCCGAACAGCGCATCGTTGGGTGGGAGCCCATGCGCGGCGACGAGCTGGCGAACGCCATCATGAAAGCCGAGACCAAGGCCAAGCGTCGCGTCACGTTATCGTTGCTTGGCCTTGGAATGCTCGACGAAACAGAGATCGAAACGATCAGTGACGCCCAGGTCGTCCCGCACGAGGAGGTAGAACCACCACAGAATGGGCGCGCGCTTCCCGACGCTGGCGCGAAGGCACATGCGCCATGGACGGCAGTTCAGGAGTACGTCGAGCGCTTCTGGGCCTATTGCGAGAAAAACAACGTATCTCGCGAGGAGGCGCTGTCCGCGCTCGGCGTAAAAGATATCTCTGAGTTCGATGGCAGCGCAAGCGCCGCCAAGGAGATCATCGATGAGTATATCGCATGGCGGGCTGGCGCTAACGGCGAGGATGGAGAGTAGATGGCTGGCGTACCGCAAAACCGCCATGTTTGCAAAGTCAAACAGAGGCGACGCGGTACGCCTACTTGCAAAAAACATTGGGGCCATTGGCTTTGACGTCGTCCAGTGGCACCGCTGGAGCGACGATATGGGATGTATCCCATTTGATGTGGCAATACCAAGCATTAGGCTCGCGGCATATGTTGTGGACCCAGATGTAAAGGATTCGGATTATTCCCCAGAGGCGCTTCTCAGAAGCGCCAACAGGGCGCAACTTAGCGGGTGGCTCGTCTTATTGTTTGTGCCATCCCAAGTGATAACTGGCGAGGCTACCGAGATTTTCTTGACAATAAAGGAGGGAGTGCGACGATGAGCGAAGGCGGCAAGCTTCTTGGGACGATGGACATTGTGGAGCGCTTTGGCGTTTCTGAGCCAACGGCAAGGGCGTGGCTTGCGCGCGGCCTGTTGCCTGCCAAAAAGATTGATGGGCGATGGGTCGTGCCAGAGGACGCCCTCGAATCATTTGTGCCACCTGGCAAGGCCAGAATGGTGCCAGAAGAGATTCGCAAGAAAGTTATAGAGTACCATGGCAGCATTCTGGCGGCATCGAAGAAGTTTGGCTTGTCTTGGAGGACGGTGAGAAGGATTAGAATGGAGGCAGCGAAGTGTTCCAAAGAGTAACGATAGTCGGTAGGCTAGGCCATGATCCCGATCTTCGATATACGGCTACGGGGGTCCCTGTGGCTACCTTTTCAGTGGCCACATCACGCACAATCACCGACGCAAGCGGCAACCGAACAGAGTCAACAATATGGTTCCGAGTGACAGCGTGGCGCAATCTTGGCGAAACGTGCCATCGGCACCTGAAAAAAGGCTCCGTCGTGCTTGTTGAGGGTGAGCTACAGGAGCCACGCCCGTTCCAGGGGCGAGATGGCGAGTGGCGCGCTTCGCTTGACGTTGTGGCGCGTGCCGTGCGCTTTCTGCCCTCTGGGCAGCGAGATACAGCAGAAGATAAGGCCGATGATGAGCCATTGATCTTGGAGGTGCAGGACGATGAAAACGTCCCGTTCTGACGTAGTAGACGATTTGCCGTATATGATGTGGTATCATGACAGGCTTGACCTCTCCAAGTCAATCGAGCGAGCGATAAAGGCATATGAGAGCAAGTTTGGCGCAAAGCCAAATATTATCTTGTCGCCATATAGCGACTTAGAAGACATCATGAGCGCCGTGCCAGATGGCGTTGTGGTGTCCAAAAGCATCAGCACGTCCAGCGGCCATATCTTTGTAAAGTACGATCCCAGGGTTTCTGAGAAGTACGCTGGCATGCTGATAAGGAGGGGCAAGGCGCGATGACAAAGGTAAAGGTCGTCTGTGCGTGGTGCGGGCGCCACATGCGCGGCCCGAAGAATGCGGAGCTTGTGTCTCATGGGCTGTGCAAAAAGTGCGAGAAGATGCTTGACAAGATGGAGAAGGAGCAGAAGTGATGGAATACTTTCTCGCGCTTATTGCGGTCATCGCAAGCTTTTATGGCGTCGACGCTGGCCTGGTCGCTTGCGTCATTCAGGGCGAATCGTCATGGGACCCTAACGCAATTGGCAGGGCTGGAGAGATCGGCCTTGGCCAGATCCTGCCAGAAACTGGTGAGTGGCTTGCGCAAAAGGCGTCAAATGACCAGACTTTGTACCACCCAATCCAGATGCCGCTAGACCTGAGGGACCCTTACACAAATATTGTGCTTACTGTGTACGGGCTTGATCGCTGGCCGTGGTTCTGGAGCACGTATGATAGGTGCTCCAGCTTGACAGGCGGGTAAACCTCGCTATAATTTACATCGACAACCTCCTCTCCTTTTTGCGCTAGTGGTTGTCTTACGCGGATCCGACAACCACTAGCCTGTTTTTCTAGTCACGCTAGTTCTTCTTGAGTCGCCAAACGCGAACTTTGCGAAAGTCATCGCGCGAGATGCGTGCAAGCCTAGTCTCCGCTCTTCCCTCGCGCACGAGGCGGTTGAGCCTCTCCCGAGCCGTTCTTGGAGATATGCCAGCAGCCCGTGCAACCTCCTGCGCGGTTACCTCATCTGGCCCAGGAGGATCAAGGCTTTCGGCAGAGATGATCTCCATCAGGATCTCCTTGGGATCTATCTCGCTCATACGTCCTCCTTGCTCCTGATGTCTAGCTCGTAGTAGAAGTGATGTACGTCGACGATTCGGCCATCGATAACCTCTATAGCCGACATGCCACACACAAAGTAAGGAGGGCTCTCAATGGCCTTTCTGGCGAATTGGCCAGCTAGTTGCCAAGACGGCGTAACAATGATCCTCGACTTGACGCACTCAAGCGAGACAACCTCGTCTACTGGACGATGCCTATGGGACCGCACAAACAGATCTGGGACTTTGTGCCCGCGCGCAAGATCCTCTATGATCCTATCGCGCAAATACAGCCTAGCGATGTTCCCGCGCAACCACGCCCGCGAGCCTGGATGTGGCCCATGGTGCGCGACGTCGATAGACGCCCCGTCTACCGAAAGCAAGATATGCGGCTTGTAAAGCACGTCCGCGCCATATTTGATGCGCAGCGTCTCGGCTATCAGCCGCTCGGTGGACGCCTCGCCAAAATCGTGCGCCTCAGTGCCACATACGATGTACGCACGCAGGATGTTTCCAAGCTCAAACCATGGAGAAAGGTTGGCGATCGCGATGCGCGCCTGGTCCGTTAGGCTGTTTGTTATGTTTATGTCGCGAAAAGCCCCTTGGCAAACATCGCCGTTGTGTATGAGTATGACAGGATCGTCACCAGCAAGGTCAAGGGTTTGGACGATCGCGTCCTCATAGTTTTGCCAAAGCCATTGTTGCGCCTTACTCAGTCTGAGTACGTACGTACCCCCGCTGGGGTCTTCCAACTCCGTGCCTGGGGCAAGCAGGCCCAGCTTGCTGCCAGCGTGCAAGTCTGAGAGAACAGCTATAACGTAGCGCACCTTGCGTTACTCACCCTTTTGGAATACGTCACGACGGGCTTACCTCTCTCTCTTTACGAATGGCTGGAGCCGCCTCATCGACGGCTCCGACTGCTACTCCCACACGTGGTGGGTGAGACTCTAATTCTTGCGCTTCACCCAGCGAATCTTGGCTGGGTCCCACTCGCCGATCTTGGTCCAGGCGATCCACTGCTCGTCAGCGTCCTTCCTAAACGCCTGTGCAATGATTCCGCTCGGTAAGGTCGGGTCTAGTTTCTCGCCAGGCACCTCATCGCTTGCAGGCATCAGCGCAGGGTCTTTCTCTCTTGCCGCACGATACAGCGCCGCCGAGGGATTGAGGGGGATGACGAACTTTTGAATGCTCTCTCCAATCCGCCGCCCTAACTCCGCCTCATGCCAAACGAACTGCTCGTGTTTCTTGGCCGAACGCTCGATCAGCCCCTGCCCCCAATCGAACGTGGCCCACCTTGGGTCTTGCGGGCAGGTGATAAACGGCGTCGCCGCCAAAATCTCAGGCATCTCTCGATACTGGTCGTCAAGCCATGACATATGCCGCCAGTACCGCTCTTCGTCCATCACGCCATACCCTAACCCAAATTGGGGTGGGTAGACGTATTGCGGTCGTCCCTCTTCCTTCCCAGGCCACCACTTCCACCCATAGTCAGGATTCCCAGGGATCACCGCCCAGGCAATCCCACATTCGCCCACTAACACCCACCGCTCTTTCCCCTGCGGAAGCCCAGCCTCGTAGAGTTCGGCCAGCGTGCGCTTGATCCTTAAGGTCAGCCACCCATCCCCATCGTAGATATTCGGCGCCGAGTATTCGTGAACCTCAAGCCCACCACCCGCCTCGATCGCCATCTTGATGCTCTTCACGAAGACCCTCGCCATCCCTTCCTTCGGCCAGCCCACGCCAAACGACCAGACCCATGGCTTGCCACCGAGATTGACATAATGCTCAATCAGCCTACGCCAAAAATATTCAAAGTCCTCAGGCACATTCGCACCCAGCCCAGGATGAGGTTCGTTCGGCCCCAGCCAATCAACGCAACCCCCATCTTTCAGCCGCTCTAGGATTGGCCGCACGGTCTTAAAGTATTCATCAGCCCCCGCCACACCTTGCCGCATGAGGGAATGCTCCCACTCATCCCCATGGACGTAGATACGTGCAATGACTCTCTTCAGGGGAAACATCATCATTGGAATCTCATGCCAGGTGTGCGGATTAATCGCCTTAATCACCTCGATTCGGCTCCGCCTCACCGTCGTAGTGAGCGGCGTACCTAACTCTGGCGGTCCTTGGAATTGAACGCCCAACACGCTCGCCCTCATAACAGCACCTCCTAATATCGCATCTCGCCACAATCCCCAGGTTCGCCCAGGACACTCGGTCCTCGCCCTCGGCGCCTCCCGGTGGCCTACCAACCTCAGCCCAGGCCCATAAACCTTGCGCTTTTCCCTGTACAGCCATGCCGCCGCATCCAACTGCTCCCTCGTCGGCAGGGTATCGGTAAAGTCGCCCGTTAGACACACGTCAAGGCCCGTGTTAAAATCGTGCCCGTGCCACGTAAAGAGTTCGTCATCGTTGCAGTGAAAAATCGTGCCATCAGGCCAAATGACGTAGTGGTAGGCAATCCCAGGATACCCCCGCACCTCAACGTGATACCTTGCCATAGCCTCAGGGGTGACGCTTGGCGGTGTAGCGCTATGATGGACACAAAAGCAGTCGATCGGCGCATGCCTATGCTCCCACCGCTTCGTCGGGTGTTTGGGGAGCGATGCCCGCAGGTCAACGACCGTCGGCATCTCAGCCCTCCTTTTGGAATTTGCCCTGAGCGACGTTTTCCAGCGCCTGCCTCAAAGGTTCGGGCACCGGCAGGCCCGCCGCCACCGCATTCTCCAGGATGCTTAGGCCCTCGTTGCCGCAATAGAACCCCGCGACAACGGAGCGAATGACACTTTTAGAGTTCAGCACCCTATCCACCTGTGCGGCAACGGCGATGATAGCGAAGATTAAAACCTTCCGCAGGATACCCTTATACGAAACATCGCTGGACAGTTTCCCCTGCACGCCTGCTCGGATAAACCCCGTTACGACATCAAGCACAATGAGGCAGACGAGGGTAGATAAAAGCATGTCCCAGCCTCCGAATAAAAGCACGAGGGCGCCTCCCACGACGGCACCGATTCCACTAACGACATCATCCCATTTCATGGAGAACCTCCTTAGCACACCTCCAATATCACTTTACTTAATTATACCATACATTACGGTCAGGTTTCCATAAAACACGGCCACGATGTCACCGCTTTCCAGCGTAACCCCGCAGTCATCCATCCTCACCAGCCGCCCGTGAAGCCGCACCGAACAATCATGCTGGCACGACGAACCGGCATGTCCTATCGTGTCGATCGGATTAATCACGAGCTGAAACACCCCGCTAGCTGCATCCATAATCGTGATCCCATTCCCAACCGTTTTCTCGATGATGTCTCCAGCCACGTATTTGATGTTCGCGCCAGCCAAATCGACAGGGATTCCCTCGCTCGAGAGGCTAACCGTTATCATCTTGCTCTCGCCCTCGTACAGCGTCAGGTCGTACGTCGTCGCCATCGCTACACCATCCCTTCTTCCCCTCTACTCAATCACGGCGCTAAGGCTTTCGCCCACCACAACGCTCGCGACAACCCCATCGCTTGCCCCTACATCCGCCACCTAAACGCTTGTCCAAAAGCCGATAGCAAGTGTAATCCTGTCCCCGTCTGGCTGCTCTGCCACCAACTTGTATGCATTCCTCCCTGCTGGAACCATCTCTGTATCCGCTGCGTCTAGCTCTACACGTATCGTTTCGCTATCCACCACTTCTCCAGCGAACGATAGGTCCACCACCCCTGGAATCTCAAGCCGTATCGTAGCCCCTGTTATATCCGCTGGCGTTCCAACGGTCCAGACCAGAGCGCGGCCATCCTCAGCATGATAGTCATCTCCGCGCACTGTAACGATATTGCCAGCGCTTGTAACTGGCGAGGATAACGTGATTTGTCCAGCCGTGATCATGCCGAGCTTCGTCTCGAGCAGCTTGCCAATCGAGCCTTCACTTGCCTCCCCCAGAGGCCAATTCCAGATGTCCGACGGCAATAATACCGCCTGCCCCTCTGTGTCATCAACTGGCACGCCGCGCGCAACAAACTCTGGCGACGGCACGGCACAAGTGCCCACAAGATCTCCGTAATCGTACGCAACCCCCTGTCTCACGTCAGACGGCGACGGGTAATCCGCATCATTGACCATCTCCCCGTTACCGAGGTCTATCTCCGCAACGTTAAGATTAACAACATAGTCTCCACACTGCACAATATCGCCAGATTGCGGAACACGCCCCAGGTCCCACGTGGTTGGATCGTTCCAGTTTCCGCTTTTTACAGCCGTTATCGTTGCCATTGCGCTAGCACCTCCTCGATCTCCGCCAGGCGTCGCTCGGCCAGGGATCGTTGCCGCTGTATATATTCCGCAATATCTGCTCGCCGTCGCAATCGCGCAAGACGCCGCTCAACATCTTCCTCGCTAAGCGATAGCCACTCTCGCAACTCCTGCGCCAAAACCCTCGTCCCATCCTCATCGCTCGAAATATCCAGCGTGCCCTTGACAACGGAAATCTGCTCCTCCACGAACGTTACCGCATGCAGTTCGCCACGCACGAGAACGTCCTGGAACTCAGCAACGCCATCGCCAGAGATCCTGAACCCGCTTTCGCCAGTGACAAAGTTGCTGGACTGAATCGCGCCAGATGGCGCTATCGTCAGCGTCCCGCTCACGTCAAGGGTCTGTAGCTCGCCGCTTGCCGCGATGATCTCGCCAACGATATGGGCATCATCGGCCCACACCTCGCCAGTCTTGTCAACCCTGAATGGCGCTGAATCTGCCTCAGACGCGCCAGCCCATATACGCCACGTTTCATCGCTCGCATCGAGGCGCACCACGTCTTCCTCTTGCGTGCCAACCTGGATCCATCCACCAGAGTTTAGGACTATATCGCCGCCAGCGATCTCATTTCCGCCGACGATCCAATTGCCGAGCGGCGCATCAGCCGTCGTTGTTGTCGTCGCTGTCGCGCGAATTGCGCCGCGAACAACCACCGTCTTATTCACGGCCGACTCTCGGCCTATGTATTTGCGCGCAAGATCCTTTTTGCCCATCGTCCGTTACACCTGATTTGGTGCCTCCTCTAAAGGCTCATCCGCTTCCATTGCTGCATATACACCCTCGACGATATAAATGCGTCCTGGGGGAAGGTGTTTGCACGAGGACAGATCGAAGTTATGCCAGTGCTCATCTTCCTGTGGAAGCGAGAACGTCTCATCGCGTACCAAAGTCTCGCCAAATCGCAGCCTCGAAGTCTTGCCAGCAATGGGGCGATAAGCCAGCCATCGCCTGCGATAAAGCCCGATATACACAGGAACGCCCCACAAATACGTCCCGTTATCCTCATAAACAGCCCTTGACTCGTGCGTGACCTCCTCGCTTCCGCCAGCGTCTAGCATTTGACCAGCGGTTACAATCTTGCTGAGCTCGGTGGCCCCGATATTTGTGTCTCCATGGGACCACGTTGGCAACGATGGCCACCCGCCAGCTGGCGTGCCAGAGGACATGCGAAAGATATATGGCCTCCGCATGTGAATCTCGCCGGAGGAGCTAGAGTAAACCTGTATCTGGGCAGATACCAGCTTTCCCCTTGATATCCCAAGGGACGAGAGGTCTATCTCCTCCTCGTATCCAACCCAATTGCTAGCATAACCGTACGTGGGAGACGTGTAAACCGTTGTCGTCGTGGTCCCAGACGCTGGCGGAAGCACGGTAACCTGAACGCGCCATTGCCACGAGCTCACGTAAGGGATAACGATAAATCCAACGACGATCTTATCTGGCCTGTATTTCCAGAAGAACGGCCTGCGAACATTCACCCAGGAACCGTTCGAAACAATGATATTAGATGTGTCCGATGTCCACCCAAGTCCCGTTGCGGTGGCTATGCGCCCCCTAATGGTGTTCATGTTATCGCGCAGCGCAGAGAGACTGCTCGCGTATAGCACGTTCCCGTTCGAGAACGTCGGCCATGTCCGCGGCGTGATATATCGCTCCGTTCCAAGATACCGAACGGTCACCGCAACATGTCCAGTAGGCGAACATTTCGCGACAAATCGAGCGCTACGCAAGACGTTCGTGCTAAAGGAAGACGGGACCCAAATATTGCCAAAGAGCAACACGGATGAGGATCCGCTGTAGTACCATATCTGGGTAAACACACCATTGTCATCTTTTATGTCCAGCGCTATTTCGTAGCTTGTTGCGCCACCCTCAAGGGAAACCAAAAGATAACAATACAGGCGCTCGTCATCCAGAAAAAGCCACCCTCGCCAGACTTCCCTCCAGCTCGTATAGGCAAGGTATCCAGAGGCCATATCGGCCTGGTATGTGCGATGGCTCTCGCCAAGCAGCGCAGTCGCTGCTTTGGTGTATGCGTTCAGAACGCCTGCACTGAGCGCCTGCCCATCCTCTAATATTGGGATATTTGGGAATACCTCATCGATCATGCTTAGTATCCTGCCGCATCTGATCCGCTGTCAGCGAGTACACTCTCGCCAAGGATAAAGTACTTGCTCATGGAAAAGACGTTGCTCGTTGGCAGTAGGATCAGGCTCTGCTTGAGAATGTCCCCGGTACGAAAGGACATCTCCCAGCCAAGAACCCATGCCTCAATGTCGATCCCAGGATTTGGCGTCATCACGTTATGGGACAACGCAACGCGATCTAGTAGCTCGATGAATGGGATCATTGGCCCAGCCCACTGGTATATCCTGTGCGGCTTGCTTAAACGGTCGCGTAGATACCCACCAACGATGTCGGCCTGTAACTCCGTCTGCAAGTATGAATTTCCAGATACGAGAAAGTCTTTGTCTATCGATAACGCTGTGTCAAACCGCTTGTCAACGGCGTCATCCCCATAAAGCGGCAAGCCCTTCAGAGTAAAGTACGGGAATATTATGTCAAGATATGAAAGGTTATTCACGATCGATAGCGTTGCAGTTTGGGCATAAACATCGCTGATGGTGAAATCAAAGTCGACGCCCTTTGTAAGCCTTTTACCAGATACCGTAACGCAGATGTAATCGTCTTCCTCGACAGGGTCGAATAGCGCATAGATCGGCCTCGTGAACCGCACATCTATATCCTTCGTCTCGCCAGGCCCAACGATGATGTACCTAGGAGACTGCCATACCTCGCCTACATCGCCGATATACATTCCAGTATATCGCACAATAACAACAGAATATAGGTCGCGCCACGTCGTGCTGCTGTTCAACTCAAACGCGCGCCCCTCATTGATCGTCGCTACGGGCGATGTGCTATCTTCCCTTTCAACAAGCGCCGTTATCCTGCGAAACGTTGGCGTGCCATCCTTGCCGAAGAAGAAGAAGCCACCCTCAGATGCTGCAATGTCAACACATTTCTCCCACGCGTTTTCATTGTCAAGCCAAAAGTATGGGATGATGGCATGCCCATTATCAAGATCTGTCGTCACACTGCCAATGGCGGCGTTGATTGTGGCGTCTATGCACTCATCAGTCGATGCGCTCACGGTAATGCCGCTCGAAACCTTTGCTTGGGCAAGTCGCCAAGACAAGTCTCTGCACGTCAAAGCGACTATGGCCTCCTCCCAGCGCTCGCGCTCGGCGACAGTCTCGATCCCACCCTTGAACTGAATGAGCATCTCGAGGGTGTCGCTATAATAGTATCCAGCCCATACCTCAACGGTCACGCCATACATGCCATCCGTAGCTAGCGATGGGAACTCATTGACAATCCCGTTTGGATTCGTGAGAGAGAAGTAATAGTCATCATTGCTCAGCGTGATGCCGCACATGGCATAACCAGCTGGGCTACCAAGAACGGGTAGCCCAGCGGCTGCGTCATAAAGCGAGTGCTTGATGTTGATGCTGACTACGCGCGCCGTGATATCCTCGCCTGGGAGATCATAGTCCCCGTCGCCATCCCAGTCGGCATAGACCGCAATGGCAACCCTCTTAACAGGTTGATACCATTCCGTTTTAAGATGGGTGCCAGCCGTGCTTTGCGCCACCTTATGCCTCCATCAGGGTGACCGTAATAGCATAGCGTCCGCTTGTGTATAGCGAAACCTCAGGAGCTCCGCTCACCGTAACAGAGTACGTCGTCGCCTCGTTAGGCGGCTGAAATGAGATGCCAGAAACGTTGTCAAGCACAGCCATGATCGTGTCCCTCTGGCTGAGCGTAAGCCCATCCCACTTAATGGTCCACATCCTTTTTGTTGCGGTGTAATGGCGATAAAGGGTCCCATCAATCGCGCGCTCTCCAGACGATGCCGCGTCATAGGTCATCGTTAGCGGCTCAACGGGATCCGCCACCTCGCTTGATGTTCCAACGTATAGATACATTATGGCCGCCTCCCGCCTAGAAGCGCTTCCTCTAGCCGTGGAACGAGGATCTCCAGCAACAACCCAACAAGACCTGTCGAGACTGCGCTCTCAACGCCCTTGGCGAACCACGATGCGGCAAGAACGCCAGCGTCAATCCACCTATCGGCCTGTTTCTCCATTTGCTCGCGAAAGATATCGGTAGCCTCACGCCCAATGTCGGTCGTCTCCCATCCAGAGAGGAACTTTTGCCCCGCATCAAGCCCCATGCCCTCAATAGGGGCCAGTTCTCCGAGGGCCCTCTCGATTGCTGCAGGAGAAATCTCCTGCAGTGCCGGGTGAAGCATGATCTCCTGTATGATAGCCTCGCGTTCTCGCTGGGCCTGGATATCCTCTAATACCCCCTGAACAATGGCATTGATTGCTGTCTGTCGATCAAAATGAGGGCCGAGACGAGACCATAAGCCACGCTCGAAATACCGCTCCTGCTCTAAAAGATACAACTCGGCCGCTGGACCCTCCCGCCCCTCCAGGTAATGGCGCCATTCTGATAGAGGATCCATGACCGAAGATCGCAGACGGCGGATATACTCATCTGGCTTCTCGCGATAAACACCGGTAATGGTAGCAAGATAGTCTTCGCGCGTAACCTGGGTTAGGGAGAAGCCCTTCTCAATAGATGAGCGGATAGAAGAGGCTAGACTCTCCATTGCTTGATCCCACGCACCAGAGACCGTTTTTTGTGTCCGCTCCATGGCCTCTGCGAGGTCGCGGCGTGTCTGGGCTGCCAACTCATTCTGGTAGCGCAACTGCTCCACGCGCCGCTTTACTCTGTCATAATGCACGCCATAACCAAGATCGCCATATGCCCCCGTGTAAACCTCATACTGGCTCATCTTCATCTGCTGCTCTAAAAAGAAGCGCGCAGTTAACAGGGGCTTTACGGCATCCGATGCGGCACCAACAAAGGCGAGCAGCGCCTCACGGAACTTCTCTGCCCGTTCCGGGAATTCGTCAACGGGAGAAAGATCAATCTTCTCAAACTTTACCTTATCGCTGAACTGCTGGGCGGCGGCGGCGTATTCCTCCATGGTCATGGCGAAACCGCTGGAGGAGATCTGGAATAAACGCAAAGCCCTATCAAAAGACTCAACCTTTGTTGGATCCGCCATGCTGTAGACCATGCTGGCGAAGGCAGAGGAGAATACCTTCATCGCCTCCGCATGCTTTATGGCCTCATCCGTCAGAATCGTCTCAAATCCGCGCGCCCCCTCTAATATCTCCTCCTGCCTACGGTATTTCATGGAAAGAGGAACAAGGAGGGGCATGGTACCACCCTCATCATAGCCCATTGGTTGGGGCGCTGCTATCGCCCGATATAGTTGCCGCTGACGGGTCAACTCCTCCTCGCCATAGATTTCCCGCATTCTAGCGCGCTGCCTATTGGCCTCGTCTATGTCGTCGGCTACGTCCCGTATGGCATCGGCTACGGCATTTAGTGCCCCGGATTCCTCTACAATATCCTTGATAGCTACGCTGACGGTGTTTCTCAGATCCTCCCATGCAGCCGTAAATTTCTCAACATGCGAGGTATTGATCTCAAGGGACCTGGCCCCATCCTGAAGCACGCGGTTCACAAGGGCCTGACGCTTTTCAGCATCCGTCAGCTCTCTCGCTGTCTTGCCAATCTGCGCAGCATAAGCCGCATAGGTCGACGTTGTCTCGGTGAGGATTCCAAGGTCGTCCAGGATCTTCGGGGAGAGGCGGCCGATACCCGTGATGATACGCTGGAAGGAATCCTCCATCGATAGCCCCATGGCCTGGCCTCGAGCCTGGGCAACGCGCATCAACCCCACGAGCTCTTCGGTGGTATCGGCCACGCCCAGGAAGAGGGCATAGTTCGCCATGGTCATGAGCTTGAGGTCAGAGATCATGCCCTGCGAGGCTTCTCGCATAGCGCGGAGGGCCCGCGTGCCCTCCGCCCCCCACATATTCCTAAACGCGGAGGATACGCGCTCCACCTCGGTACCGAGGTTGTAGAAGGACGTAACCGCCTCGCCTATCTGCTTTGTAACAAAGACAAGGCTGCCAGCGATTGCGCCAGTAGTCAACGAGCGAAGGGCTGGCATTCCAAGGGCCCACGCCACACCTCGAAGCTCATTCTCCATGCGGCTGAACCCACGACCCCTGCCAACCCTGTTTTCCTCGTTGACATACCCGTGAATCAGCGCCTTTGCCTTGGCAATGCCTGCCTCGAGGTTGGAGATATCTGCTATGAGGTGTGTTACCAGCTCGCCTGCGGTGTAAAATCGATCACTCATGGCGCATCTTGGCCTCTTCTATCGCCCTCTCTTCAAGCGCAGACTTGTATCGCCAATAAGCTATCCATCTGATCACCTGCCTTATCGAGCACTCCTTGCGCATTTTGCGCTCATCCCACTCGCCAGACTGCTCCATAAGGCGATACAGCGCGAAGAGAAGATCATTCTTCGCGAAAGAATTCCTCGTCTTCCTCTACAGCACTGGCCGATAGCGTCGCGACGCTAGACAGACCCGAGAGGTCCAGGATCTCATGGATTATGGCGTACACTAGCCCCGCGGGCTTCTTGCACACCTTAGCGGCATCATCGACAGATAGCTTTGGCTCAACAAGCCCATAATGCAGGACAAGCGTGTTCCATCGTATCTCGTCCCATTCGCCACTACGGCGACAATCTGCGACGATCTTTAAGTGCTCGTCAAGGCTCAACGCCTTAATCCTCACGCACTTACCTTCGCCAAGATCGATAACCCTGGTTTCACCCTCTGCATCACGAAAAGCAAGAAGCTCCTCTGTGGTCAATGTCTTCATTGTCATGCTACCGTCACATCCCCATCGCCACGTAGAGAGATCGAGAAGGTTGCTGCATTATTCGACGATGCGTTGACCGTAAAAGATTCGATGTACGCATCAAACGTAAACGTGTTCGATCCACCATCTGGCGAGAACGAAACCGCAACGCTCGATCCGCTAGTATAGAGAGCTAACAACGAAGATAATACGCTCGTGTCAACCGCGCCGTCTGTGTTAAATGTAACATCAGCGAGGCCTGGGACCCTTCGTACGCTGCTCTCGCCAATCAGGTTTAAATCCGATAGCTCTCGACGCAGGTCGATGTTCGCATTTGTGATGTACCCCGTGAGGGTTACCGCCCCAAGGGACAACGTCGCATTAATACCATGAGTGAACGCCATCTTTACGCTCCTTCGCTACGCTTGATAGAAAGCCAGAAACCATGTGCCACTGCCAGTCCAAGATACTCTGAGATATCGGTTAACCGTCCCACTCACCTCCTTCATCTCGCTTCCTGGCGTATTGAGCGACGACATAACAACCAGATCGCTCCAATCGGTGCCGTTATCGGAGTGCTGAACCGTAACGGTTAACGTGGACGAGATCTCTGTCGCTAACAGGTACGCGCGCCCACCGTTACCTCCAGCAGCCCCCATATTTACAAGAGCGCTTGGCGACGTCCCGCCGCTGGACAGGTTCCTCAATATTTTGCAAACGTCAAAGTCATCGCTCGACAGAAACGTTATAGGCAGACGCACGATGTCATCGCCAGCAACCCGCTGTTGCGTATCCGAGAAGCCAATGCCGCAAATCGCAACGCCGCCAACCGCGTCGCCAGCGGGCAACATGGCCCAAACGCGTTCCGATGTATCGCTTAGCGCGCTCCACGCAGCGGCATGGGTATCGCTGTCCATAACCGTGCCAGATAGCGATATTCTGCAAGTCCTCTGCCCAGGCACCCTGCGAACGCTGCTGCCGCTCAATGGGCGAAACTCGGCAAGATCGTTCCCCATCTCTAGCGCTACGCCTTCGGTGTATGCGCTAAAGTCCAGCGTATGATAGTAGAAACGGGCGGATGTACCATGTAAAAACGCCATCTCACACCTCTATCCTATAACGAGCGACAACCCTAAGAAAGACCTCGTCCACAAGATTTATTTCAAAGTCATTTATAGATTCCCTGCGACAATAGATCACGTCGGAGAATGGATGATCGAAAAGGAGCTCGTCAATGCGATCTACAATATCCGTCATCACCGCGCCTGTGTCGCTAGTTTTACCAATTATTGATATCTCAAGGGTCCCAATGCGTCTTAGCCTTGCGCGGGTGCCGATGAGATAGTCGTCCTCAACACCCACCAGCTGCATAAGGATAAGCGGGAAGGATGCGCGATCTGGAACGGTCCCGAAGTATATCCCGCCTGGGACCAGCCCATGCAGCGTCTCGTCAGAAGCCAACAGCTGATAGATCTTTTCAAGAACTTGTTTCATGCTCGCAATGCAGTCTTCACTGCCTTCTCTATCGCGTCGTAAAAGACTTCCTCTAGCTCTTTGGTGGCCCTGGATAGATACGGACGGGAGTACCTTGCCTCAAGCTCCCCTGCATACGGCGCGTTAAAGTACACGTCCCACTGGATGATGCTCTTGCGCGAACATCCACTGCGGGCCTGCACGCGCCCAGAGTTTATCAGCTTCCCAGATAGGATTGCAGGGGCCTCTCCCACGGCCGACGCCCGATGGAGCCTGCCGTCGGGCAAGCGGTAGACGCGCCCAGTTTTCGGGAAGTATGCCATGTATGCCTGCGATGTCGCAAGGATCTTATGCGCTACCGTACCAATAGCAGCATATATAGCAGGGCGCGTAAGGCGAAGAGGATAATCATACAACTGCAATAGCGCTCTGGCAGATGTTAGATCAATTTTTATATAGAACGTAATCTTCGTTTGGGACGAGTAAGTCATCACTCAATCTCCCTATCCCTGCAGAAGCAGCGCAGCGCCGATGGCCCATAGAACGTAGGCACATCGCTCACCCCAAGCACCACCATCGACCTGCCACCAATCTCGATGATATCGCCCCTGCGCACGTCGCTCCCAAAAGGCACGGTGACGGCAACTATCGTGTCGCCAGCCGATATCCCCTCAAATATGACATCACCAAGGCGCACGCGCAACGTATTGGTGCGGCATTTTAGCTCAATAACATCCTCAGCGCTACTCTCTGGAGCGCCAAATGAATTCTTTGTATAGATTATGCGCCTGCGCACGCACGTCTCGGTCATCAGATCCTCTTGTGCGCGCCTGATCGCGTCAATCTCTGCGCTAGAAAAGCCCAACATTGTCAGTTCCCAAGCAAATTGGCGACCTCATCTGGCAAGGTCGGCGGATCCCATCCATCGTCAGGAAGTAGGGCAGCAAAGGCATCAACGACGGATGTCTTTGCTGCCTCGTCGCCCGCAAGAGCGCGTGCCCGCTGCAAGGCAGCCCTATAACGCGCCATCATTATAGCCCTATATTCCTCAGGCGTTATCTCATCGCTCATTATCTTTTGCCCAATAGCCAGATGTCATGCGAACGACAGAGATGGACTTGTTCGCATATAGCTTGGCCATTTGCATAAACTGCTTGAACATTTGGCTGCGAGAGAGCTTGGCATCATCGGCCTGTACATCGTATGCTGTGACAACCTTGGCTGCTTTGCGCCTCCATCCCTCTGCTGCCGCCTTGTTCAGGTCCCAGGTTGGCGTCCAATCGGGATCGGATGGCGCTAGGCCGCTCTCATCAACACAGCGCGCAAGAAAGAGGCAATCTGCTAATTCCTCTGGAGACAAAGTTGGCTCTGTATCCGCCTGTACTAACCGAGAAAGCAGACCTAGCGCCTCCGATTCCGTCATGGCTCACCTCATGCTCCTTCTACATATGGTAGACGAGTTATTTACATTATAATTAATTCTGGAAAAAGTTAAAAAATTACGACTTTAGAAATAACGGCCCTGGACACCAGGATAACTAGATCAAGCACCTTGCTCCCGTTGGGCGTCCCAGCGATCGAGTAGAGATTCTTGGAGAGATCGCTGCCATCCACGGTGAGCGTGCCAGCGTCCGTAGACCCGTTAAAGAGCGAGACCAGCTTGAAATTGGCATTGTACACCTTGCGCGGGAGGCCAACCTTTTTGCCAGTGCCAACCGAGATGGTGTCGCCCGTTGCGTTCTTCGCAGGCACGGTGATGCTCGTCACGGTCTTGAACGCCCGCGTGCTCTCGACGGTTGCCGTCCCGTTCGCGGCAAGAGTCTCGGTGATCACATTCCCAGCCGCATCGGTGCCAGCGATGACCACGTTCCCAGTGATGCCGCTCTGGGACCCAGTGATGGTAATCGTTCTGGGCACATCAGGATTGGTGATGCCATCCGTCACCTCAAGGGTCCCAGAGCCTGGGAGCGTGATAGCGCTGTGGACAGTGTTCACCCCTGTGGCAGCGGGAGCAATCTGATAGTGCATGATGAACAGCCGATCCACAGGAGGCACGCTGGGGTCGCCCTGGAGCTTTTGCCCAAGGTCTGGATTATATGGATATACCCCCATGTTCCACCTCCTATGGCGTCAGCACTGCGAACGGGTAACGATTCGCCTCGGTCTGCTCAAGGTTCGTGATCGGGTTAGCGACCTGGAAGGCGATGCGCATGGTGGCACGCAATGCTACCATATCCTGCTGCGCGAGGTTAAAGATGATGTTGCCACTAGCATCCTGGATGACGGCCTCGCGCAAAATCGTGAAGCTGATATCGGACCGCTCACCGATAATGATTTGGCTCCATTCGCCGCAGATCAAGAGCGCGGCAGTGTCGTCCCATGCGCCGTTTGCGGCATACTCAATGGGAAGCCCATACAGCGTCGACGGCGCCCCATTGGCAAGAGACGGCATATAGATCAGCGCCCCATCGGCCGTTCTGGCACCGCGAAGGTTGGCCCGAATGGTTGGGTATGCAGCGAACGCCGTGACGCTGAAGCCATCAGCCTCAACCAGCGTCATGATACCATCCTCGCCACCAACCGCATCTATGATATCGGTAGATGCGGCGAGCGAAACGGTATGACCAGCACTAGTGGCTGCGGTCACGATGGCATTGGGCCATAGCGCGGGCTTGTTAACCCCAAAGAGAATAGCCGCATCGATGACCCGCCCAAACGCCTCGGTGATGCGTGGACGAACCTGCCCCCAGATGTCGAACTCTGCGTCATCGAGAACGTTCTGTGGAACGGGCACGATAACCGCAAGCTCTTCGGCATAGAGGTACCTGTTGGTCCATGCAAGATTGGTCGTCTGCTTAAGCCCCGTATCGCCATCGACAAAGTACCCATAGGCAAGGGCCGAGAGCACTGGCATGCGCGTCTGATAGCGACTCATGGGGACCCTGCGCGCCAGACGCATCACGATGGACTGCTCTGGTAAAGCCTGAATGATCTCGCGCGAAACCTCTTCTGGAATAAGATCCTTCGCGTCGGTGCGATCGATAATGCTGTTATAAGTAGACATGGTTACCTCCTGGCATATGCCCTAATCAAATCATTAATAGTCGCGTGAGAATTTTGGCGAGCTCCTGCGCCTGCGTCGATGTCGGATCGCGTTGCGCCAGAAAACAACTCTGGGAACCTCTTCCTCAGCTCCTCAAAATTGTGCTCTGTAACGCCATCCTCCTCGTCATACGCACCAAGCAGTCCTTCTGCTTGTGCCGCGAGGTAGGCTAAGCGAATGTTGCGAACTCCATGCGAGATGGCCTTCTCGATAAAGTCAGCCTTAATGACGGCCTCCGCAATGGTTTGCTCCAATTGCAGCGCTCGTTGCTCGATCTCGCTAAGGCGCGCATCGCGACCTTCCAACTGTGCCTGCAGGTCCCTGACCTGTCTACGATATTTGGCCGCCTCGCTACGCAACTCCTTTACATAAGCCTCGTCGAACTCAACGCGAGGCTTCTCGTTGCCCCCAGCAGCATTATCCTCTTGGGGAGCAACATTCTCCTGATCGTCTTGTGGCTCCTGGCCTACCATTTCGGTGTCAACGAGCTCCTGGCTCTTATCCTCCGCCATTTGTCACTCCTCATTCTATAGACTTGCCAGCCGCTTAAGAGAATCTGGCGGCGTATCCCCCATCTCTCGATAGAGGGAGACAAGCTTTCGTGCCGCCGCTCGCTTCTTCTCCCGCGGCGCGTCAACGCCACCTCGTGCACCCGCCAAAACGGCAGCAGCCGCATGAATGCCGTTGCGGTTATATGTTCCTTCTGGCTCCCGCACTGGCAACTTGCATTGCGACTTTGCCGTCGGCCGCCCCTCGTGCAAGTGAATCAAGCAGGCTCGATGCCACTGCTCGAGCGTATAATCGCTTTGAGAAAACTGGCTCCAAGGCTTATTGCTAAACGGCATATCGCACCCCCTACCCCTCCCGCAACTCACTCAACTCAGGTGGGATATTCTGGTCTATAACAGAGCGATAGACATCATCGTTGGCCAAAGGGCTATCGCTCTGACCATCGCCGTTTTTCTCTGCAGCCTCCCTGGCGCTAGCCTCCGCTAACGCTATGGCGATCGTATCGTCGTCATACCCTAGCTCCGCGAGAATCTGCTGCAAAGGAACGCCAAGGCGTCGCTTAAGGATCCCAGCAGACGCCCTCTCCATCTCGCGCACTGGCGTCGGATCGCCCCAAACGCAGGTCACATATTGAGATAAGTCATCTCTTCCCAATATACGCAGGGCGAAGCGCATAAGCGCCTCCCATGTAGCGCCAAAGGATGCTTGCTTCCCCTCTATCTTGCGCCTAAACCCTTGAATTGTTGCCCACAGGGATTCGCCAGACGGCCATACGGCCGTGGGCGGGATTAGGTAGTGCACTGGGATTTGCGTCTCGGCTGCGATATGCTGGATAATGCCCGTTGCGACGGTGATGAATGGCGAGAGGTCCGCCGCCTCGAACTGCCCAAGCCTCGCGTTCTCAAAGGGAACCGCCCAAACGCGATCGGCGCCAGGGGTAAATGGCGGCCGAATCCTACCGGTGTCCGGGTCGATATCCACCTCAATTCCCGTGATCCAGCGCTGCGGCAAAGCCTGAAACTCCATTGCGACAAGCAGGTCCATCCACGTCTTGTTCAGGCTATCCTGGAGGGGAATGATGTCATCGATCTCGCTCTGGCCACTCCACGATACCGTTGGCCTGTTCACAAAGCGAAAAACGGGAACAACGCCATATGGGTTCTCAATTATGTATTCGCGATATGGCATCAGCTTTTTACTGGAGATCTCATTCCCCTCGGTATAATACCGCTCGATGTGGTCCTCGAGGTACAAGTTCATTCGCCATGTCTTGCCCTCTTGCCAAACCTTGATGGCCCAAGAGATCTCCCATGGGCGCTCGGCACTTGGTTCAACATAGAACAGCGCGGCCGGATTTGGGTAAATCACGGGGAAGCCGTGCTCGTCTGGCCACACGATCGCGAAGGCCTCGCCAGATACCAGCGCCTCCTCGTGAAGCGTGCGATAGCGCACGCTCATATCGTTGGCGTGCCATATCTGATCGATAATGTCATCGCCTTCGATACCAGCGCCCCTTGCCCGCGACGTCATCCCATTGATGAGCAGGTGGTCACACATGATGTCAACCACAACTTTACAATAATTAACCGCAAAGGCGCGAAACATGGAGCCAAAGGCATTCCAGAACTTGTCCGTCGAGAAGGCAAGCCGCTGGTTGCCCATCACGTATTGCCGATAGCGATCGATCTGATAGCGGCGAGAAGAGATAACCGACAAGGCCTCGTCAATAACATCCGCTGGGACAGATACCGCCATTCAACACCTCACCACGTATAAAGCCGCCGCTCAAGCATAGTCGAAACAATCCAAAACGCGCCTACAACGCTATCGAACTGGTCATCGTGTTCGGCTAGCGGGATAGAGCATATCTCATCAAGCCACTCCTCGTTCCAATGCCCCTGCACCAATCGCACGAAGCCATGCTCGGCCTTTGCCAGAAAGGGCATGCCACGCGTGATTTTATCGCCAGTCCATGTAGGCACTGGCTGCACGCGATAACTCGGCAGAGCGCGAACAATGGATCCAACGAACAACTTGCCACTCGATCCTGGCTCCTGCTCAATGCCAATGATAACATCCGATCCGTCACGCTCTGCCGTCTGACGAATGATCTCTTCCAGCGTGCCAGGGCCCCAATGGCCGCGCACCACGTCCTCCACATAGATGTAGCCCTGCTTATCGATACTGAGCAGCGTTCCAACAGACCAGTCACTCCCGCCGTCGCTGCTCGATCGACTGGAGGCGGACAGGTCCCAACACCTTGCCCTTCTCCGAACTTCGCTCGGCCTGAACGGCACGATCTCAAACCACTCTCGCCTCGCGATGGTCCCATCAAGGTCGATGAACTGGCCATCAAGCTCTTGCGCCGCCATCGAGGACGTGTAGTGGGACCGCACGATTTCTACAAACTCAGGCGCAAGGAAGATGTTCGATGTCGTCGGCGCCCGAATGCCCTCGGCAACTCCGAACTTGTCTAGAACGAAAACCTCATACGTCCAGTGCTTTCGCCCCTTTGGTGTAAATGTGGCCGAAAGCCAGCCCATCTTGCCACCATTGCGAAGCGCCGCGATAATGATCTCAAAGCACTCTCGCTTAACGAGGGAGGCCTCGTCGATCCACGCGCCATCCAGATTGGGCCCCCTCGCATGCTCTGGGATCTCAAGGGACCTAAACAATATCTCTGCGCCGTTTTTCAGGAGGACACGCTTGTCTGCCTTGTAAAGGCGCTTGACAAACCGAAAGTCCAGAGCCATATCCATAAACGTGCGCATGGTAGCGTCTTGTAGCATACGAAACGTTGGCGCATAGACGCCATACAGTCCCCCTGGCTCCGCACGCTTCAGCATGTCGTAAGCGCCGACAAACGTTTTGCCTGCGCCACGTCCACCAAACAGCGCACGATAGAGCTTTGTGCTGTTACAGAACCGCATCTGCGGCTCCGTTAGCTGAATGCGAACTATATTATCGCTGGGCTTCGCGCTAGTCACTGAAGGTGCCGCGTATATCACCCGACACCCCCTCCTCGATGATCGTTAGCGTGGGCTTGTCCTCTTCCTCATCGACCTGCGGCCCCTTCCCCCGCTCACGCAACGCGATGATCTGCTTGAGAATGTTCAGTGCCTGCGCAAGCGCATTCAGGCGCCCATCCATAGCCTCTGCATAAGCAATAGCAAAGAGGCGCTCCAGACGCGCGAAGAGAAGCTCTCGCTGTGTTTCGTCGTCCTCTTGCGGCAAGGCGCCTATATATTCGCGGACATAAGAAACGGCTTCCAATGGGGAGATGCCGAACTGCTCGGCGATCTGCTCATATGTTGCGCCCTCGATCCTGCTCTCGACAACCTTGCGCAACAAGTCTCCCCGATCGAAAGTCTCTGCTATCCGATCTCTTAATTCCAGCGCCTCGTCAAGCATTATCGCCCCCATGGCGCCTCCATCATACACTTAACTTTATCGTTATTATACCATAGGTGGGTATGGTTTGTCAAGAGCTTTTTAGAACAAATTTTCGAATTTTCCAGAAAATTTACGGAACGTCGCTTGAAAAAGCCGCAGCGATATGATATAATTCCTGAAGATGGAAGCCAAAACATTGATTCGCACATATCCGAACATAGGGCTAGCTGCCGTCAACAGGAGGCTAGACAAGGAATATCGCATCTGGCTCCTGATGCGGCATCTAGACGAGGGAGGAAAGGGCTGGTGCTCCATCCCGCGCTTGCGCTCCTTTTGCGATGAGCATGACATCATGTCGTGGCAGACGTTGCGAGCCAGGCTCAAAAGCGGGGATGGAGTCTTTTGGCGGCTGCACAAGGGTCGCGCATACTACGCATCCCTAGCGAATGTGGCGGACCACCTTGATGCCGTTGACCGCCACTCCGTCCTGCTATCGATAGACGATTTTCGCACGCTTGGGGCCTTTCGCCGGGCGCTATTGAACGGCTTCTTCTCTGGTAAGCCCAAGACGATGTCCCAAGAGACGATTGCGAGAATTGTTGGGCGATCGCGCCGACAAGTGCAAAGGTGGATTGGCGATTCTGGGATCAAGAAGACAACGAACTTTGTGCTTTCGGCGAGGCATCCATCTGCCTTGGCGCTCTTTGCTAGCGAGGGGTATGTCCTTTTTGAGGGGCGGCTATTCAAGCGAATGCCGAACACCTACGATGGGACGGTAGCGAGAGGTGGCCGCGTCATCCTCTCGAAACGCCCAGAAGGGGCCCTGACAAAGCAACCCCGTCGCTACTTCAAAACCCTCTCTGCGGCAATGCGCGCCATCCACTTGGCAATCGAGGGCCATAGGGACGCAATCATCTTCTTCCCGCTCATCCATCTCAAAACCTCCATGCGATCCCTATGGTCCTCGGTTCTTGTTTCGCAGGGCACGCTGTATGGCAGTGCGTGCTAATAGAAAATGTCGCATATATAAAGCCCTCTTATAGGGGAATGGGATGGGTGAGACGTGGAAGCGCGTGGAGAGAGAGATAGCTAAGCGCTTTGGCACTAACCGTAACACAGCAAAAGGGTTAGCAGTGCCAGATGTCGTTACAGAGTCTTTCTCGATTGAGGTTAAGTCTAGGAAGAAAGTACCGCGATGGATCAAGAACGCGGTTAAGCAGGCTGAGAACAACTGTGTTAGCGGTACATTGCCACTGGTTGTGATTCATGAGTCTGGCGAGCCGTACAACGATGCGCTTGTGATCATGCGACTCAAGGACTTTTTGCGGCCAGCGAAGGGTGAGGGGGAAGCGCTGGACAATGATTGACCTCTGTGTCTATCGGTGTCTATCACGTGGCCATCCGATTGCGGCGCAGAATAGATTATAGTGCTGTTTGGAGGTGGAGTAGTGAGCGATTGCGATGTCGATCTTGACGCGCTTGTCTTAGAGCAGATTGCGAAGCCATCGCGCGTTATGGCTCCATTTCGGACCGTCGGAGGGAAGGGACTTCTTGCTAAGCGGATTTTTCCGTATATCCCACGCGGGAGATTGTACGTAGAGCCTTTTTGCGGCGCGGCATCGGTGTTTTGGCACCTCGATCCGCCGTTTCCCGTAGAAGTGCTGAATGATCTTGACGGCGAGATCGTGAACCTGTTCAGGGTCCTACAGGATCGCGAGATGTTCGAGGAGTTCAAGCATCGCGTTATCTGGACTCCGTATAGCCGAGCGGAGTTTGAGCGTGCCATTTCGGTGGGGCCTGATGCATCGCCGATCGATAGGGCGTGGGCGTTCTTTGTGAGACAAAATCAAGGGTTTGGTGGCATGCGGGTTGGCGCGACTAAGGGGTCTTGGGGTAGGGATTTATCTGCGACATCGCGCGGAATGAGCGAGTGCGCGAGCCAATGGCGTTGCAGGATGAAATTACTTGCGTGGTGGCACGATCGTCTAACAAGGGTCCAGATTGACTGCATAGACGGTATCGAGGCAATAAAGTATTGGGATACCGAGGATACCGTGTTTTACGTGGACCCGCCTTATGTGCTTGATGCGCGGTCTCATGGGATGCGTTGCTATGTCCACGAGATGTCTCTCGAGGACCATGAGCGGCTTGTGGAGACGCTTCTTGGCATAAAGGGGCTTGCAGTGGTGAGTGGCTATCATCACGAAGTGTACAAGCCGTTGGAGGAGGCTGGGTGGAAGCGATACGAGTTCGGCGTTGTAAGTTATGTAGCTGGTAGGACACGTGCTAGTGGGATGTTGGGCACTGGCGCTGCTAAAGCGAGGTGTCCAAGAATTGAGGTCATCTGGACGAATGCTGACAAGACGCTTTTCTAACTTCATCCCGCTGTCAGCAGCACAATATTGCTCTATTTGCAAGCTTCCTCAAGCCTCTCAATCACTTCCTCGATCTCGGTTATGACGTGCATGCCAGCCAGCATCATGTCGTATCCCTG
>ERZ795060.1685-NODE-1685-length-25048-cov-5.119473_pt1 | contig 25048 bp, 19 predicted proteins | sample MGYA00375144_ERZ795060 | MGnify/ENA primary metagenome ERZ795060 (study PRJEB30189, sample SAMN05720157) | activated sludge metagenome | isolation source: anaerobic digester from wastewater treatment plant | place: Japan | collected 2015-05-15 ...
ACAATTAGAATGTTTTTTCTCTTAACTTTCATTTTTTATCCGCCATTCTTTCAGTCGTAGTGTCAAATATAAAGATATATTTAGACACCCAAACTTTGATATTTAAACATTTTATATCAATTTGGCTGTCTCCCCCCTTTTTTGATATGTTTTAATAAGAAACACCATACACAAATCTATAAAAAAAGGAGAGACAAACCAAAATGATAGCTTTAATTAATAATTTGTTAAACATTAATAAAATTTTATTTTCTTTACTTGAATCTTTTTTGATTCTATTTATTAAAAATCCTATTGTCCCTAAAAGTCATAAACCTGTTAATAAACCTTATAGGAAGATTGAAGTTGATGATATGCCTCCTATTGTTGAAAATAACAAGTCTTATGATTACCAAGTCCTTTTAAAGGAATACAAGTTAAAACATGGTAAACCTTTAAAGCCTATTAATAGAAGAAAAAAATCTAATATTTCATCTTCTACTTATTGTCCCTATTGTGGTGCTCCAAAGGAGTATCTGTACGAAAATAATGGCTCTAATGGTCAGCTCCTTTGCAAAGTTTGTGATAATACTTTTGTTCCTAATTCTAAACCTAAAAAATCTGTTACTTTTAGATGCCCTTATTGTGGCTATACCTTAGAAAAAATCAAGGATAGATCAAACTTCTCTATATATAAATGTAAGAATAATGATTGTGATTATTTTACTAAAAATTTTAATTCTATGTCTTCCAAGGATAAAGAGTTATATATTAAAGATCCTGGTAAATTTAAACTAAGATATATTTATAGGGATTACAATTTTACTTTAGAGAACCTAGCTTCTAATACTCCTAATAGCCCTAAGATTGATATTAACAGAGCTCATAATTCATTAACTACTATAGGCTATATTCTTACTTTTTATGTTAATTATGGTCTCTCATCTAGAGAGGTGTCTAGCGTAATGAAGGATGTATTTAATGTTAGTGTTTCGCATCAAACAGTTCTTAACTACGCACAAGCTGCAGCCTACTATTTATCTGATTTTACTAAGGATAAAGTTGAAAATATATCTGATATTTTATGTGGTGATGAAACCTATATTAAAATTAAAGGTAAATGGAGATATATTTTCCTCATCCTAGATCCTGTAAATAAAATTATTGTATCTAATTTTATTTCTAAAAACAGAGATACATTTTCAGCTTGTTCAGCTATTAAATCTGCTCTTGATTGTTTCAGTAAATTACCTGAAAATTTAACCTTTGTATTTGATGGTAATCCAATTTATCAATTAGCTAAATACTTTTATTCTAAACATGGCATAAATTTCGATATAAAAACAGTTGTAGGTTTGACTAATAATGATATTATCTCTACTGAATACAGACCTTACAAGCAATTTATAGAACGTTTAAATAGGACTTTTAAGGATAACTATAGGCATACTAATGGCTTTGGTTCTTTTGATGGAGCTATTACCTATGTTACCTTATTTACAGCCTGGTTTAACTTTTTAAGGCCTCATTCAGTTCTTGATAATGAAGTGCCTATTCATTTAAAAGAACTTGATAGATATGCTAATATGCCTACTAAATGGGCTAAGCTGATTGAACTTTCTCAATTGCATGCAATCGAGAAAGAAAAAGAAAAAGTTTTTTCCGAGGCTGCCGCCTAGTTTACATTTGAACCTTGAAAACTTAATATTAAAAGCCGTTATCAAATTCCACACTATACTTATGCCCTTTTTTAGTATATAATTTAGTCAAATCTTATTTAAAAACATATCAAAAGTATTTTTCTGTTTTCATATCTTTTTTTACACTACCCTTTATAGCCAGTTGACTCACTTATAGTTCCACTATCTGTTTGTACAGCCATGCCATATTTACTATATTTAGCCATTACATATATAAGCGATAGAGCTGATGCGATGAAAACTAAAGATGTAATAGTGATATTAAATGACGACATAAATACCCATCCCAATATGAATAATAAAATCATCCATTTTTCATCAAGAATTTGTTTTAATAAAATTGCAAAACCTAATGCAGGAAGCATTTTCCCACCAACAGCCAAGAATTTAAGTACTATTGCTGGTAAACTAGCAAGCAGACTTTCCGCAAATGGTGCTCCAAAATAACAAGTCAATGATACTATAAAAAATCTCTCTAAAAACGAAACTGATGTTCCCATAACATTCGATATTCTTACTCCTCTAGCATCTGCTTTTTCTGCGCATCTATCTGCCCTATGTGAAAATGCAGCTTGAACAGTCATCGTAAAGTTATGAAGTGCAACTCCTAAAGCTCCTAGAGGTATTGCTAAGGCAACAGCTGTTTCTGCTCCCCCACCAGCTGCAATTGCCAAAGGGATGCCTATATATGCAGCTAAATTCATATCCGATGGAACTGCTCCACCAGGAGTTATCTGGCCAATAAAGATAGCTTGTACAGCAACTCCGCACAATACACCGGCAGTTACATCACCTAAAATTGCACCGCATATAAGTCCAGCAACTAGAGGCCTTCCAATTCCATACCAACCACCAGTTGTTCCAAAAAGCCATGGTACTTGATTTCTTCCAAGATAAGCAAACAGACCAATCAATAAAGCTTGCCATAATTCCATTTTAACCCCTCCATTATAATATTAGTTTATTAAAGTCTACTTTAGGATCGTTTGGTACCATTTGTGCTATAAAATCCGTTCCAGTACTAATTAAGTGCTTTATAATATCTTTTTCTTCATCATTTAAGTAAACAGTCTTTCTATATTGAGTGGTTCCTTCTCTTCTGGGGACATTCCCAATGATAACTTCTTTAAACCTGTAGCCTAATTTATCTAATTTAGACAATGTTTCTATTTTTGTTATTATGACTAAAATATTTTCTCCGATATAAGTTTCCTTGTCATTTAACCTCTCAAACGCTTTCTCAACTCCCAATACAGATAATTTAACAGAATTTGGTTTTGCCATTTTTAAAGCTGCTATTTGTATGTCGTCTTTAATTATGTCATCGTCGATTACAATAATTCTATCTATCCCTAACTTGCTAGTCCATGCAGTAGCTACTTGACCATGTATTCCGCGATAATCTACTCTCACCCCTTTAATGGTATATTTCTCTCTGTTATCGTTTTTTGATTCAGAGCTATGATCCATTTTCTCCACCTCCTTTTTTTCAGTATGCACAGATACTTTCATATAATTGTCAACAATAACCATAATAGAATTTTTTGCTTCGTTTAATATGATTTCTATGTCTTCTTCCCCCATGACAGTAGAAAGTAACATTGGCAAATTCATTCCTGTGAAAATAACTGCTCTGTTATCCTTGGAAAACTTCTCAAAAGCTGAATTTGCTGGAGAACCCCCCTTTATGTCTGCAAAAATAAATAATTTATCGTAAATTTTTAGTTGTTCATCTAGTTCATCTAGTTTATCAAGATATTCCTTCTTACCATATTCTGGTAGCAATGGCACTGAAAATATTCCATCTTCTTCCCCAGTAATCATTGTTATTACATTTTTCATAGCATTAGGCAAATTTCCGTGACCTATTAATACAATAGCTTTCATGTTCTACCTCCAAATTTAGAACCCAAACTTTCATAGTCATTAGGATCTTTAGACTCTGCCGCAATAGATTCTCTTTTATTTACTTTCCATTCTTTTTTAATCTCAATCGGCCCACTCAATAGAGGATCATCTGTATTAATCATAAACTCATCTAACTTATTCCTCATAAAATTGAGTATATCTTGGTATTCATCTTTCCCCACCAGATTGTTTTTTTCAAACACATCATAGTAAAGATCAAACAAATACTCTTCTTCTTTTTTTAATTCATTTAATCCATTTTCCATATAAAAGTCCTTAACTGGAGATGTGTCTATATTTGATTTGTTGATTTTCAAGTATTCATTATCAAAATACTTTATATATTTATATCTTTCGGTTCTCACCGACCTAACAGGCTCATAAGATGTGTGAAAGTTTATCTCGCTAAATACGAAATCGTCTCCTTGATATTCTTCTCCTTTGAAAATTTGTACAAAACTTTTTCCTTCAAGATAGTCTGGTTTATCAATGCCTACTACATCCAGTAATGTTGGTAGGACATCTATGTGAGAGATTAACCCATCAAAAGATCTCTGCTGATATTTTGAATCAGGTACTCTAATCGCTAACATCACTCCTATGCCATTGTCAAATAAAGTACATTTAGCAAAAGGGAATGCGACCCCATGATCAGTAGTTAAAATGACAACGGTGTCATCATAAATATCAAGTTTCTTTAGTTCAGAAATGATTAGTCCAACATTCATATCAGCTATTTTTAAGCTAGTCTTATATCTTGCAAAATCTTCTCTGGTAATTTCATTGTTGACTATATTAATTGGAGGAACTGAAAAATCAATCGATTGGTCATCGTCTATGTCAGTAGGAAATTTTCGGTGAGTTGCATGCATGCCATATGATATGAAAAATGGTTTTGTTTTATCATATTCTTTTAGAAATTTTGCCAAATTTCTTGCATTTTCGATATCCCATTGAATTAAATCTTCTGCTGTATAATTAGAATTGTCCGCACTTAAATCTATTTCATATCCCAAAGTGCCAATAGCTTTTTCATGTTCTGTATAATATCCTATCTCATGCTGAACACCACAAAGCGCCGTCAAATATCCATTGTTTTTCAATATAGTTGCAATATGTAATTCCTTGTTGATTTTAAATCCTCTTTGTGCCAAGCCTAACATTCCGTTTTGATGAGGATACACGCCAGTCAATAATCCCGCTCTACTAGGCGAGCAAGTAGGAGCAACGCTGAATGCGTTTTGAAATAAAACTGCTTCTTTGCAAAATTTTTCTATATTGGGTGTATCTACTTTATAACCATATGGACTTATAATTCTACCCGTATCATGAGTATGAATATATAAAATATTCATCTTTCTACCTCCTTAAACTTGTTAAATACAATATATCATCGAAATATATTTTTCACAATACACTTGACAAATTTTGATATAACAATTTAAAATGTAATAATACAAATAACGAATTTATAGTAGAAATATTTTTTATTTTTGATATAATTAGAATATTAAATAAATAATAGGGGGCACTTATGGGAACTCTACCGCTTTATATGATGATAGCGAATGAGCTAATACAATCAATTGAGAATGGTGAATACAAGAAGAATGAAAAATTACCAACAGAATCTAAATTGTGCAAAATTTACAATGTCAGTAGAATTACAATCAGGCAAGCACTACATGTATTGGAAGAGAGGCAGTATATTGAAAAAATGCAGGGTAGTGGTACTTATGTCACATTTTCCAAAAATACAATGTTAATGGAAAGATCGTCCAAAATAATATCTTTTTCTGATGAAATGAAAATAAAAAACATCGTGCCAAGTGCAAAAATAGTAGATTTTCGACTTGTTAAATCCGATAAACAATTATCCGAAGAATTAAACACAGAGCTAAACACTGATTTTATCTATTATGAAAGAATATTGCTGGGAGATGATTTCCCATATTGTTTCGAAAAAGGATATTTGCCGGTTTCTTTATTTTCAGACATCACAATAAAAAATCTCGAAAAATCAAAAATAGAATACATAGAAAAAGAAAAAAACATAGAAATTGGATACAGTCATCAAGTCGTACGTGCTTTAATGCCTGATCAAAAACTTCATGAATTATTAAGAGTCAAATTAAATACTCCTTTAATAGAAATAGCTCACATAACTTATACCCCAGATGACATACCAATAGAGAAAACAAGTATTATCTTCGACTCAAATGTATATCAGGCTCATTTTATCAAATATAGAAAATGAATTACTAATTCCATTAAAAATAAGGACTGATTAAATGAAAAGTTTATCGTTATTAATAAAACCATCTTCAAACTTATGTAATTTGGATTGCAATTATTGTTTTTACCAAGATGTCGTGAAACATAAAAGAGTAGTGGATAATGAGTTTATGTCTACTATTACAATGGAAAAAATCATAAGTCAAATATATGATAACCGAGAAACCTTAAACAAAGTAAACCTCATATTTCAAGGAGGTGAGCCAACATTAATTGGTAAGAATTTTTATGAATCATTTATCTCAAAAATGAAATCAGCTCAACTCAATAACCTTGAGATCAATTATTCTATTCAAACAAATGGCATTTTGATAGATGAGGAGTGGTGCGAATTTTTTGCTGAAAATGATTTTTTGGTAGGTCTTTCGTGGGATTGTTTAGAAGAGATCAATGATTTATATAGAACTGATAAAAATGCCCATCCAACCTATAACAAAATCAAGCACGCAAAAAAATTATTTGATGAATACAGTGTCAATTACAATGTAGTTTCCGTTCTCACTAATGACTTAGCTTCAAGAACTAAAGAAGTATATGCTTTCATAATAAATGAAAATATCAGATTTATACAATTCATCCCTTGTATTAATGGTTTAGGAAAAAATCCAATCGCTTCTCCAGCATTAACTCCTGAAAATTTCAGTAAATTCTACAAGGAATTATTTCAAATGTGGAGCAAATCCATAGAAGCAAATGATTACATAAGCATTGGTTTTTTTGATAGCTTGATTTCATACCTAAATAAAGGAATAGTCAACTTTTGTGGAATAGATGGCAATTGCCATTTTCAATATGTTATCGAAGCAAATGGAGATGTGTATCCTTGCGATTTCTATGCAGTTGATCAGTATTTTTGTGACAACATAAATAATTTAGGGTTATTAGATTTTCCATTTACTAAAAATGCAAACAAGTTTATTTCTGATAGAAGTTGCATCTCTAATTTCTGTATTGATTGCAAATACATAAATTACTGCAAAGGGGGTTGTAAAAGGCTTAAGTACAATATGTATTTAAATGAAACCGAAACATATTGTGGTTTTAAAGATTTTTTAGAAAAATATGAAGATCAATTATTAGAACTATCAAATATTATCAAATAAGAAGTTGTAAAACTATCACTCATTCGAGGAGGCATCAAATGTCATTATATTTAATGTACTTTTTAATTGCAATTATTGCTACTACTCTTGGATCTATTACTGGAATGGGTGGTGGTATAATCATGAAACCAATATTAGATTATTTAAATCACTACAATATAGAAACAATTGGAATTTTATCCTCAGTTACTGTTCTTTTTATGGCAATTGTTTCTATTAGCAGGCAATTGATTAAATATAGAAAATTCAGCCCAAAAGCTGCGTTATTTCTATCTTCAAGTTCAATATTAGGTGGTATATTCGGAGAGCGGATTTTAAATGTATTAGTATTAAATTTATCTCATGAAAGTGTTAAGTTAATACAAAATTTTATTTTATCCATTCTATTGATTCTTATTTTCTTATATGTTTTAAACAAAAAAAGCTTACCCTCATACAAATTTAGGAACGCATTAGTATTTTTTATAGTTGGATGTCTACTAGGTATTTTAGCATCATTCCTAGGAATCGGTGGTGGGCCAATAAATGTAGCAATTTTGATTTTTTTCTTTAGCTTTGATACAAAAGAGGCAGCTTTTTATTCCTTGGTCACAATATTATTCTCGCAATTGTCAAAGATTACAACAGTATATTTAACTAAAGGTTTTAGCGGTTATGATTTAAAAGTACTTCCATTTATGGTTTTAGGCGGCATACTTGGAGGACTTATAGGAAGCCATCTTAATAATGCTTTTGAGGAAAATAAAATCGAAATTGTCTTTAATTGTATAGTTATATTTATGTTCATAGTTTGCATGGTCAATATTGTAAATGTATTAGTAATATAAAAAATCCCAAGTAGATAATCTAATTTAAATCAATTAGGTTATCTACTTAGGAATTGTGCATTATGCTATATTTATTTTAATTCTATTAATAATTCTCTTAAATATTCATATACTCTTTGTGCAGAAGATATTGAAGCTCTTTCTTCTGGAGTATGGACTTTTTCTAAATCCGAACCAATAGATATTATATCCATATCTGGATACTTCTCATTAATTACACCGCATTCAAGTCCTGCATGAATGACAGTTGTTTCCATATCTTTGTTGTACATGTTTTTAAATACTTTCACTGCAGTATCTCTTAATTCAGATTTTGGTTTATATTCCCATTTAGGATATTGATTTACTATCTTGTAATTTGCATTGTTCTTTTCAATTACCGAAACGATTTTATTTCTAAGATCATCCATAGATTTTTGTGAGGAAGATCTCATCGAAACTATCATTATAAATTTATCATCTTTAGTGTCAATTCTCGCTAAATTATCAGAGCTTTCAACAATTTCAGGGTTATCTGGAATCATTGTAAACACTCCAGTAGGAATATCCCTGATTAGATTCATGATAGCTTCAGTACTTTCTTTAGATAATACTTTATTTACATCTGCAGACCTAGTTATGGCTATAGTTATATTCCCTTCGATTCCTTTATTTAATTCTAACACTGTTGATTTTATTTTATCTAATGCTTTTTCCACTGATTCAACATCTGATTTTTTAATACCTATTTTAGCTTCTGTTTCTCTAGGAATTGCATTATCTTTCGTTCCACCATGTATTTCAATGATCCTTAAATCGGATATTTTAGATATTTCCTCAAGGACTTGATTTAATACTTTGTTTGAATTTCCTTTTGGTTTATGAATTTCAATTCCTGAGTGCCCTCCAACTAACCCTGTCACTTTAACTGTGTATTCAATGTATTCATCACTATTTTCATAGTTCAAAGGAAGCTCTACTTCGATCGTCTCTCCACCAGCAGACCCCATAGTGAGTATTCCCTCTTCTTCTGAATCAAGATTTATATATCTTCTGCCATTTAAAACTTTATCTGATAAATTTATTGCGCCATCCATGTTAACTTCTTCTGACACTGTTACTAATAATTCCAATTCAGGATGCTCAAGAGTTTTATCTTCGATTAGTGCTAATCCCATAGCTACTCCTAATCCATCATCCGCTCCTAAAGTAGTTTTATTTGCTTTTATCCAATCTCCATCAATAATCAATTCGATAGGGTCTTTAGAAAAGTCATGAGGCGAATCTGATTCTTTTTCGCATACCATATCCATATGACCTTGCAATACAACTCCTACTGAATTTTCGTATCCTTTTGTAGCAGGTTTTCTGATTATGATGTTGAGATGGTCATCTTGAATTGTTTCGAGTCCAAGCTTTTCTCCAACTGATTTTAGATAGTTGCTAACTTCTCTTTCGTGATAACTACATCTAGGTATTTTAGTTAATTCTTCAAAATAGTAAAAAACTCTTTCTGGTTTTAGTCCATCTAAAACTCCCATTTTATCCCTCCTATAAATGAGAAAATCTACACAAGTCACTTGTGCATACCTTTTTTCCACTTTATATTATATACTCTTATATAAAGATAAACAATATATATACAAATATATGTAAATACTATTTATACATAAGTTTGAATTAAATGAGAATGTTTGTTGCGAATCTATTCAGATTATTAAATGCTATCTAAGCTAATTTAAAATACATAATGATAGCTTTATGATATAAGTCACTTATATATAAATTTTAGTTAAATAGAGTGAAATCTTACTGTCTAATACTATGAGCTAAATCATTAATTACAACAGGGTCTGCATTTTCAAGGGATTTAATTAATTCATCTTCTTTCCCAGATAAATTTTCTCCATTGAAAATTAGAGCATTCCATAACTCAGTTAACGCAGAGGAAAGTCTTTCATCATCTGTAAATTGTATTGCTGCATATATATTACTAGTTAACGCTTCTAAAACGTTCTCATCATTGCTTACTTTTAGATCCTCTAATTTGTTTATTGCAAATGAAATTAATGTTTCTCTTCTTATTGCTCTATCTTTTAAATCATTATGATGGCCTACATAAAAACCTGTAAGAAAACTTATAAAGATAGAAATAATTAGCACGCTTAATAAACAAAATCTCTTCATATTTGTCATCTCCCACTAAAATATATTTTCAACTTAGCAATATTCATACTTCACTTATTTACGAGATGATGTCTGCCCTTATAATATCTGAGGAAATCTCGTTATTTTAAACTAAATATTAACTCCTGCTAAAAGTGATTATTGATATGCTTGATGGCGCCAAATATATCTAGAAAGGAGTACACAATGTGTGAATTTAACTTTCAGTTTACTATGCACAACTCAGCTACTGATATCGTCAAAACTAATACCGGAGCTGATACTGCACACTTTATTCGATGCAAAATTTTGAATTCTGCTGTCATGTTTAATGTTCCAAATTATCTAGCCTATCTTTATCAAATGGATTAGAAACATCTATAGTCTTATGTTAAATTTGCTTTGTCTAATAATGGATTTCAGAATTATGTAGATGCAATGAATAGATTGAATTAATCCATTTTTATACCAGTTATATAAGTATATGGGACTGGTGTAGTAATATATTTATTGGTTCTGATAATACATGTTGTGTTTATTTTCTCAGCTACTAGCTCTCACAAATTATTTGAAATTGTTTGAAATTATTATTTCTCATGTCTTTCGATAATATTATTCAAATCATCCAGTAATGGCATAAATTTGCTAAAATCAATTGTTTTATAGTTTTTCAATATATATTCTGAAAAAATGGTTTTACCATAATATTGTTTCTCATCAAAAGTACTACTTCTTGAAAAATTTTTCTCATCAATTTTGGTCGAAAGCACTGAAGTATCAAATAAATCTTCAATCTCACACTCATTTTTCCCTTCAACCAGAGGATTAGTTACTATGAACAAATTTCCGCATATATTATATCCACTTTGAAATGGTTTTTGCGTAATTCCAGTATGCTTTATAAATTTTTTTAATGGTTTTTCACTTTCTTGTTCATTATCAAAAACAAGAATAACAGGATTTTTGTGATAAAAAGTCCCTTGATTCTTAAAAAAATCATACAAATTAGGGTAATTATTCTTTCCAGAATACAAATTATAAATATTCAACATCGTATCAGCTCCATCTTGTTGAATATTCAAAAAATATTTCAACCGCTTTGTCCGAGCTAGAAATGAAATACTAAATTCAAAATTATTATCTTTTTTGGTAACTAATTTAGGATATTTAGAATAATTTTGTTTTAATGCAGCCTTTATATATAATATGTCTGTTTTCCCTTCTGTAACAATAAGTGGTTTTGAATTTGAATAGAAATATTTATAAAACAGAAATTTCTGATACTGTTTTTCTCTGGAATTAAGTTTCCATATAGTATGTTTCTTATCATGATCATTCTTATTATTATAATAATCCAACTGATTAATAAATGCGAATCTTCCTTCTAATTGATTTATGGTTCCATCAAAATCATTAATTTGAAATTTTCCTTCCCGGTATAAAGCATTAGCCATTGCTCTTGTGGTTTTACAATATTCTCTATTTACATTCAACTTTTTATTTACTACTAAACCTGTTACTTCTTGTCTTGAGTTTTTATATACTAATCTAGTTTTATTATTGTTTATTAAAAAACCACATTTTTCTATTTCAACAGTAATTTCAGTCAAGAATTTTTCTTTATTTTTAATAAATTTAGAATCATTCGTTGAAAATGTCATATCATCTGCATATCTAGTATAATCTAATCTATATTTTCGTGAGATACTTATTAATCTCATATCCAAAATATTGCAAATCAGATTAGTAATTATCGGTGAACTAGGTGCTCCTTGAGGTAAACAGCCTTTGTAACATGCTAATTGTGCTATTACAGTTGCAACTTCAATAGGTAGTCTAAATTCTCTGTTTTTTTCAAAAAATCCTCTTACTCTTCCAAAGTGAAAACTATCAAAGAAATTTTCTAAATCAACATTTAAAATATATTGCTTTTTTCTATGAATAGCTGCATTTGTGATAATTCCTTTTTTTTCCTCAAACGCATGAGAAACATTCGTCTGAATATTATTCATTTTTACATATTCACTATGATGTTTCCATAAAGCATCTGCTAACTTACGTTGTATTTCTTTCAATTCGTCCTGAGGTGCATTTATCTGTCTCATATCACCATTTTTCTTGGGTATCTCAAATGTTTTGTAACAATTTTCTGTTTTTTTTATATACAATATATATGTCAGTTTTTTCAGTGAAATACCAAGAAAAATGGCTAGATCTCCTCTACATTTTATATCATTAAAGTTCATCATGTTTTCCCCTTATGCGTGTGGTTACTCATTACGCTTTTAAACGTCTAGCCTATTTCGATAATAGATAATAGTGTAAAATTTGGCGAGTCTTCCCACCATTATTGTCAATGCTTGCGAATCCACAAGCTCAAAATCTAACCACACGCTGTTTTTATTTTATCTTATTTTGTAAAATTAGGCAACGCTTTCTTCATCCTGGATAATGTCAATTAATTGTTGGAAAACAATTAAATAGTTTTCTAAATAATATTAAAATAATAACCCCTTAATCTCATAATGTAATAATTTATAATTTAACCTACCTTAATAAACCTATCTTAATACCCTATTTGGTACATATTTATATTTTATTTATATTGTATTTTAAGTATATTAAGCTTTAAAAACTTGAGGTTTTAAGCATATCTTTAAGCCATCTGCATTCTGTTCTTGATATATATGGAATTTCTATTTTTATATCTACCTCTACTACTACACTCTACCACTTTGTATTTGTGTTTCTTCTATTGCAAAGTTAATAATTTCCATTGTTTGTTTTTTATTTCCTCTTTTAATATTATTCCATAGTGGCTTATTTATATTGATTGGGTTTTCTAGACTATCAAGGTGTGCGGTTATTATTTTTACATATTTACTACCTTTTATAATACTAAGTCCATTTTTAATCCAATTGGCTCCGTCTCCTGCTAGGTATATGTCTTTTACTGAATCTATGTCATAGGTTTCATCTAGATATATGCCTATCTCTATCTATAAATCTTCAGAATTGATCTCTACAGTGAAATATCTTATGTTTTCAAGTGCGGCATGTAGAGAAACAAACTGCCCGTAATTAAATTTTTTTATTTATATAAATCTTTTTGTAGCAGATTAACAAGACAATTAAAAGTTTCTTCATCCTTCTTTTCAACAAAACTTTCTATTACTTCAATAATCCTTTGATTTTTGGTTATTAATCTTAAACGAGGAATTTCCATGCACAAATCATTTAGAGCATTTTTAACATTTTCTTCATCTGGCAATTCTTGAATATTATATAGTTCTACTCTTAAGGAGTATTTTGCTTCTTTTGGGTATAAAACAATTTGAGCAAAAATAATAAGATTAATATACAATCTCTTCTTTTCATCAAATATATATCTTTTCTTTTCTCTCATAGGTTCGATAATAAAAGATGATAATATAAGGGTGAAAATTGATGAACTTAAAATACTAATAATCACAGTAATAACATTTAGCATATCCATAAATTTCTCCTTTCTTGATGTATTTATAAAAAGATATATCATGAATTTTATAATAATGTCAATTAATTGTTAGAAAGTAATTATTTTACACTTAGACTAGCATTGTAATGTGATTAACTAACCTAAAAAGATATATATATCAAATATCCTAATTGTAAACCAATGATGCCCGCGATATAATCATATTGTATATAATGTTATTTGTGATTTGAAAGGGGAGTCCAGTTATATGAAAAATAATTCTCAAGAAAAAAAGATGCGAAAATATATTGTCACAGGAGCTGCTGGGCACTTGGGGAGTACAATTATTAGGAAACTAATTGAATTAGATTATGAGGTATCTGGACTTCTTCTACCTGGCGAAACACCAAAAGTGATAGGAAAAAACATCACTTATCATATAGGTGATGTCTGTGATATCAATTCTCTCCAAAAACTATTTCAAGAAGATGAAAATAAGGAAATATATTTGATTCATACCGCTGCATTAATATCCATAGCAAATAAAATACCCCCCAAAGTACATGAAGTTAATGTGGGTGGTGTTAAAAACATTCTAAAACTCTGTGAAGAAAAAAATGTGAAAAAATTGGTATATGTCTGCTCTGTTCATGCTATTCCAGAGCTCCCTAAAGGGCAGATTATGAAAGAGCCAGATTCATTTTCGCCAGAACTTGTTAATGGTGGATATGCCAAAACAAAAGCTGAAGCTGCTCAAGCTGTTTTAGATGCTACAAAAAAAGGATTAAATGCTGTAATTGTATTGCCTTCTGGAATTATTGGACCATATGATGATGGTGGAAATCACCTAATTCAGATGATTTCTGAGTACATGCATGGTAAACTTCCTGCATGTGTAATTGGTGGATATGATTTTGTCGATGTGCGAGATGTAGCTTTAGGGTGTATCCTTGCAGCAGAATATGGTAAAAGTGGGCAGAGTTATATACTAAGTGGCACTAATCTCAAATTAAAAGATTTGCTGAAGATAGCCGGGAAATATTGCGATCGTAAACCTATCCCCGCTATACCTATTTGGAGTGCAAAGTTAGTTGTTCCTTTTGTCAGTGTTTATTCACATATCCGAGATAAAAGACCCCTATATACATCATATTCCCTTACCACCTTGTCAGGAAATAGCCTCTTTTCAAATGATAAAGCAAAACAAGAATTGCACTATACAGTTAGAGATATAGAGGAAACGGTAAGAGATATGGTGGAATGGATATATAATATTTAGACTTGTACTTTAAACATATGCCATGGCAATCAAACTAAAAAAATCGCTCAAAACTTAGCTAAAAAGTTAGTTTCGAGCGATTCAAGCATCTACTCCCACTCGATAGTTGCTGGTGGTTTATTAGTGATATCATAGACTATTCTATTTACATGATCTACTTCATTTACAATTCTAGAGGAAATATGCCCCAATAGTTCCCATGGAATTTGTGCAAATTCAGCAGTCATAAAGTCTATAGTCTGAACTGCTCTTAAGGCGATTGTATAATCATAAGTTCTTCCATCTCCCATAACTCCAACGCTTTTTATATTTGTAAGCACTGCAAAGTATTGGTTGATATTAGACTCTATACCTGACTTTACTATTTCATCTCTGAAAATTGCATCCGCTTCTCTTAATATTTCCAATTTTTCTTCTGTTACTTCTCCAATAACTCTTATTGCAAGTCCTGGCCCTGGAAATGGTTGTCTAAATACCAAGTGATGAGGTAGCCCTAATTCAAGCCCAACTTTTCTTACTTCATCTTTAAAAAGATCCCTTAGTGGTTCTATTATTTCTTTAAAGTCAACATTTTCAGGCAATCCACCTACATTGTGATGGCTCTTTATCACTGCGGAGTCGCCAACACCACTTTCTATGACATCTGGATAAATTGTACCTTGCACTAAAAAATCCACTTCTCCTATTTTCTTAGCTTCTTCTTCAAACACTCTAATAAATTCTTCACCAATGATCTTTCTTTTTGTTTCTGGATCTGTGATTCCCTTTAATTTCTGTAAAAATCTATCCTTAGCATCTACTTTGATAAAATTTAATTCATAGTTTTTAGCAATTGCTTCTTCGACTTCTTTAGCTTCATCCTTTCTTAGTAATCCATGATCTACAAATATGCATGTCAACTGATTTCCAACAGCTTTACTTACTAAAACACTTGCCACAGATGAATCTACTCCACCTGAAAGTGCACATAATACTTTCTTATTCCCTATTTTTTCTCTTAATTCTTTTATTTTGCTTTCAGTAAAAGCACTCATTTCCCATGTTCCATTTACTTTTGCTACATTGTAAAGGAAATTAGATATTATTTTTTCTCCCTCTTCAGTATGCAACACTTCAGGGTGGTATTGCACAGCATATATTTTCTTTTCTGCATTTTCAAAAGAAGCAGTTTTGCAGCTATCAGTTTTAGCAGTAACAACAAATCCTTCCGGTAAGCTTTCTACATAGTCAGTGTGGCTCATCCAACATACAGATTTCTTTTTAACATTTTCATATAGTTTTGATTCTGCAATGATCTCTAATTCCACTTTTCCATACTCTCTAGCTAAAGCTTTCTTTACTTCTCCTCCTAAGGAATATGCTATTAATTGAGCACCATAGCAAATACCTAAGATAGGAATGTCTAGATTGAAAATCTCTTGGCTTATTTTAGGAGATTTCTCTTCATATACGCTATTAGGTCCACCAGTAAATATAATAGCTTTAGGATTTAGTTCTTTTATTCGCTCTATACTTATAGTATGAGGGACTATTTCACAATATACCTTTAAATCTCTAACTCTCCTCGCTATCAATTGATTGTATTGTCCCCCAAAATCAATTATTAAAACCAGCTCTTTTTCCATTAACTTTCCTCCATATTTAAAGTTTTTTTAATATATTCATCAATGAATATTTTATCCAAATTCCATATTTTTTTAAATTCATTAATTTCCTCAGTCTTGTTTTTATCTACTACTTTTTTGCGATTTATCGCTCTAATCATTATATTTTTAGGTGTGTGCTCCATGTCGATAAACTCTAGCATGTTTACTTGATAGCCATATTTTTCAAGATACAGTCCTCTTAGACTATCTGTTAGAAGAGAATTCAGCCTCTCTTTTATAATTCCATGTTTAAGCATTGGCGTTAAATCAGGATTATCTATTTTATCAAAAAGCTCATGCTGACAACACGGAACAGATAATAGCACTTTTGTGTTCCATTTTATAGCATTTACCAAGGCAATGTCAGTAGCTATATCACAAGCGTGCAAGGTAACTACAAGGTCTAAATCCCCTTTGAATTGATAATCTTTTATATCACTGCAGATAAATTTTAGTCCATCATAATTTAGAGTGTCTTTGACTTGATTGCAGTAGTTTATGACATCCTCTTTTAAGTCTAGGCCAACTATATCTGCTTCTAAGTTTTTAATTTGAGTAAGATAATAGTAAAGTGCAAAGGTTAAGTAACTTTTGCCACAGCCAAAGTCAATAATTTTTAGTTTTTTCTTGCCTTCAAAATTTTCATAAATATCCTCAACTATTTCAAGAAATTTGTTTATTTGCTTAAACTTATCATACTTCTTCTTATATACTTTTCCATTAGAATCCATTACACCCAAAAGTATTAAAAAATCTATTTTCTCTCCATCTTTTAATATATAGTTTTTTTCTCTATTGTGTTCTTTGTTTACTTCAAATGTAGTGTCATTTATTTTTTTTACTTTAAACTTGTTCTCGCTTGTCTTTATCACTTGAATTTCTCCATTCACAGTTTTAAAAAGTCCTTGTCTAAAATCTCTTAATAAGTCGATAAACTTTTTAATGGATTCTTCTACACTTACGTTTTCATGAACCACTTTATTGTCAATGAAATACTCAAATTGATATTTTCTTATCCCTTTTATAATAACGGGCTTTATATTTACTTTACTATACTCAATATCACTTCTTTTTTCTTTATCGCTCAATATAGCTTTGCTGAGTTTATCTTCTTCTAATAATTCTTTTAACATCTCTACTACTTTTTCCATTGCATCACCTATATTAACTTTGATAGGACTTCTCCTATTTTTTCTCTAAAAACATAATCTGCTCTGTTGTCATATGGGGTTTCATCTTTATTGATCAACACCAATGGATAACCTCTAAAGTAACTAATTAGTCCTGCTGCTGGATAGACATTTAAAGAAGTTCCTCCAACTATTAACATTTTTGCATTTGAAATATATTGTATACTTCTTTCTAATATAGAAGTGTCAAGCATTTCTTCATATAAAACTACATCTGGTCGCACAATACCACCACATTTTTCACATCTTGGTATACCTTGAGATTCTAATATAAACTCTAGAGAATAATTTTCATTGCAATTTATACAATAGTTTCGGTGTATAGACCCATGAAGTTCCAAAACATTTTTTGAACCTGCCATTTGATGTAATCCATCAATATTTTGAGTTATCACTGCTTTTAATTTCCCCATCTTCTCAAGTTCAGAAAGAGCAATATGTGCCTTATTTGGTTTTGCATCTTTATACACCATATTGTGCTTATAAAAATCAAAAAATTCTTCAGGATGGTTGACAAAAAATGTATGGCTCAACATGTATTCTGGAGGATATTGATAATCTCCCTTTTTATATAAGCCATCCGCAGACCTAAAGTCTGGTATATTGCTTTCAGTTGAAACTCCAGCTCCGCCAAGGAAAACAATATTATCACATTTCTCTATTTGTTTTTTCAAATTATCAATTGAATTATCTCTTTTCATTATATCATCTCCTTCTGGCTTTATTATATTTTAACACACTTTTTTAATTATGTTTATGAATTGTCACCAAGAAGAAGAATAAAATAATCGTTGGACAAATAAAAAATATAGAGAATAATCCTAAACTCTATATAATGTAATCAATAGACTACAAAAGAAAGGATATTCTCTATTGGTTCTAATAACGTTGCTTTTAGAATGGCTATTTTTTTATTTTGAAAACTTAGTTTGTTGTTTTTCTGTATTCAAATTTAACTTTCATATTTAAATGCTCCATGTATAATGGTCTAACTGCTATAACCCAAAGTATTTTTCAAACAGAACCATCAGTTTTTCGATAATTCCCCGCTTTTTCTCAGCCCTGCCTCCGCCAAATCGAGACATAGGAGGCATGATTTTATCAATAGCGGTACCAGTTGTTTTATATGTATAGTCTTTCCCCTTAAGCATCTAATCTAAATAAGCATCTCATGATACTTTTATTTAGCTCACCAAATTTTTCATTAATTACAGAAGTTCTATTGTAATAACCTATTAAATAGATTCCTTTTTTATGAAGCTAATATCCCTATATTACATCTAATTCAAACACATGCAATTGTATTTGAGACAATTTTATTACTTCTTTATCCTTCACGTCAAAGCATCCTGAATAAAAGTACATGCCACTCAAAGCATTCTGTTCTACACTTGTTGACTTAATGATTTAGAATGGTTTTCTTCTTTAACTATCTTTTTCAATTACTAGATGTGTAACGTATCCACTAGAAATCATAATCGTAATATATTTTAGTATTTCATAAATAATCTTTAAAAATCTTTAATAGAATTTTATTCTAATTCTGGCTTAGATTCCTCTTCTTCTTTTAAAATAGCACTAAGTACTAATGCAACAACTGTACCTGCTGATAATCCAGAACTAAAAAGACTGCTTAAAACCCCGGGAAGTTGTTCAAGAATTGCTGGTCTAAATGTAACTCCTAAACCTATTCCCAATGCACTAGCAACAATTAGCATATTTCTATTTGTGTATCTTACTTTTGATATAGTTTTGATACCAGATACTGCAACTGTCCCAAACATTACTATAGAAGCACCTCCAAGTACGCATTCAGGCATAATTGATATAATAGTTGCAAATTTAGGACAGAAGCTAATAACAATAAGTAATATACCTGTGATAATAGCTACAAATCTAGAACCACATTTTGTCAATGGAATAAGTCCAACGTTTTGACTAAATGATTGTACAGGTCCCGAACCTAGCAAAGGTCCAACCATAGAGCCTAAAGCATCTGCTCTTACACCAGCCGCCATATCTTTACCTGTCAACTCTGTGTAAGTCACTTCCCCAAGAGTTTGCATTACTCCAACAGTTTCAATTATAGTAACTAGGTATCCTGCAATAAAAGGTATGCTATATTTAATATTAAAGTCTATGCCAAATCTCCCAATTTCTGGTAATTTAAACCAGTATGCTTCTGCTACTTTTGAAAAATCTACGAGGCCAAATGGAATACTAATTATATATCCCACTACCATACCGATCAAAACAGCTGCAGAACTTGCCATGCCTTTTCCATATCGGTTTAAAAATAATACTACTAACAAAACAGTTACGGCAATTATAAGGTAAATTGGATCACCATAATTTGGATTACCAAAACCTCCACCAATCCAGTCAAATGCTACAGGCATCATTGACAAACCCATTAAAGTAATAACTGTACCTGTTATAATAGGTGTAAATATTTTCATAAGTGGTTCAACAAAATGACTTAAAATAAATTCTAAAATTCCACCTAAAATCGCACCCCCAAAATAAGCAGGAAGTCCTCCCCCCATTGAATTGATAACAACATTAGCTGCTGGTACAAATCCAAAATCAGTACCCATTACTGTAGGAAGTCCAATACCTACACGATAGTTTTTGGGTCCAAATCCTTTAGATTGCATGATCGAGGCAACTCCCGATGCTAATAAAGCCGCAGATACGATATATGCTGTATCAACAATACTTAATCCTGCAATTCCTGCAATACTCAGTGGAACAGCTACAATACCACCAAATGATGTTAAAATATTCTGAATTCCTAAAACAATTGATTTTCCTACACTTGGTTTGTCATATACATCATACTCCAATCCAGTGTTATATGTAGTATATTCATACACCGACATTTCTATGACCTCCCCTGTAATAATTCATAAATCATCCCTTATAATTACTGCGATATATTTCCTAAAATGATAACGTTATCTTTGATTTCACATCCTTTCCAATTTAATTATTATTTGCAGTATAACATTCAATTTAAAAATTTACTTTATTAACATCTTACAATAATTGGCTTTATATTCTGAGTTTTTAATCTATTTTTATATGGAATTTTTATATAAATTATATATAAAATTTATGAGGATATTAATAAAATATAATGGTAATAACAAGTTTTTAATGTAATGTAAAAATTTAACTCTATTTAGGTGGTGAATATTTTTATTAAAATAAATGTTTTAAATCTAAAGATATCTCTGCCAAGCTTGATGATTTGAAAGAAAAAAAGAATACCCTTATACAAGAGTATTCTAAATTCAATAATTCATTTTCTGGATTGGTACAGTATAATCAGCTTTAATCAGTCGATTAATCGTCACTGTGTTGATGAATGCTGCAAGAACCTATATAAAGTTTTTGAAGAGAACAGACATTGTATTTGGAATGTCAGACTGGAATCTAGATATTAGAGGAACGTTTATATATGTCGTAATTAATCCAACAAAAAATATTAAAATTAGAAAAATCAGATAAAACACCTTTATTGAAAAATCTTTTTTATTCTGTTGTTTTATTATATGATACAATCTATGAACAAATAGAGACATGAAAATGCATTAAGTTCTTCAGAAAACTCAAAATTCTAAACAAAAATTTCGAATTCCGTTAATCTTTCTCTCTGCGTTCTTTTCTTTCCATTTTCCCCACTATTATAGTTCCTTCCCTTTTTTATTTAATTTATGCTGTGGTTTGCTAAGCCTTCAGGTAGATCATCGTGACTGATTATGAAAGTTATCCTCTCATTTCTTGTTTCGTGCAAATATTTATAAATATCATCTCTGGATTCTTTATCAATATTACTGCATATCTCATCCAAGATCAGCACATCCGGACCGGACAATAAAGCCCGAGCAAAGGAAATCTTCTGTTTCTCTCCTCCAGATAAGTTAGCTCCATTGGCTAAGATCTCATCGTCCAAAGTCTTCTTTTCAAGAATGGTTTTTATAAAGGGATTGTTTTCCAAGTCCTTGGTATCTATTCCCTCTGCAGTCAACAACAAATTGGTTTTAAGGGTGCCGTTTATAATCGGAGCATTTTGCACAACATATTCTACATTTTTACGAACATCTACATTGCTGCAATCCCCTATAGGTATTCCGTTGAATTTGACATTACCTAAGTCTCTGAATTTTACCAAACCTTTCCCAAAAGTACTTTTCCCACTTCCATTAGCACCATTAATACGTATAATATCGCCTTTTTTATATTTCCCGCTTGCCACAAACGGCAATACCATATCCTTCACCTTAAGCTGATCAATATTAATATCCACTTCATCAATGCTGTCAAGATGAGCATGACCATCCTTTTCAATATTGGCTATCAATTCCTGTTCAAATTCCTTGGCAATATCAAAGTTTCTCTTCTCAATATTGGCATTGGTAATTATATTGATATTATAAAAATAAAGAGGAAAGATCATAGTAACCAGAATGATGGAAAAAAGCCCACTATTGGCTGTTGAATAATCATAGACAACCAGCAACAGGAGGAGTATCTTTATTATCTCATTAATTCCTTCTAATACTACAGTCATAGACTGTGCATATTCATTGACCTTCGCCATGCTGCCGTAAATTTTTTCAGTGGCATTATCGAGTTTTGCATAAATAATATCTCGATCCGGGAGCTGTTTTAAATAATCAACCTCCTGAACATAAGATAGTATTTCTTGAAAACCTTCACCAGTCTGTTTTTGCATTTCCTCTGATTTTTTCTTAAGATTGTTATTTAAAAATTTGTATCCAAAATAGTTAATGGGAATGGCCGCCAACATAATAAGTGAAAGGACAATATTGATATTCGCTATCAAAATCAAACACACTATAGCCACCACAATAGAAGAATATATTTGCAGATATCCCGTCGTCATAAAGGTGTATATGCTATTGACAGCTATAGATGCTCTTTCCAATAAATTCATAGGTCCTTTTTCAATAATGCAATCATAATCCATATCGAAGATCTGACTTAAGTATCTTTTAAAATTTGCTTTATTATAATCCTTCGCAAATCGCTCTCGAATCACTGTAAATAAAATGGTTAGACATTTTGATATAAGTATTAATAATACAATAAACATTATTTTTTCTAAACTCAGCTGTGTACCTTCCGTTTTCCATATCTGAATAAATATTGGCGCAAGTAATGCAGAAAGACTGGAAAAAAGTATCAAAACAAACATGGTTATAAAAAATTTCTTGTATTTCATAATACGCCCCTTTTTTTATACTGCAAAATTTACTTATTCAATTTCGCGCTTAACTTTTTCTGCTATTAATTATACGATATTCTCTATTGGTTCTAATAAGGTTGCTTTTAGAATGGCTATTTTTTTATTTGATGACTTAGTTTGTTGTTTTTCTGTATCCAAATTTAACTTTCATATTTAAATGCTCCATGTATAATGGTCTAACTGCTATAACCCAAAGTATTTTTCAAACAGAACCATCAGTTTTTCGATAATTCCCCGCTTTTTCTCAGCCCTGCCTCCGCCAAATCGAGACATAGGAGGCATGATTTTATCAATAGCGGTACCAGTTGTTTTAAGAGTTCCATCTCTAAAAGCATTTTCAATTAAATGACGAGTTTCTTTAGGTTTTAATTTTTCTTCTTCTATAATTGCTGAAATATCCTCTTCTTTACGCTCCAGGATAAATTTATGCCAGTCCTCTTCCACTTTAGTAGATACATTCACTTGTTCAATAAAAGCCTCGATAAGCTCTTTTTTACTTCGAAGGTCAAAACTTGAATTTATGGCCTTGTCTATAGTTGTAAGAATGGTCTTATCCTTGCAGCTGGATTGTTGATATTTAGCTACAAGCATAAGTATGTAATCAATATTTACTTCTATTTGTTTTACCAGTTCAATCTCAAAAACTATGTCATCATTTATAATTTCTTTCTCCCCATCATCTCTTTTTCTGTATTTATGATACAGGTCAATATAAATGCTTTGATAGTCTTGAAAGTCCCTTTCACATAAAATCTCTTTTCCTTCAAAGTCATCGAATGAAGTTAAAATATTTCTAAGCCTTAGTATCGCTCCATATAAGAGGATAAAATCTTTTTCTGCTTCTTCTCCGAGAATATGTTGTCCTAGTGGGTACTGAGATGTAAGAGTTGAAATAAGTTCAGTATATCCTGGTTTATGTTCGCCTTTATCATCGTAGCCGTTATAATATTCTTCAAATGTTTTTAACAGTACTATCCCACCTGCATCTTTGTTCCCAAAGAGGGCGATCGCCTTGTCTGTTTCTTCCTTTAAATCTCTAAAACAAACTACGTTCCCATATGTTTTGACGCTGTTTAAAATGCGGTTTGTCCTTGAAAAAGCTTGAATTAGTCCATGCTGCCTTAAGTTTTTATCTACCCAGAGAGTGTTAAGTGTAGTTGCATCAAATCCTGTTAGGAACATATTAACAACAATCAATATATCAATCTCTCTATTTTTTACACGTAGAGAGAGGTCTTTATAGTAATTTTGAAACTTATCTGAAGAAGTGTCGTAATTCGTGTTAAATGTTTTATTGTAATCTTTTATAGCAGATTCTAAAAAATCTCTATAGCTTTGGTCAAGATTTTCTATATTAAAGTCTTCATCAGGCAAAAGTCCTTCTGGTTCTTCTGCATTGGGGCTAAAACTGAAAATGGTTGCGACTATAAGGTTGCGATTTTTTTCAGCTAGCTGTTTTTTAAATTCATTGTAGTATTTGATTGCCATCGGAATGGAATCCGCGGCAAATATTGAATTAAACCCCGCTACACGCCTTGATTCACGCTTTTCTAACATTTTTTTAGGATTTATCTTGTCAGGTTCTTCCCATTTTGCATGGAAAGTATAAAAACTATTGCGTTTTGTCTTCTGGTCGAAATGTTCGAGGACATAAGATACAATCTCACTGATTCGTTCAGGGGCTGCTAAAGCTTTTTCCTTATCTATGTTATAGACTTTTTTATCATCTAGATAATCAGGCATCTTAATCGTGTTGATAAAATCTATTCTAAAAGGCAATACATTTCTATCGTTAATGGCATCTACTATGGTATAAGTATGAAGTTTTTCTCCAAAAGCCTGTTCTGTTGTCCTAAGCATAGGGTTTCCGTTGGAGCCAGCATTTGCCGCAAAAATAGGCGTTCCAGTAAAGCCGAATATATGATAATTTTTAAATGCTTTTATAATAGCCATGTGCATATCGCCAAACTGTGAACGATGGCACTCGTCGAATATAAGCACAACATGTTTTTTATATATATCATGCTGTTTATTTTTTCTTATAAACATATCCAGCTTTTGAATAGTGGTTACAATTATCTTGTATTCATGAGGGTTTCCCTTTTCATCTCTATCTTCCAATTGTCTTTGAAGAACTCTTGTTGAGGTATTCCCATTGGCTGCTCCTTTTTCAAAGCGATCGTATTCCTTCATTGTTTGGTAGTCTAAGTCTTTACGGTCAACCACAAACAATACCTTGTCAAT
>ERZ795060.1688-NODE-1688-length-25032-cov-5.601153_pt1 | contig 25032 bp, 21 predicted proteins | sample MGYA00375144_ERZ795060 | MGnify/ENA primary metagenome ERZ795060 (study PRJEB30189, sample SAMN05720157) | activated sludge metagenome | isolation source: anaerobic digester from wastewater treatment plant | place: Japan | collected 2015-05-15 ...
GGTTACGCTTGTGGATTGGAATAAAGACAAAGGGACGATAACCGTAATTATTCAGTCGATAGGAAAATCGACCGCCGATATAAATTCTATGAAAAAAGGAGATTTCTTTTTAAACGTATCCGGACCTCTTGGGACTCCGGTGGAGGTTAAAAAAGTGGGAACCGTGGTGGGGATAGGCGGAGGAGTCGGAATAGCCGAGTTATATCCCATAGCTAAAGCTTTTAAAGAGGCCGGGAACAAAGTCATATCCATACTGGGCGCCAGAAACAAAGACCTTCTTATATTGGAAAAAGAAACGAAAGAAATATCCGATGAAATTCTTATAACTACCGACGACGGAAGCTACGGAAAGAAAGGTGTCGTAACCGACGCGTTAAAAGAGTTATATGAAAGAGGAGAGAAGATTGATTCGGTATTTACCATAGGCCCGCTTATAATGATGAAATTTGTGGCGCTTGCGACAAAACCTCACTCGACGCCGACATACGCGAGCTTAAACCCCATAATGTTAGACGCTACCGGTATGTGCGGTGGTTGCAAGGTCGAAGTTGATGGAAAATTCAAATTCGCATGCGTAGACGGACCGATGTTTGACGCACATAAAGTTAACTTCGAATCGCTTTTAAAAAGGAATAACGCATTCAAAGAGTTTGAAGAACAAAGTTTAAAAGAATTCGAAAAAAAACATAACTGCAAAATCGGGCTTCATTAAAAAATTATTCGGTCCATTTTTCTAAAAGCTTTAGCGAAACTTCAAACGATTTTAGCATCGAATCCAGAGATATCCATTCGTAGGGACCGTGATAATTATAACCTCCGGTAAATATGTTCGGAGTGGGAAGCCCCATAAAAGAAAGACGAGAACCGTCGGTCCCCCCTCTCACCGGCTTTATTTTATAATCTATACCGACATTTTTAATTGCGGATATCAGTTTTTCCATAACTTCCGGGTATTTATCTATAACCTCTTTCATATTTCTATACTGCTCTTTAAATTCCAGCTTTATATCCGCAAGAGGATATTTGTATCTTTTTTCTTCCGCTATTTTCAAAAGAAGGTTTTCCATATATTTAAGTTTTTTTATGTCGTGTTCTCTGACTATGCCGCTTGCCTTGGCATAACTTACATCTCCTTTTATCTCGTCGAACATTATAAAACCGTCGTAATTTTCGGTATTTTCGGGCATCATATTTTCGGGCCATGAGGATATTATATCGGATATTATTCTAACCGCGTTAGCCATCTGGTTTTTTGCGCTTCCGGGGTGAACGCTTTTACCTTTAACTTCTATACTAACACCATCCGCGTTAAAAGTTTCTTTTTCTATGGTACCTTTTAGATCTCCGTCTAAGGTATAGCCGAACTCGGCATCCAATTTTTTCAAATCCAATTTTTCAACCCCCTTTCCTATTTCTTCATCGGGGGTAAAAAGTATTCTAAAATTAGGATATTTTATCTTTTCCTTGTTCTTTAATAGATATCCCGCCAATGTCATTATTATCGCTATCCCGGCTTTATTATCCGCTCCCAACAAAGAATTTCCGGAAGCCGTAAGGATATCGTCGCCTATATGCTCGGAAAGAGCGGGACAGTTTTTCTCGTCTATATATACTCCTCTTCCTATGTTTATTTTTCCCCCCCTGTAATTTCTGTGAATCTTAACCCGCACATTTTTACCCGAATAAGCCGGGGCCGTATCCATATGAGCTATAAAAGCTATTTTCCTTTTCGAACCGCAGTTTGAATCTATTTTTCCAAAAACATAAGAATATTTGTCCATAAAACTATTTTTAACCCCTATTTCTTTTAATTCTTTCAGTAGTTTTTGGGCGAAATCTTTTTGAGTTTTTGTTGAAGGATATGTCGAAGATGCAGGATCCGATTGAGTATCTATAGCGACGTATCTTTTCAATCTTTCAAACATTTTCTCTTTTATAATTTTTTTATCCATAAAATCCTCCGTATCGATTTTTTATTACCTTATAAATTATATATAATTTTATTATACGAGCCTAACGGAGGTAAGATGGCCTTAATACCGAAAGAAACCAAATTCTTCGATATGACCGTGGAACAGATAAAAGTAATAGAGGATTCGGTCAATCATTTAAAAAACATAGTTAAAAACGAAGACTTTTCGGAAGATTCCATAAAAAAGATCAAAGAAATGGAACAGCACTGCGATACTATTTCCCATGAAATAATAGACGTATTAAACGAAACTTTTTTAACTCCGATAGATAGGGAAGACATACACAAGCTCGTAAACGAAATAGACGATATAATGGACTTAATAAACGTTTTGTCGAACAGATTATACATATATAAAATAAAATCGGTAAAAGACACATTTCTCCCGGAGTTTATAGGAAACATATCCGAAGCGGTAACCGCGGTCGGAAACGCCGTAACAAGTTTAAAAGAAATCAAAAAAACCAGAAGAATACTTGAGTATTGCATAGAAATAAACAGACTTGAAAATAGCGGCGATTCCTTAAGAGAAAAAGCGATAATGAGCCTTTTTGAAGAAGAAAAAGACCCTATAAACGTAATAAAATGGAAAGAGATATATGAGGTCTCCGAAACCATACTCGACGCCTGCGAAAAAGTCGCAAGAACAATAGAAGAGGTCTTGGTAAAAAATGGATAATAACATAATAATAGTATCTATAATAATATTCATAGCTCTTGTGTTCGATTTCTATAACGGAGCAAACGATGCCGCTAACTCCATATCCACTATAGTAGCGACAAAAGTGTTAAGACCTTTTCATGCCGTTTTATGGGCCGCTTTTTTTAACTTTGTCTCGTTTCTGATATTAGGAACGGCAGTCGCAAAAACAATAGGAAAAGGGATAATAGACATAAATATAGTGGATAATACATTAATAGCTTCCGCTATGATAGGGGCTTCGCTGTGGACCATGATATGTACTAAAATAGGGCTTCCTATAAGCGCCTCACACGCATTAGTAGGCGGATTAGTCGGATCTGCTATAGTTAAAGCCGGAATTAACTCACTTATACCTTCAGGCATATATAAGATAGCAATATTTATAGTCCTTTCACCAATAATAGGAGCTTTATTAGGTTTAGTTATAATGATAATTCTTTTTAATATTTTCCAAAAATCTAAACCTTATAAAATAGAAAATATATTTAAGAAAGGACAGCTTGTTTCCTCCGCCTTATATTCAATAGGACATGGTGGAAACGATGCCCAGAAAACCGCGGGTATAATAGCTACACTGCTTTTCAGTAATGGATATTTAGGTGATAGCTTTTATATACCGACATGGGTTGCTCTTTTGTCTTACTTTACAATAGCTCTTGGAACTCTGGCCGGAGGCTGGAAGGTAGTAAATACTTTGGGACATAAACTAACCAAACTAAGACCTGTTGATGGTTTTGCGGCCGAACTGGGTGCCGCAATAACCCTACACTCTGTTACGCTTTTAGGAATACCGGTAAGCACAACCCATACGATTACAGGATCAATAATAGGTGTAGGCGCTATTAAAAGAATACACTCAGTAAGATGGGGTGTGTCCAAACGGATAATATGGGCTTGGATTTTAACTATTCCCGGTAGCGCTTTAGTAGCCGCCGCGTCTATATATATTATAAATTTTTTTAAATAAAATTTATTAAGGAGGAATTATGGTATCTTATAAAGAATTAGGGTTTGTAAACACGAAAGAGATGTTTAAGGACGCGATGAAAAACGGTTATGCCGTTCCCGCTTATAATTTTAACAATATGGAACAACTTCAGGCTATAATTACCGCTTGCGTAAGGTCTCGCTCCCCTGTAATACTTCAAGTCTCCAAAGGCGCAAGAGATTACGCAAACTCCACTTTACTTAGATGGATGGGAAAAGGCGCGATAGAGATGATGAAAGAAATGACCGACAAACCCATACCGATCGCTCTCCACTTAGACCACGGAGATTCATTTGAACTATGCAAATCATGCATAGATAACGGGTTTTCCTCCGTTATGATAGACGGTTCTCATCTTACATACGAGGAAAATGTGGCTCTAACGAAAAAGGTTGTTGAATATGCCCATAAATACGACGTAAGCGTAGAGGGAGAATTGGGAGTTCTGGCCGGTATAGAAGAACATGTTTCAAGCGAAAAATCTCATTATACAAATCCTAACGATGTGGAAGATTTCGTTAAAAAAACAGGGGTTGATTCCCTTGCCATATCTATAGGAACAAGCCACGGAGCTTATAAATTTAAAGTAAAACCGGGAGAATCCGTCCCCCCACTAAGATTTGACATACTTGAAGAAATAGAAAAAAGAATTCCGGGTTTTCCGATAGTTCTTCATGGGGCTTCAAGCGTTTTACAGGAATATATAGAAATGATAAACAAATACGGCGGTAAAATGGACAACGCGGTAGGAATTCCGGAAGAACAATTAAGAAAAGCTGCAAAATCCTCGGTATGCAAAATAAACATAGACTCTGACGGAAGACTGGTCATGACTGCCATAATAAGAAAAATATTTGCGGAAAAACCTCAAGAGTTCGACCCGAGAAAATACCTGGGACCGGCCAGAGAAGAGCTTATAAAAATGTATATCAATAAAAACGAGAGAGTTTTGGGTTCGGCTAACAGAGTATAAGAGATAATTTTTATTAGGAGGAAAAATGAGCGACAACGAATTGTTTTTAGGCGTAAAGCCTTCCAAATTTTCGATTAAAACAAAAAGAGGAAAATATTACGATGTTTCGGATATTATTTCAAATTCAAAATATAGACCTGAAGAAGAAGAGATAGATTTTTATGAAAAGATCGACGTAATATATAGGACCCTTTGCGCCGTATTATATAACTTTGCTCCCACATCCGGACATCCCGGAGGAAGCATATCCAGCGGAAGAATAGTTCAAAGCTTGATCTTCGATAATATGCTTTACGATTTTTCAAATCCACAGCGCCCCGATAACGATATAATATCTTATGCGGCGGGACACAAGGCTATGGGATTATACGCTATGTGGGCTTTAAGAAACGAACTTATAAAATCAGGAGATCCCAATCTTTTACCTAAAGAAGAAAAATTTCAATTAAGACTAGAAGATCTTTTGGGTTTTAGAAGAAATCCTACAAACGATACCCCACTATTTAAAAAATTCAAATCTAAAGCATTAGACGGACACCCATCCCCACAAACTCCTTTTATAAAAATATCTACCGGAGCAAGCGGAGTCGGAGTAGGAGCATCAATAGGACTTGCTTATGGGGCTATGGATACATTTAGGACAAACCCACCGCGTGTTAATATAATAGAAGGAGAAGGAGGTCTAACTCCGGGAAGAGTAAACGAAGCTTTAGCATCGGCGGCAACATCAAGATTATATAATGCTGTAATTCACGTAGACTGGAATCAAGCGTCTATAGATTCCAATTCCGTATGCGCCGAGGAAGGGAAAAACGGAGATTACGTTCAGTGGTCCGTAGACGAGCTTTTTTATATAAACGATTGGAATGTAATAAATGTCGCAAACGGTCTTGATTTTTTCCAGATACTGACCGCTCAAAAATTCGTATCATTCATAGAGACCAGTCAACCCACCGCGGTGATATATAGAACCATAAAAGGTTGGAAATACGGAATAGAAGGAAGATCTTCTCACGGCTCCGGTCATAAATTTGCATCCGACGGCTATTACCAAACCTTAAAAGAATTCGAAGACACATTTAATAAAAAAATGCCGAAATACTGCGCTTCAAAGCCAACTCCGGAATCAATAGAAGAATGTTTTTACGATACTCTTATGATTATAAGAGAAACCATAAAAGAAAACAAAAAGATAACTCAGATTGCTGTGGAAAAGATAACAAATGCAAAAAACAAACTGGACGAGTTAAACAGAAAAAAACTCAATACTAATTTAGACGTTTCAAAAGCTTATAAGTTAGACATTTCCACTCCGCAAGAACTTGTCTTGAATCCGGATACCGAAATAACATTGAGAGAGGTAATAGCAAAGTCTTTAAATCATATAAATAAAATTACAGGCGGTTCAATAATGGTATCCGCGGCGGACCTCTACGGCTCGACAAGCGTAAATCTAATAAACAAAGGGTTTTCAGAAGGATTTTACAACGCCGTCTCAAACCCGGATTCTAGACTTATATCGGTGGGTGGAATTTGTGAAGACGCTATGGGAGCGGTGGCAAGCGGTTTATCTTCTTATGGTAATCACATAGGAGTAACTTCTTCTTACGCCGCCTTCATATCTCCTCTTGAACATATAGCGGCAAGGCTTCATGCGATAGGACAACAGGCAAATCATGAACTTACCGGAGAAAAGTATAAACCTTTCATAATAATAAACGCTCATGCCGGACCTAAAACCGGAGAAGACGGGCCGACTCACGCAGACCCACAGGCGTTACAAATACTTTGCGATAACTTTCCAAAAGGAACCATGATAACTCTTACTCCTTTTATGCCGGATGAAATATGGCCTCTTTTAGCTCAGTCGTTAAAATTAAGACCGGCGGTAATAGCTCCATTTGTAACAAGACCAGCAGAAAAGGTGCTAGATAGAAAAAAATTAGGACTTTGTCATCCGGAAGAATCGGTAAAAGGAATATATTATATTTTAAAAGCCGATAACACATCAAAGCAATATAACGGAACCGTTGTCCTGCAGGGCAACGCCGTAGCGAGCATATTTGTAAACGAAGTTATGGAAGAGATAAAGAAAGCCGGACTAAATATGAACGTCTTATATGTAACGAGCAAAGAACTATTCGATTATCTTGACGAAAAAGAAAAGAATAAACTTTATCCAAACAAATTGGCATGGCATGCCATAGGTATAACCGATTTTACCATAGCCACAATGTACTATTGGATAAGATCGGATTACGGGATAAAACATTCGTTGCATCCTTTTGTCAATTCAAAATATCTGGGAAGTGGAAAAGCGGAATCTGTATTAAAAGAGGCGGGACTTGACGGTAAATCTCAAATAAAAGCTATAAAAGAATACGCTTCTTTTATAGAAACAGGGGCAAAAAATGGGGAGGTTGTATGTCTTTAACGGATAAACCTTATCTTCAAGGACGAACTTTTGTTTTCTCGGTTGAAAAAGGAGAAGACCTTCTGCCATTTCTACAACAGTTCTGTATAGAAAACCAAATTAAATTCGGCTCAATTTCGGGAATAGGCGCAGTAAGCAAAGCCACCATAGGAATATACGATCAAAAAAATAAGAAATACAATAAAATCGTATTAGATAAGGAATTAGAGATATTATCTCTACAAGGAAATATAAGCATATACGAATATAAACCGATGATACATTCCCATATAACCTTATCAGATTCTGAAGGAAAAGCGTTCGGCGGTCATTTAATGTCTCCTACGATAGTTTTTTCATCCGAAATAGTAATCCAAGAATTTACTCCAACTCAGGGAAGCCAAATTAAAACCAGAAAATCCGATAAAACAACTCAACTATTATTATGGCAGGACCCTTTTAAAACTAAATGAGCGGAGATTTACATTATAAAGCGGGATTCGTATCTATAGCTGGGCTTCCAAACGCAGGAAAATCGACTTTAATAAACTCTTTTTGTCAAGCGCATATCGCGGCCGTTTCCCCCAAACCCCAAACTACCCGTTATCATCTTAAAGGCATAAAAACGACTGAAAATTATCAAATAGTATTCATAGACACCCCGGGATTTATAAAACCCAAAACCGCACTTGAAAAAATAATGAAAATGGAAACGATAAAAGCCGTTAAAGAAGACGCCGACATAATATTATTGCTTGTAGAACCTAACTTAAAAGAAATAGCCGAAAAAAAAGATTTTTTCGCATCGATAGCCAAATTAAACAAAAAAACCATAATAGCGATAAACAAAATAGACTTATACAAAAAGGAAGAAATAAAAGACTCTATTTCGATACTAAAATCCATTTATGATACAGATAACATAATAGAGATTTCGGCGCTAAAAAAAACGAACATAAAGGAACTTGAGTATTTAATAATTTCAAATCTTCCGTTCTCCCCCCCATATTATTACGAAGATATATTATCAGACAGATGGGAAAGATATTTCGCTTCGGAAATAATAAGAGAAGAGATTTTTTTAAAATATAAAGACGAAATACCTTACTCCACCGCAGTATCTATAGAGACTTTTAAAGAAGATATACAACCCATATACATTTTCGCAAACATATATGTTTCAAAAAAGTCGCACAAACCCATAATAATAGGAGAAAACGGCAGAGCCATCAAAAAACTAAGAGAAGATTCGGAGAAAAAAATAGAATCTTTTTTAAACAAGAAAGCGAAACTGGAACTTTTTGTAAAAGTAAGAGAAAACTGGACCGACGATCCAGTTTTTATAAATATGCTTACAAAAGATTACAAATGACCGCAAAAACGCTTACAAGAATAAATATCTTTTTATTTATGATATGGGTTGAAGTAGTTATCTTTTCTACGGCTCTATTTTCATCCGCCTTAATAGTAAAACCTTTTTCGTTTCATATAGTCTCCAATTACGGATATACTACCTATGATTCTTTAAGAATTTCTTTGGTATTCGTAATTACTACGATTATTCAAAACTTATATTCTTATTTGATTAGAAAAACGACAAATATCAACAAAAACATTTTATTGTCGGTAATAAACTCTTCGGCGATATCGCTTTTTTTTATAAGTTCAATAATTAAAAAAACCGTAATATCCAAATATTCTCTTTCCTATCTGGGAATATTTTTTTGCTTTATACTCCCGTTTATAACCGATATAATTGAATACTTAAAAAATCGAGAGAAGAGTTTTTAATAAACTCCGTATATTTTTCCCCCGCATTTGGGACACAAATCTTCTTTTATCCCGTAATATTTAAGGCTCATATATCCCCTTTCAAATATTTTTTCTCCGCATTTGGGGCATAAAGTATCTTTGTAAGAAGTGTCGTAATTTCCGCCGTAAACGTAATTGAGTCCCAAAGATTTGGCGTAGGATATCAAATCATCCATTTTTTTAGCTTCGGGGGTATTAATATCCGACATTTTATAATCGGGATGAGATCTGGTAATATGCCAGGGGATGTCCGAAGATAAAGATTTTATAAAAAAAGCCATTTCTTTCAATTCTTGTTTTGTATCGTTAAAACCTTCGACTATCAAAGTAACGATTTCCAGATGAAATCCCTTTTTATATATTTTTTCTATAGAAACAATCAGATCTTTTAAATTAGCTTTGGTAAGTTTTTTAAATCTTTCCGAATTGAAACTTTTAAGATCAACTCTTATAAAATCAACATGATCATCTATATACTCCAAAGCTTCATCGGACAAATATCCGTTAGAAACAAATCCTGTCTTTGCGGATTTGATTTTATTCTTTGCCTTTTTGAATATTTCCAAAGCCCATTCTATTGAAACAGTAGGCTCGTTATATGTCGAAACTATAATTTTTATATTATTATCTTCCGCGATACTTACGATTTCATCCGATGAGATATCCCTAAAAGAAATATTTTTTATGTTTTCGTCCGAAAATACTTGAGATATTTCGTAATTTTGACAATAATCGCATCGAAAATTACATCCCAACATTCCGAAAGAAAGAGTATCGCTTCCCGGCATAAAATGATAAACGGGCTTTTTTTCTATCGGGTCTATGTTTAAAGCGGAAACATAGCCGTATGGGACCATGAGAAAACCTTTCTTATTAAACCTTACTTTACAAAAACCCGAGTTCCCCTCGGATATCTTGCATTTTCTACGGCATGCAAGACAGATAACCGAATCATTTTCCGATTTAACATAAAGTTCGGATTTAAAACTGTGGGTCTCTAAGAAATTCATACCGAGATAACGCTTAAGGATTGTTTCAAAACGCTTATGTTTAACACTCCGTCTTGCGTTTTATAATCCTCGCCGTCTAAATGATATACAGTTTTTGGCGGAAGAATTATCTTAAAATTAGACGATTTAAAGCATTTTACAAAATCATTTTGCAGTATCTTCGAATCAAACAATGATTTTAAGCTAAAAAGAGTTTTTAAAAAGCCCGCATCGTAAATCAAAACAAGTTCAAGGACCCCGTCATCCATATAAGACTCCGGGCTTATTATCGCTCCGCCGCCGTATTGTCTGCCGTTTGCAACGGTAGCTATTATCGGATAGAATTCATATTTTTTACCGTCCATATAAACTTCAGTTTTGTGAGGTTTAAATTTAAAATAGGACAAAGCACCGTGGAAAAAATAAGGCAAAAGACCTCTCGAATGGACCGTATTATTAAATAAATATGCGACTTTCGCATCCAGAGCCGTACCGCAGGTAGATATAAAAATATCTCCGTTACACAACCCGCAGTCTATTTTTCTTATCTTATTTTTCAAAATAACATCTATAGCCTCATCTATATTCAAAGGTATCGATAAGTTTCTGGCAAGCCCATTCCCCGAACCGCATGGAATTATTCCGAGATTTATTTTGTTTTTTCCGGCTAAAACCGAACTTATTTCTTTAATGGTTCCGTCCCCGCCTACCGCTATTATGTTATCGTAACCTTTATTTAAATAATTTATAGTTATTTCTTTGGCGTGATTTTTATATTTTGTGTATTCTATTATAAAATTATGTCCGGTATTTAAAAATTTTTCTTTTATTTTATTTTCTATATATCTGTTTATTTTTAAACCGGATTTCGGATTTATTATAAATAAATAATTCATACTAAAAAGCGGAAAGACCGCTCGCCCAAGGTTCTTTTTTTTGAGTTTCTTCTATGGATAACAATTTGTTGCCTTTTCTTACCGAACCTTCTTGCGAAATAAAAGTTACGTTATAATAATAGCCTATTTTAAACGAATCGAAATTTTTTATTATTTTATCCTCGTCTTCAACATCGACATAAAAAGCCTGATTATCCAATCTTACTAAAAAATAAAGTTTTACCCCGTTTTCCTTTTCCCCTTTTAAAAGGATCATATTACCGGATATTTTTTTAAAAACAAAAGAATCCGGCGATTTCACAAAATTAGAAACTTCAAAAAACTCTTCGTTCTGCTGCTTAAAGTCGGAAGATGCGACAATAACGAAATCGTAATCGTCGTCTATAGGATTTTGAACGGCGATATTTTCTACAAACTTTTTTTCTTCTTTGGTCGTTTTATCTATACCTCCAAACTCGGTGTTTTGATATGAATTGTTTTTTAAATCGCTTTTCAGATAAACCGGAGTATAAGAATCTCTCAAATCCTTTCCGTAATAAACCGGTTTATAATCCGAATTGGAAAAAACTTTCTTAAAAAAGTTATTTTTAGAAGCGAAGTAAAAGCCCAAAAGTATCCCTATAATGAAAAGAAAAAGAGTATTTATAAACCTCAATCTATAAAAATTCATAATTAAATTATACCAAATAGGTTATAACAAAAAAATTACGCTATTGTTACGCTTTAATTGGCGGGATTGAAATGCGGTTTATGTTTTTTTAGAAAGTTTTTCGGATATTTTTTTGTTCCTTTCGTCTATTTTTTTTCTTACGCTATCGAAATATTTTTCCAATTTTTCAGCCCTTTTCTTTTCTTTTTCCATAATCTTTGAAAGCCTTTCGTTTATCTTTATTTCCGTTCTTGAGACATAAGCTGTCTGGCCGGGATTTAAAGTTTTAAATTCTTCTCCTTTCCCAACCTCCACAACTCCTTTAAATAAACCTATTTCCGACGCTTTATCGTCCGATATTATTGAAAAAGCCGTTCCTCTCACTCCGCAAACCGCGGTGGGAGTTCTTACCGAGTATTTTTTAGAGCCTAATTTTTTTATAAAAAAAGTGGCTTTGCCGTAAAGATAATCGGTAAAAGATTTTTCTTCTTCCGCGTATAAGTTTTTTACGCCGAGCAACTTATCCCAGAAAGAAAGAGAGTTTGGAGAATTTTGATCCGATATTACGAATTTGCTGTTTTCGTAAACGACTACAAGCCCGATATCTTCAATTATAAGCTCTATCTCGGAGTTTTTTTGAGTAGCCACTTCGTAGTTTTTTCCTATAGAATCTCCCTCTTTTACGACTATCTTTTCTTTTTTATCGTTTAAAAAATCCGCGTTTCCTTTAATTTTATATACGACGGCATCGGCATAAATATTAGAACAAAACAACAAAAAAGTTAAAATAAATTTCATAAAATTCTCCTTTCTATGTATTATTTTATCTTTGCGTTTATAAAAAAATCTCTTACCGAAATTATTTCCACATTATCTTTTTTAGAAAGCAAAGCAGATATATCTTGAGATTTTCCTCTATGCAAAACGATTTCAAAAACCGCGGTATTTTTATCGTAATTTTTCATAACGGAAGTTTTAACCGCCGGTATATTTCTCAAGTATTTTATTATATCCTGGACCATATTAATCGAATCGACATTGGCCAGTTCCAGCTTTATAATTTTCTTTTGGTTATAAAAACTTATTATGGAATTTTTTATATCCGGATAGACCTTTCTAATACAGTTTATTATCGCGTTATTTCTCGCATCGGTATCGGTAACTCCTATACCGCCGTTTGCCGAATTAAACCCACCGACCATTTCTCCATCTCTTGTTTTTAGGTTTCCGGTTATGGAACAAGAGTAAGAATAAAAGCCTCCCAAACCTTCCGATGTGTTAAATTTGGATGAAACCTTGGCTTCTATTATAATATCGGATAGATTATAATCGCTTACGACTCTAAAACTATCCTTTTTAAGTTCCGCTAAAAGCCCGTCGTTTGCAAAGCTTATCTCTTTATTGTCGATATCGAGAATTTGGGAATATATTACCGGACTTCCTATTCTCTCTACATCGTTTTCTATCCTTTTAAGTTTATTAGCTAAATCTTCTTTTCTAACATAAGCCTTAACTTTTGTCTTATAAAAATTATTTTCGGTATATTCTTTCAATATCTCATATTTTTCGACATAACCTTCGGTTTTAGACGTAATCTCGTCGTCTATAAGAATAGACTTGGAAACCATAGATTCGCCGCTTATATAAACGCCTACGACCAAATGAATGGCGTTTTTCAAGGCGTCCGAAAGGGAAGATTGTTTTGCTGAGCTTAAATTATTATCAGTTATGGGAGCCATACCGGTCGCTTCAACTATCTCCACATCATAAGAAGAATTCAAATTGGACTTTTTCACATTACCGGAACAACCAGCAAAAACAAAACAAACAACCGCGAGACAATAAAATCTCTTCATAATCCTCCGAATATAACTCAAATAAAAAATATACGATTATTCCAAAACTTTTAATCCCATGTCTTTCAAAGCGCTTTTATAAAGCCTTAAAACTACGACGCATCCGTCATCGTTTGTCCACTCTGTTCTTACGACTTGAGCTCCCTTTATCATAGCGTCTATTTTGGTGGCAAGCAAAGAATCCGTCTCTATGGCTTTCTCCACCGTAATTCCACCCTCTAACTGAACTCCTTTTATTATACTAAGCATATTATACTGAGCGTTAACTATGGCCGCGTTTCTAGAGGTAGCCATTCTCTGTGTTTTATTATCAAGCGTCTGGTCCGCCGCACCTATGCCTCTGGCAAATATATAATTTTTGGTGACTCCTTCCTCAACCCATTCTCTCTCTATCTCACCGCCTTTAGAAACCGTTCCTTTATCCGCTTTTGTTCCGCAAGAAGCCACAAAAGCGGATACCAACAACACAGCTAAAAGCTTTTTCATATTATCCTCCTATTATCCTAAGATATTCTAAAACTATTTTACAATTAAAAATATTGACAGTCAATTCTTTTTTTTGTATATTTAGTTACATAAGGTTCTTTAAAAGTTTAAAGATAAACTTAGGTTTAATTTAAACTTTTATCTCATAAAAATCAATAGGAAAAATTATGATAACGACCGAAAACATAACTAAAAGTTACGGTAATTTTAAGGCTTTAAAAGGAATATCTTTTAAAGTTCCTTCTAACAATATAACCGTTTTGCTAGGTCCTAACGGAGCCGGTAAGACGACCACGCTTAGAATACTTGCCGGATATCTATATCCGGACTATGGAAAAGTGGAATACTTCGGCCAAAAATACGACGAAAATCTTGAGTTTAAAAAACTAATAGGATATATTCCGGAAAACAATCCGGTATATGAAGACCTGGAAGTAACGGAATACCTTGAGTTTGTCGCTAAATCCTATTATCTTGGCAAAAAAGAAATAAAAATAGCAGTAGAAAGATGCGCGTTAAAAGAAGTTTTGGGTAAAAAAATAGGAAATCTTTCAAAAGGATATAAACAAAGGGTATCTCTGGCAAAAGCCATACTCCATAACCCCCCTATCCTTCTTTTGGACGAGCCTACTACCGGGCTTGATCCCAATCAAGCCTATCAAACAAGGGAACTGATAAAAGAACTAAAAAAAGACAAAACCATATTGATTTCCACTCATATATTAAGCGAAGCGGAGGCGATATGCGATAATATATTGATAATAAACAAAGGAGAAATATGCGCAAGCGGAGAAAAAGAGTCTCTAATAAAACAATACTCCAAAAATTCTTACGTTTTAAGATTTGACGGCGATATTGAAAACAAATTCATCGAAATGGAAGGAATAAAAGAAATAACGGCGAAAAAAGAAAATGGCGAAACCGAATTTATTATAGAGTTTGAAAATGATAAAGACATGAGAAAAGATATTATAAATTTCGCATATGAAAAAAAATTGCCTTTAATAGAGTTTTATAAAAATAAGGTCACACTTGATAAAATATTTTCAAAGATAACGAAGGAGCGGTTATGAGAGCGGAAAACATAAAGACACTTGTATCCAAAGAGCTAAAACATTATCTAAATACCCCCCCGTCTTATGTTTTAGCTTCCGTATTTTTGCTTTTATGTGGATATTTTTTCGCTCAACCATTATTTTTAATAAACCAGGCCAATCTAAATTCGCTTACCGATATAGCGCCTTTAATACTGACCTTTTTCGCTCCGGCTCTTAGCATGAAGCTTATAGCCGAAGAGAAAAAAACTCAAACGATAGAAATTCTTCTTACAATGCCTTTTTCAGAAGAAGAGATAATAATATCCAAATTCATATCCGCTTCGTTAATAATGATAACTACGATATTTTTAATGTTTACTTATTCTATTACTCTCTATTTTTTAGCCAAACCCGATACCGGCCATATTTTGGGAAGTTATCTTTCGTTACTCTTTACCGCGGTTTGTTTCCTCTCGATAGGAGTTTTCGCATCAACACTTTCTTCAAGCCAGATTAATGCATTTATATCTGGATTTGCGATATCATTCTTTTTCTATTTATGCGGAAAGGTAACGTTCTTTTTGCCTATTTATTTACAGGAGGCGGCAAACTACATAGGAATAGATTCTCACATATCCAACATGTCCAGAGGCGTAATAGACCTTAGGGATATAATATATTTTTTGTCTATATCTTTCATTTTCATCTATTTATCTATAAATAAACTTAAAAATATGAGAGTGAGGTAATATGAAAAAGAATTTATCGGTTTATTTGTATATAATAATCGCGATAATAGCCAATCTTATATTTTTTAATCTTAATATAAGATTGGACCTTACAAGAGACGGCATCTATTCTCTGTCTAAAGGAACCCAAAACATACTAAAAAAAATAGACGATAACCTTTTTATAGACCTGTACTATTCGAAAGAGCTTCCCGTCCAGATTGCGGCCAATAAAGAGTATGTAAATTCCATTCTTAAAGATTATTCGAGATATTCCAAAGGAAAAATAAAATTTTCTTCTTTTAAAATAGACGATTCTCCCGCTTCAAAAAAATCGGCTATTGAGGAAGGAATAACTCCCGTAAGATTCGACATAGTATCCAAGGAAAAATTTGAGCAAAGAGAAGGTTTTTTAGGCCTATCTATAAGATACAGAGAAAAAAAAGAGGTTATTCCTTTTATTTCCGATATATCCAATTTCGAATATGAAATATCCTCAAAAATAAATATGCTCATAAACGAAAAAAAGAAAAATATATATTTTATAACCGACGCTCAGGCGATATCTTCATACAGGCTTAGCCCGGAAATAAAAGCCAAGCTTTCAAACAATTACGAAATCAAAGACGTCTCTTTGTCCGAACTGTATAAAACAACCGAAGAAATAACCGGATGTTTTATAGGTCCCTCCTCCCCGTTAGACGAAAAATCGCTATTTTATTTAGACCAGATTCTCGTAAGAGGTTCAAAAATATTTCTGGCATACGACTCAAGATATACCTCCATGGATAGTTTTTTTACGAGAGAAAATAAAACCGGAGTCGAAAAAATTTTAGAAAAAAACGGCATAAAAATAAAAAATACTCTTATTACCGATAAAAACTCTCAGGCCATTCAAATAGCTTTCAGACAGGGCCCTTTTATAGTTACAAACATAGTCAAATATCCCTATTTCATAATCACCGATAATCTGGATAGAAACAATCCAACCACCAGAGACATATATTCGCTTACTCTTCCATTTGCTTCTCCCATAGAATACTCAACCGGTACCGAAAAAACATTAACCCCTCTCATAAAAACTTCAGATTATAGCCGGGCCCAAAAAGAAAACTCATATATAAACATAAATCCTTTTCAAGACTACTCACCGTCGGATGACGACTTAAAAGGGCCTTTTAACGTCGCATTAATTTTTAAAGGCAAAATGGAGTCTTACCTCGAATCTATTCCCAAAGAATTGGAAAAAGATAAAAAAGAAAAAGTTTCTATAATAAAGAAAGCCGAAAAGGAGAGTTTATTGTATGTAATTTCCACATCCAAATTTTTATTTCAAGAAAACTTAAATTATGAAAATGCTCAGTATTTTATAAACATCGTCAACTACCTTTCTCAAGACGAGGACCTTATAACAATAAGACCCAAAAAAGCCGGCTTTATACCGCTTAAAGAAATAAACGACAACGCGAAAACCGCGATAAAATATTTCAATATTTTTTTGCCGATAATAATGGTAATAAATTTCGGAATATACAGATGGAAGAAAACTCAAAAAAATATACGGAAAGCGGTTTCCGAGTATAAAGATTAAAGGAGACAATATGAAAGAAAAAACTTTAATACTCGTTATAACGTCCCTTATAATCGCCTACTTTTTAATAACGGCGTTCAACAAACCCAAAACATATTCAAACGCATTTTTTTCAGACAAAATAAATACCAAAAAAATAAATCAAATTCACATAAAAAACAAAGACAACGAAATATTTCTCGAAAAATCAAAAGACTTGTGGTTTTTAAAAACTCCGTACGATTACCGCGCCGATAACCGGGAAATAGAAAACATTCTGGATAAGCTTTCAAACTCAAAGTTATTCGGACCGTTGACCGACAAAAAAGAAATATACGATAGGTTTGAAATATATCCGGATTCCGCCACGATTATAACGTTAAAGGGAGACAAAGAAATATCCTTTATTACCGGCAAAGCCACGATGGATTATCAAGGAACATTTATAAAATTTACAAACTCAAAGGAGATATTTGAGGCCAGAGGAATATTCCCGTTCGATTTCAAAAAAAAATATGAGGATTTTATATATCCTAAAATAATGGAATCGGATGAAAAAGAATTAACCCAAATCTTAATAAATTATTCCGGTAAAGAATATTCCGACTCAAAATCGCAAGAAAAATGGGTTAAATCCGAAACACAATCAATAATAGATCTGTTAAAAGAAATAAGATTTTCAAAAATAGAAAAAGGAGAAAAAGACAGCCAAAAAACAAATCTGGAAATAATTTTAAAGTCTCCAAACGGAGAAGAAAAAATATTATTTAAAAACGGAAAAAATTATTTATCTTACAAAAACGGATATAAATTTACAATAGATGAGCCCAATTCAAAAAAAATAGAAGAGTTAATAAATAAGATAAAAGCGGAATCCAAATAAGAACCTCCAAAGATTAATCGGTAAAACTGTTATTTTTTTATATTAATAACGGTATTTTTAATTTCATTATTTGAAATATATTCTATTGAAATACTCTCTCCGACCTGAGATAATACATTTGAATATGTGATAAGATTATCTATATCCTTTCCGTTTATTTTTAGTATGACATCTCCCTCTTTTATAGGAGAAGCGGATATTAGCGAGTTTTCTGATATCTTTGACACTCTAACGCCTTTACCCGAGTATGAAAAATCCGGCATAAAACCCAAAGAAACTTTTCTTTTGGCCGATAAATTTTGCATATCCGGTTTTAAATACTCGATAGAATCATATTTATCCAGCTCTTCAATTAGAGATACCGCAAATTCTCCGAATAAACCAATACCTTCGAAATTGAGAGTATCGTAAGTATCCGAATGCTTATGATACAAAAGATCCCCCCCATCAAAAAGTTGAACCGAAGGTATGTTTTTTTCTATGAAGCTTACCTGGTCGGAAGAATCCAACTGCCGGTTAATAATTTGATAATCTATCATAGTCGAAAGCGAAACATTTTTAAAGATCCTCTGCCAATCTGAAGAAGAATTGGAATTTAATATTTTTATTTTAAAATCGGTTAATCTTCCTATCGTATCTAAGTTTATGTCGGCAATTGTTTTTGAAAGAAGATCCGATGACAAATTGGAAAGAAAATATCTCGAACCTATTCTCCCATACTCTTCACCGGAAAAAGCGCAAAAAACGATATTGTGGTTGGGCTTGTTTTTATTAAAATAATCGGAAAGCGCTATCACCAGCGAAACGCCGCTTGAGTTATCGTTTGCTCCGGGAAAGCACTTCCCATTATCGGGAAAAAGATGGTCGTAATGAGCGGTTATAAAAACGTACTTATCCGTTTTCCCCTTGAGATAACCGCATATGTTTTTAAAATCATACTCCTTGCCGTTTATATAATCCTTAAAACTCTGAATATAGCCGTTTTTAAAAAATCCCGCCAATCCGTTTTCTTTAAATTTCTTTTCAACGTAATCCGCGGCTTTATCTATTTCTCTTGAGCCGGGATGCCTTGTCTTTAATTCGGATGAAAGAAAAAACAAAGCTTTTTTTATATTACCAACATTAATTTTAAAATTGAAAGGAACAAGAGCTTTGGTCCTGATATAGGGAAGATCGATTTTTAAATCTTTATATACAATGTTCGGCGAGTCGATATTTTTCCAAACTCCGGATAAAACATTCGTGTCGTTTGAGTCGAAAACGAGATAAGAATATTTTGAGTAGTGAGCTATTTTAAAAGAAATGTTTTTTGTCGACGAATTATCCTTCGGAATTAAAAAATTTACGGTATGAGAAGGATTGAAAGGATTGTCGAATGAAAAAACAAAGCTATTATCTTTAATGGCGTATCTCGTATTATCTAAAACAAAATACTCGTTTGAGTATTTTACTCTATCTTTTGAAACTTTACTAAATATTTCCTCGTCAAAACCTATAACCCAGATATCCGAATTAAGTTTAGCCAGATCGATATCTCTCTTTTTTAAGATTGTATAGTCTCTATATTTATATATATCTAAAAAATTGGAATATTTATCATCTGCTATGTATATGTAGGGATTTGTTGAAGCATTTATTTTAGTAAGAGTTGTAGGAAGTTCTCCGTCGTTTATTTTTCTTGGGAGATCATAGTTTAAGTCAAGCCCCACCGCTATGGGATAAGAAGAAAAAGAAAAATCAAAGATCTGTTCTTTTTTATCTGCTCTTAACTTTATTTCTTCATAGGTTTTATCTTTAAAAAAGACAAAAACGGGAATATCGCATAAACTATCGCCGGTTTGAGTAATTTTAAACTTAATTTCATACAGAGAGTTTTCCGCGTTAAAATCCACATCCGAAATATTTATTTTTTCAAGCCCTTTCCCATCCACATATTTATAGAAAAAGGCTTTCAAATCCATTTTGCTTTCTTTCTCAAAAGCGTTTCTTAAATCCGAAAAACTTGCTTTTTTGAAAAGATTTTCTTTATAAAATCTTTTCAATGATTTTATAAAAATATCGTCGCCGACTTTTTTTCTAAGAGCATGAAAAAACATAAGAGACTTTCCATAACCAACGGCTTCCGATGCGCCGCTGTTTCTTGATTTAAATTCGGAAAGCTTGATATCGTTATCTTCATTTACAAAATCCGTATATTTTTTAAGCGTATCGGCTCTATAAGCGCTCCCTTTCCCCAACTGCTCGGCCATAAGATGGTCGGATAGATATGCTGTAAGCCCTTCGGACCAGTTCCCTTTTTCATAATCTGAAAAAACTCCGTTTCCCCACCAGTTATGAAGTATCTCATGAGGATAAGAAGAAACTACGAGAAAAGGAAATCTTATTACGGTTGGACCTATCAAAGTAAAAGAAGCAAACCCGTAGCCAGTTTCAAAAAAGTTTTCCACAAGAGCGAATTTCTTGTAAGGATAAGTTCCGATTAAGTTAGAATAGATATTTATATATTTTTTGGCGTATTTTAAATATTTATCCGCCAATTTCTTATCCGGAGATCGCAAGAAAACATAAAGCGAAATATCGTTATATTTATCTTTGTACTCGGTGTATTTTCCGCATGACACGGGGATATCCTCCGCATATCCTTCCGACTCCCAGATTTCGGTTCTTGCATCATCACTAACAAACTCATCCGTTTTTAATCCGGATGTTACGGTTTTATAATTTCTATCTATTTTTAAAGCCAATTTGAATCTGAAAACATCTAAATCTTTTATTACGGGATAAAAATAACTTTGAGCCGAAAGATAACAACCCTCTTCGGATATTATCCCGTTTGTTTCTCTGAAACTTCTCTGATATTCCTCTTTCTGCTCCTTTAAAGGATAATTGATAACTCCCTTATAATAAATTTTAAAAGAATCGAATTTTTTATTATCCTTTCTTTTTATCTCATATAGATTGTATAAATCTTCTCTTTTTTTGAGTATAATTTCATAATCCGAAAAAATCTCCAAATTATTATTAAGATAAAACTCTAACCTCTCTTTTTTATCTCCTAAATTAACCGAAACCGTGGAAGAAATAACGGAACTTTTTACATCCATATCGGATTTTATATCGTAGTACACAAAAGCGTTTAATACCGCCGAAAAAAGCATTAATATTATCATTTTATCTCCTCATAACTATATTATATAATTTAGTTTGGATGGCATTTTAAAAGGAGGATAAATGGCTAAAACGGCTATAGTTACGGTAATAGACGCGGTAGGATTGAAAACCTTAGAATATTTGATAAAAAAATACGGGAAAAAGATAACGCTTGAAAATCTTTCCAATTTAGGCATAAAAGAACTTTTATCCAAAGAATCATCCCAAAAAATCAAAAACAAATCTCATATTAAACTAAACAAAAAAGCTTTCGAAATAAAACAATTATCAAAAACCGCTGACAGCCTGATAGGCCATAGAGAAATGGTTGGGCTTGTGGACAACAACACTTACGAACTTTTCCCTGATGGTTTTCCAAAATCTTATCTTGAAAAAATAGAAAAAGCCGTCGGGAGAAAAACATTCTTCAATCAAATGGCCGGAGGCGTGGAAGCTATAGAAAAAAACTACGAAAGGCATGAGAAAACCGGAGATTTAATAGTTTATGCCAGCAAATGCGACCCGCTTATACAAATAGCGATGAACGAAGAAATAATAAACATAGACGAACAAAGATTCATCGCAGATACCGCATTCAAAATAGCTATGGAAGAAAAAATACCCATCACAAGGGTAATAGCGAGAAGTTATAAAAGAAACGGCAAAGAAATAATAAGAACTCCTAACAGATACGATGCGGTTTTGCCTTTAAAAGGAAAAACTCTAATAGACGTTATGAACGACAAATTCATATGGACCGTATCGGTGGGCAAAACGAGCGACCTGGTAAATACCAAGTATTACGAAAAAATAAAAATAACAAAAAAGGAATTCATAGATCCGAAGTTAAAGCTAAGATTTGTCCATCCGGCTCAAAAAGACTCCAATCCGTTTAACGTTCAGGGAATAATAAACGCGATAAATTCCTCAAAAGTAATATACAGACCTTACGGCACATTCATATTCGCAAATCTCGTAGACACGGATAGCCTTTACGGACACACAAGAGACGTCCAGGGCGCGATAAAGTCGATAGAAGAAACGGATAGGTCTATAGGTAAGATAATTGAAACCATGGATAAAGACGATATATTGATAATAACCGCAGACCACGGTATGGAACACAAAGAGGATTATGGATACCATTCAAACGAGGAGTTATTCGCTCTTGTTTGTTCTAAAAAATACGATCTTTCAACTATAACAAAAACTAAAACAAGCGGACTTCTACAAATAGGAGAAATAACCGCGAAATATTTCGGCATAGAAAAAGAATACTATAAGCTTACAAACTAAAATGTAATATTTTTTTAATGAAAGCTTAACAATATAAAACTAAAATTTATTTATGAGAAAATTGAAAAACCTGTTCTTCGTAGTTATTATTTTAATGAACTTAAATTTATTGGTTTTTTCAAAAAACAAAAAAACAACCGATACTCAACAATCGAAAAACTCGTCTCAAACGGCTTCAAATCCAGACTCCCCATCAAAAAAGGCTCTCAATATAATAGTTTCGCATATTAAAAACGGAGACTCGGACGTAAAATCATATGCGATAGAAGCCCTTTCAAAAACGCATAACCCCAAATTAATACCGATAATAAAAAAGTATCTTAACGACCAGAGCAAATATGTCAAAATATCGACGGTAAAAGCTTTATGGGAATTGGGAGATGTAGGTTCCATATCCAAACTATACGAAGTGATAAACGATATTCCTTCGGAAAACGCTTTAGCCAACGACCCTCTAACTCAGATAAAAATTATATCTCAAAATAAGATAAGAGAAAAAGCAATAGAAACTTTAGTAGACCTTATAGGAATCAAAGCGAACAAAACTCTCTTAGACTTAAAAGAAAACGATAATTTCGCGCAGATAAGAGACGTAGCTTCGAGGGAACTTGCCAAAATAGGATATAAAAACGAAATTGAAAATTTTTATAACGCTTTAAACTCCAAAGACGAGGAGATTAGAAATCAAGCAGCGATTAGCCTGGTAAGGATATGCCCGGAAGACGGATCTAAAATAATAGCCACCGTAAAAAAAGAAAAATCGATAAGAGTTAAAATGCTTTTGCTGGACTCTCTTAAATGTGCAAAACTCAATAAAAAAGACGAGGAAGAAATAATAAAATATTCGGAAGATGAAAATCAAACCCTAAGGTATAAAGCGATATCAGTATTATCCAACTCAAATAACGATTATGTAATACAAAAGCTAAAAAAAACTTACGAAGATTCGCCGGATATAAATATTAAGCTCCTTATATTAAAGAAATTATTATCCGAACAAAACATAACATTGACGGAATCCGACGCGGAATACTTAAATTCTATAGACAAATCCGAAATAAAAAGAAGATTTATAGAAATATCCAATTTTATCCCAAAAATTTCGGAAAAATATTTAATAAACTATCTTGAAGACCAGGACCCATATGTTCAAATAGATTCCGCCATAAAAATAATAGAAATGGAGAGCAAAAATGATTAAATTAGTTTTAATAATTTTAAATTCTTTTTCGCTTTTTGCCGGTTTTAAATCCGAAAGAACCAACAAAATATCCCCCCTTTCAAACACATTAATAGAAGTTGAAAAACAAAAAAAAGCGAAAGGGCAAAAAATAAACATAATGAAAACAGAATCAGCTTTTAAAACTTTTAACAAACAAAACTCCAAAAACGGAAAATGGAAACTTAAAACAAACTCATACGGCATTCCTTCATTGCTATCAGGAGACAAAACAAAAAAGTATTACGGAGACATAAAACAAATATCTCAGGCCTTTTTAACCGAAAATAAAGAATTATTGGGAATAGATTTTAATAATCTTATTCCCGTAAACGAATCTTCTTTTCTAAACACAAGACATATAGAATACAGGCAAATTTATAAAGGAATTCCTGTTGAGTTTTCTTATGTGAAGGTTCATTCCAACCTGGAAGGAGAAATAAGCCTTTACAGCTCAAGATACTTTCCTTACATAAATTTAGATATAAATCCTAATATAAGTATAGATTATGCAAAATCTATAATTTCTATGGAACTGGGCCCGATTTCCATATCTTCCCACTCTCTTGTGGTATATCCGGACGAATTAAAAGACGAGTATTATTTAGCCTGGAAAATAAAAGTAGACGGTGGGAATGGAAATTTAAACGGCAAATGGATTTATTATATAGACGCAAAATCGGGAGATAAACTTTTCAGATACGACTCAAGACAATACGCCTGCACTTTACAAGAGGAAACCACAGGGTATGTTTACGCTAAAGTTTACGACATATCCCCATTCCCTACCGGAAGCGGAGAAAACGGACCAAGCACATGGGTTCCCCAAATCACAACCCCAATAGCAAACCAGTATGTTTTTGCCGGAAATGTAAATAAATCAACAATAACTCGTTCCAACGGAGAATATTGCATAGATTACGACCCGGGAAATAACGGAGCAAAAGTTTTTATGACGACTATGGGGCCGTATTTTTCTGTTATGAATTTTAACGGAAAACCTTCTTTCTTCACAAACGGCTCTTTCGTATGGAGAACGGCTTCCACTCCGTTATCCGTAAATTCATATTCCAATAATTCCGAAACCACATATACGGTCTCTCCCACCTATTCCATCGGAGCAAGCGAATCTTTGGCCTTTGTCGGTCCTTTTTTTCAAACATTAAATTTAGGCGAGGTCGATAACTGCGGAAGCGGAATAGACAACGATATGCTATACGTTATGGATTCTACCGGGAACGCCATAACATCATGGTTTGGCAAAAATAAATCTAATTTATTCGGGGGGTTAATTCCTTCATCTTCTTATAAAATAAAGGTAAAGTCGGATTCGCAAAACTCAGGAAATTTTTATCTTACTATATCGAGCTACGTTGTAATAACAAATTATCAAAACGCAAATAACGCCACGG
>ERZ795060.1692-NODE-1692-length-24972-cov-18.654774_pt1 | contig 24972 bp, 30 predicted proteins | sample MGYA00375144_ERZ795060 | MGnify/ENA primary metagenome ERZ795060 (study PRJEB30189, sample SAMN05720157) | activated sludge metagenome | isolation source: anaerobic digester from wastewater treatment plant | place: Japan | collected 2015-05-15 ...
ATGAATTTCAGCATTATAGACCGAAAGACTGGAAAAATATTTATAGACTTTGTGTTTGAGAATACGTTCACCATGCTACAGGACTTTGGGAAAGCCATGGAAGAAAATGGAGTAAAGCCAGAAGTTGAAGTGTATGACCTGGGTGGCCTGGATAACTGGCTTTTGATTTCAAAACAGGGATTCTTTACAAAACCATATAACTTCAACTTTGTATGGGGTGTTGCAGGTGGTATGGCATTCAGGCCGGATATGTTTATGGTTTTAAAGAACGCATTACCCGAAGATGCTAACTTTACTACCTGTGGAGTAGGTCTGGAACAATTCCCTGCAATAACTATGTCATGTCTTGTTGGCGGCCACATGCGTGTTGGTCTTGAGGATAATATACGGATACCTACCGGCGAACTGGCTAAAGGTAGCTATGAGCAGGTTGAGTGGGCAGTGCGTATAGCTGAATCATTGGGCAGAGAGCCTGCCACACCTGATGAAGCACGTGAAATTATGGGATTAAAGAAGCGATAGTTACTATCACAGTACATCCCTGCCGGTGAAATTATCCTGCAGGGGTGTACTGAAAATCAGTTCTGCATTCACTTACTGTTAGAGGTTATTTGTATGGGTAATAAATGTTACTATCAGATGGAAAAAGAAAACGTAGCAGTAGTGTATTTTGACAATCCACCTTTGAATGCACTTGATACAGAAACCATGGAACAGTTTGAAAATATAATGAGTCAGCTGGTGCAGGATACTTCTGTTCATGCAATTGTATTGACGGGTAAAGGTTCTACATTTGTTGTTGGTGCGGATGTTAATGCGGTTATGGAAGTGGATACCTATGAAAAAGGAGTGGAGATAACAAGCAGGGCACAGGCAATAGTATCTTTATGTGAACTATCGCCAAAACCTGTTATTGCCCTTATAAATGGTTTATGTCTGGGTGGTGGCATGGAGATAGCATTAGCGTGTCACATGCGTATAGCAGCTACAAATGTGCAGATGGGATTACCCGAAATCATGCTGGGAATAATTCCCGCATTTGGAGGTACACAGCGTAGTGCCAGGTTATTAGGAAATGCAAAAGCATTAGAAATTATGTTAACAGGAATGTTTATAAACATGGATGAGGCATTACGTATTGGACTTGTTAACCGAGTATATCCAGCAGAAACATTGATGGAAGAAGGTTTAAAATTTGCCTCATCAATTGCAAAAAAAGGGCAGATAGCTGTGAGGGCTATTGTGGAAGCAGTAATGAAAGGAAGCAAACTGAGCCTTGAAGAAGGATTAAAATTAGAAAGTACATTATTTGGAAAGATTGCCGAGACACACGACAAAAGGGAAGGGATAGAGGCTTTTTTGCAAAAAAGAAAACCTCAATTCAAGCATTGTTAATACAATTTGGAGGATTTTATGGAAGAAAAAACAATGAATCAGGTTTTTGAGAATAGAGCCAAAAAATATGGACCGCGAATAGCAATTGAAAAGAAATTGAAAGGCAGGTGGGAAAGTGCCTCATGGGAAGACTACTATAAACGCGCTGCGCATGTAGGACTGGCATTGCAGGATATGGGGCTTAAAAAAGGCGACAGGGTTTCTTTGCTATCTGAGAACAGGCTTGAATGGCTCTATACCGATATGGGAGTGTTGGGTGCTGGAGGATGTATAGTACCTATCTATCCTACATTAATTGATGAAGAAGTTGAGTATATTGTTTCCCATTCTGAATCAAAGTTTATGGTTGTGGAAAACAATCTACAATTACAAAAGGGATTATACACTGCAAAACGGTATCCAGGATTACAAAAGATTATAGTAATTGATATGAATGGCGTCGGTGCAAATCCACTGGTAATGAGCTTTGCTGAATTACTTGAAAAAGGTAAAAAATTGTATGATGCTAATCCTGGTAAGTTTAAAGAGTTAGCTGATGCAGTAACGCCGGATGATCTTGCAACTATAGTATATACATCAGGAACAACTGGTGTGCCAAAAGGTGCAATGATTACCCATAAAAACATTATGGCAGTAGTCATGGCATTGCACAAGATTGAGCCACATTATGCGTATGATACCGATCAAACAGTTCCATTTTTGCCATTGAGTCATGTATTTGAACGAATAGCCGGACATTTCTATGGTATGTATGTTGGCATAACTGCTTCATATGCAGAAAGTTTAGATACTATCTTACAGGACATTCAGGAAAAACGGCCAACGGTTGTGCTTGCAGTGCCCCGTGTGCTTGAAAAAGTTTACCAGCGTATTATTTCGCAGGTTCAGGAACAGTCCCCGTTTAAACAGAAGGTATTTTACTGGGGGCAGAAAGTTGGTAATAAAATAAGCACCTTGCGGGAACAGAAGAAGAAGCCGGGGTTGTTGCTGAAATTAAAGTATAAAATAGCGTATGCCATCATATTTAAAAAATTGCAGAATGCATTGGGTGGTAGAGTTCGCTGGATGACAGCATCAGGCGCTCCAACCGCACGTGAAATAATATTATTCTTTAATTCAGCAGGTATCATGGTCATAGAAGGCTATGGAATGACTGAATGTTGTGCACCGGCTACTATGAGTAATATTGCTGATTACCGCATTGGTACAGTGGGAAGGCCTTTGCCTGGTGTTGATATTAAAATAGCTGATGATGGTGAGATACTTATTAAAGGCGATAATGTGTTCAAAGGGTACTGGAAGATGCCCGAAGAAACAAAAGAATCTTTTACACCTGATGGATATTTTATGAGTGGTGATATTGGAGTATTTGATGATGCAGGATTTTTGATGATTACTGACAGGAAGAAAGATCTGATTATTACATCTGGTGGTAAAAACGTAGCACCGCAGAAGATTGAAAATCTTATAAAATCAGACCCATTGTTTACACAGGCGATAGTTATTGGTGATAAGCGAAAATATTTAACAGCACTGGTTAATATAAGTCAGGAACAGGCTGAACATGTTGCAAGAGAAAAAGGTATTTCATTTACAAGTTTTAATGATTTACTGGAAAATGAACAGTTCCAGAAGGTTGTGGAAGAGCATATTGAGAAATGCAATCAAAAGCTGGCACGGTATGAAACAGTGAAAAAGGTGGGTATTATACGAAATGAATTTTCAAAAGAAACCGGTGAATTAACTGCAACACTCAAAGTTAAGCGTAAAATTGTACAGGAAAAGTATAAATCCATCATTGATTCTCTGTATGAGGAGGATGCCAAAACTGTACAGGTAGCTTAAAAACGAATATATTTGATTGTATGTTCAACCAATATTATAATGTATGTATAATTTATTAGGCTGAGGAGGAAACTATGGCAATGAGTGTACATGATAGTGATATGAAAGAAACAATGGTATCCGGTAAAAATGAATTATTCACTGATCCGGATCCAGATCATGCACGAGCTTTTTTCAGGAATAAATCACGTTCCATGAAACCTAAGCTATCAAATGTTAAGGATGTGGTGAGGGATATGATCAAAGATGGTGATTACATCGCCATCGGCGGTTTTGGTGCAAACCGTATCCCAACTGCTATCATTCATGAAATAGTACGTCAGCGAAAAAAACATTTAGGCTTTGCCGGGCACACATCAACCCATGATTTTCAGGTGCTGGTGGCAGGTGAATGCATTGATCGCTGTGATGTGGCTTATATTATAGGCCTGGAAGCGCGAGGCCTATCGCCCAATGCACGCCGTGCTGTGGAAAGCGGTAAAATCAAACTTACTGAGTGGACCAATGCCTCACTTTCATGGCGATTGAAAGCCGCAGCAATGGGAATTTCTTTTATTCCAACACGCAATATTCTGGGTACTGATACGTTTGCGCAGAGTGCTGCCAAAGTTATAACCTGCCCATTTACCGGCAAAAAGTATGCAGCAATGCCAGCACTGTTCCCTGACTTTGCAGCCATTCATGTTCATGAAGCGGATATCTATGGGAATTGCAGGGTGTATGGTGCATCGGTATCTGACTTTGATTTAGCAAAAGCTTCCAAGCGAGTGGTTATAACTGCTGAACGTATTATCCCACATGATGAAATACGCCGCGAGCCTGAAAAAACAGTTATTCCATTCTGGTGTGTGGATGCAGTGATTGAGGTTCCGTATGGCAGCTATCCAGGCAATATGCCTTATGAATACTTCAGTGATGAAGAGCACCTGAAGACATGGCTACGGGTGGAAAAGGACCCCAAAGAGTTAGAGAAGTTTTTACAGGAACAGATTTATGGGGTGGATAATTTTTATGACTATCTCAACTTAAATGGTGGGATAGAAAAGATGAAGAAGCTCAGAGCCATTGAATATTTGATTAACAATAAGTAGGAGGGGGCCATGGAATATAATGCAATGGAACTCATGATATGTGTCGCAGCACGCAATTTAGAGGATGGGGCGACAGTTGTTGTAGGAACAGGTGCGCCCTGTGCAGCAGCAATGTTAGCTCAAAAGCTATATTCACCAAATTTATGTATCATGTTTGAGGCTGGTGGCGTTGCACCCATATTACCCACCATGCCCATTTCGGTTGGAGATTCCCGTACGTTTCATAAAGCAATTATGGCAAGCTCAATGCCAGAGGTCATGGAAACCTGCCAGCGTGGTATGGTTGACTATACCTTTTTGGGCGGTGCACAGATAGATATGTATGGCAATATAAATTCTACAATGATTGGCGATGATTATGAAAAACCTAAGGTACGCTTTCCTGGTTCCGGTGGTGCTAATGATTTAGCCTCACTGTGCTGGCGCACGATGATGATGACAGTGCAGGATGCTCGCAGGTTTACTGATAAATTGGATTTTATCACTTCTCCGGGTTATCTACAGGGAGGAAGAAGCCGCTATGAAGCCGGTTTGCCCGAAGGGACAGGTCCATACCGGATTATCACCAATATGGCAGTGATGGGTTTTGATGAGGAAACCAAGTGGATGACAGTGCTTTCAATAAATCCAGGATACAGCCGTAAAGATGTGCAGGACAATTGTGGATTTGAGTTAAAATGGGCAAAGAAGATTGAGGACACCAAACCGCCAACTGATGAAGAACTCAGAATTTTACGTGAAGAGGTTGATCCTCACCGGTATATCATTGGAAGATAAGGAGATAGTTATGGAAGATATCTTTAAGGAAATTGAACCACAGGTATATAAAAGCAAGATAAGTGTTCCCTATCAATGGTGGGCAGGAGAAACAGCATCTAAATTTTTCATAACCCTTCGTGATGAGAAGAAAATACTGGGGACTGAGTGCCCTCAGTGTGCAAAAGTGTTCTGTCCTCCGAAGAAAACATGCCCATTTTGCTATGTGGATACAAAGAACTGGAAAGAGGTTGGGCCCAAAGGGAAAGTTATTACATATACTGTAGTATACAGGCAACTTGCAGCGTTAAAGAAAAATGTGCCTGTTGCATATGGGCTCATACAGCTTGAGGGTTCAGCCAACGCAATGTTGCACTATATTGAAGGAATTGAACCTGAAAAGATTTCAAAAGGAATGGAAGTAGAAGCTGTTTTTGCTGATGAAAAAAGTGCTTCTATACATGCCATTTCTTACTTCAGGCCGGTAAAATAGGAGGTTAGCAATGGAAGCTGCAATAATTGGTGTTGGTATGACCACAATAGAAAAAAGCAAGGTTGGTGAAACGTATGCTGACCTGGCCTGGGAAGCCGTTAACAAAGCATTGAATGATGCCGGTTTAGGAATTGATGATATTGATAATGTCATTACCACTTCCAGTGATTTCTGGGACGGCAGAACCATATCGTGTATGGCAGTAGGAGATGCCAGTGGGGTTAGATATAAAAACTGCTCTGCTGTTGAAGGTGATGGAACATTTGGGGCAGCATATGCACTTGCACGCTCACTTTCCGGTGATTATAAAACAACACTGGTAACGGCACATAGTAAAGGATCTGAGAGTATCTCCAGCATCATTACCAATGCGGCGTTTGATCCTATATATGAGCGTGGGCTAGGAATGGATATGATTTCGGCATGTGCAATGCAGGCAAGGGCATATATGCATGCTACTGGGACAACACCGGAACAGCTTGCACTGGTTTCATGCAAAAATCACAAAAATGCAAAGGATAATCCCTATGCACAGTTGCCAATGGATATCACGGTGAAAGATGTATTAAGTTCAGAAATGATTGCAGATCCGCTGCATAAATTAGATTGCTCACCGGTTTCTGATGGGTGTTGTGCAATTATCATAGCTAATGCCGATTTTGTGAAAAAGATTAAAGCTAAGCCAGTATGGATTAAAGGTGTAGCATTCTGCAGTGATGCATATTTTATGGGCGATAGAGATTTATCAAAAGCTAAAGCACTGGAAGAAGCTGCAAAGAAAGCATATTCAATGGCAGGTATTACAAATCCGCAAAATGAAATTAATGTGGCAGAAATATATGATGCATTTACCTATCAGGAACTTATGTGGATTGAAGGACTGGGTTTGGCAGAATATGGAAAGGCAGGTTTGATGCTTGAAAAAGGCATATTTAACCGGGATGGTAAGCTGCCAGTAAATCCATCAGGTGGATTATTAAGTGGTCACCCCGTCATTGCAGCAGGTTTGTACCGAATTGCTGAGGTTGTGTTGCAATTGCGTGGTGAAGCAGGTGGGCGGCAGGTTAACGCAAAACGTGGTGTTGCCCATGGTGTCAATGGATTATGTGGACAATCCCATTGCGTATGGGTTCTTGATAAAGAGAAATAGGAGGCAATTATGGGAAAGCGAAGAGTTGCAATAGTTGGAACCGGTCAAACTCATCACCGAAGCCACAGGCCCGATGTTAATGGGCGGGAATTAATACATGAAGCAGTAACCCGTGCTCTGGAGGATGCTGATCTTTCCATAAAGAATATTGATGCTGTAATCATTGGCAACATGGACCACTTTGAAGGTATCAATTACGTTGATTGCTGGAGTATCGATGGTTCAGGTGGATATCATAAACCGGTTATTAAATTAACAACTGGTGGAACAACAGGTAGTACTCTGGCAATAGGTGGATACCATTTTGTAGCATCAGGAATGTTTGATAAAGTTTTAATCATTGGCTGGGAAAAGAATTCTGAGTCAGATACTACAGGAGCTATCACTACTGCATTTGACCCCGTGTGGGATAGGTTGGTTTTTGCAGGAGCTATCTCCGGACTTGCCGTTGAGGCGCAAAGTTACATGGCAAAATATGGAGCAACTGACAGGGATGGAGCGCGGGTATCAGTGCGTGACCGCAAGCATGCATGTAATAATCCTTATGCACAGCTTAGAAAAGAGGTTACACTGGAAGAGGTTTTAGCATCACCAATGCTTGCTGACCCCATTCATCTTCTTGATGTGTGTCCCCGCACCGATGGTGCATGTGCAGTGATAATGGCAAGCGAAGATTATGCAGAAAAAATAACATCAACACCTGACTGGATATGGGCAACAGCAAACAGGCATAAATATACATATTTAGGCGATGTAAACTGGGGCGAGCTTGACAGTATGGCTGAGGCCTCAAAGGATTTGTTTAAAAAGTGTGGTATTACTGAACCACGAAAGCAGATTGATGTTATAGAAATGTATCAGCCATATTCGTTTGCGGGTATAATCTGGATTGAGGATATGGGAATAGTCCCACGTGGCAAAGGAGCAGAATATATATGGAGTGGTGCAACAGATATGGGAGGCGAACTTCCTATTAACCCTTCCGGAGGAGTAATTGCATGTAATCCTATTGGTGCTACTGGTTTAATACGCTGTGCAGAAGCTGCATTGCAGGTTATGGGAAAGGCTGAAGCAAGGCAGGTGCCTGATGTCAACTTTGCTGTAAGCACAGGTTTTGGTGGCTGTATGTGGACAGATATGCTTTTGCATGGTAAGAAGAAACCCAATCTATAGGAGGATACAATGGAAAACATTGAATATATAATCATAGAATCGGGGAAAGCTGTACAACCGTTTAATTATTCAGTTGGAATGTATGGGAGTAAATTTTTTCATGAGTTAAAAAATAACAGGAAATTTGTTGGTGTACGCTGTCCAAAATGCAAAAAGGTCTATGTGCCACCAAGAAAAGTGTGTGGTGACTGCTTTGTTGAAATGAAAGAATTTGTAGAAGTTGGTCCAAAAGGTACAATAGGTACATTTACTATTTTACGATTTGCATTTATTGATCCTGAAACTGGAACACAGAAACCCATACCCTACGGCTACGGATTTATAAAGTTAGATGGTGCTGATACATTATTTCAGCACTATATTGATGTTCACGATGAATCAAAAGTAAAAATTGGTGCACGAGTTGAGCCCGTTTTTTCTGATGAAAAGAAGGGTAACATTAAAGACATCCTGTATTTCAGGGTCATTGACTAACTATGAGTATTATTGAATTACATAATGATGTGAGGGCGGTGATAGATGAAAGAGCTTTTGCCATGGTACTTATCACCGGTACTGATAAAGTCCGTTCTGGCTATGGTAATGGTGATAGTTTATTGGTAGATTTTGATCACCGAGTATTTGCAGTTGCTGATGCAACAGAGCGCTTCCCTCACGCATCACGCTTACTGCTTTCAAATATTGTAAGTGGTTTGCAAACAATTCCTCAAAGCAGTGATGAGTGGTTACACTATCTGAATGGAATTTATGCCAGTCAGGAATATCATTTAAAATCCACACTGAGTTTGATAGCACTTCAAAAACAGGAGTCTGTTTCACGGGCATTTATTGCACATGGTGGCGATAGTTCATTACAAATATATAACAAGCAGAATAAGAGCCTGGTGTACAAAACGTCGGTGAATATGAATTTTGCCGGAAGAAGCAAGCACGTTGATTCAATTGATTGTATACCACTGCAAGATCAGTTAAGAGTTATTTTGTATAGTGATGGTTTCCATGATGTTATCAAGCATTGCAATATTGTAATGGAAGATTTGCTTCATGTTTCATTGATAGAAGCTATAACGCATATTATTGATAAGGTTGGGAATTTGGACTGTGAAGAGTATGATGATATAAGCCTTTTGTTATTTGATATTCCTGAAATATATACGGTAAATACGAAGGGAATTCTGATGGGTGGGACCACAAGACTGCAGGAGCAGAAAGTCAAAGAATCAATCAGTATCCATGATTATAATTCTTTGATTAGGATAATGTAAAAATGATTTCTGATAATATTGATTGGTCATTCAATCATATGGATGGAGATTCAAATGAAAATTAAGGAACGCTCAGATATTTTTGATATACGACGCGCACAGCTTACCTCTGCTACTTACAATGTGGTGAGTAAGAAGGGGTATTATAATTTCACTATAAAGGATATTGCCCAGGAAGCAGGTATGTCAACAGGGTTGATCCACTATTATTTTAAGAATAAACAGGACCTGCTTTTAAATTTACTCAGAGAGATTAATCGTAATATTAGAACATCATTACAGCATGATCTTGAACACCTATCGGACCCTGTTGACAGATTAGCTGCTTTTATAGAACGGGCATGCAATCTGGTAATGCAGGAAAAGAATTACTTCTATGTGCTTCTGGATTTCTGGACACAGCTGAACCATAATGAACGGATGCGCACTGCTATTCAGAAACTATATACTAGCTATCGTGATGTATGTTCGGAAATTTTAAATGAAGGGATAGAGCAGGGAAAATTCAATAACATAGATATCAGGTATACCGCTACCATGATTGTTTCCATGGTTCAGGGTCTTATTATTCAATATGTTATAGATCCTGATGCATTTGATTATGCGCATTATGCACATAAAATAAAAAATCAAATAATTGAAACTATACTTAACAAAGGAGGTCAATGATGGAATTTGGGTTCAGTGAGGAGCAGCTTTTATTCAGGGATACAATATATAAATATGCAAAAAATGAAATTGTTCCCCTGTGTGAAGAAGCTGATTTAAAATCAGAGTTTTCATTTGAAATCTGGAAAAAGTTAGGGCAAATGGGTCTTTTAGGTTTGCCATTCCCGGAAGAATATGGTGGTCAGGGGGCCGATGTGGTAACATGTTGCCTTGCTGGTGAAGCGTTGGGTCATGCTGGTGTTGATAGCGGGCATTTATTAGCATTAGGTGCACACACGTATTTATGTACTGATACTCTATACAAACATGGAAATGAAGCACAACGTAAAAAATATATACCAAAATTAGCCAGTGGTGAATGGATTGGATGTATGGGATTAACAGAACCTGGTGCTGGTTCTGATGCTGCATCACTACAAACAACTGCAGTTAAAAAAGGCGATAGATGGATATTGAACGGTTCAAAAACATTCATTACCAATGCCCCGGTTGCAAATGTATGCGTTGTATATGCCACTGTGGATAAATCAAAAAAACATGCTGGAATAACAGCATTTATCGTAGAAAAAGATTTTAAAGGTTTTTCTACAGGGAAGCCATTCCATAAAATGGGTGTCAGAGCATCAACTACCTCTGAAGTGTTCTTTGAAGATTGTGAAGTCCCTGAAGAAAATGTACTGGGTAATATTGGTGAAGGTTTTATGTATGCTCACCAGACGTTGGAATGGGACCGCAGCGCATTGCTTGCACCATTTGTTGGTGGCATGCAGTTCATGATAGAACAGTGTGCACGGTATGCTTCTGAGCGTGTGCAGTTTGAGAAGCCAATTAAAAGTTTTCAGGCAATTCAGCATAAATTAGCTGATATGAAGGTGGTACTTGAAGCAGCCAGACTGGCAGTGTACCGGGTTGCGTCACTGAAAGATGCTGGATACCCAATTAACCATCTGCAGGCATCTATTGCTAAAGCTTTTGTTGGTGACTGGGGGTTTAAGGTTACTTCAGAAGCTGTACAGATATTTGGTGGGTATGGATATATTCATGATTATCCAGTGGAGCGAATGCTGCGCGATGCAAAATTAGCTCAGATAGGCGGTGGCACTTCTGAAGTACAACGATTGATTATATCCCGATTGTTGGCATTATAATCTGGTGGCATATTAGGAGGTAAAAAATGAATTATGAATTTAACGATATACAAAAATCAATAAAGGAAAACTTTAAAAAATTTTGTGAAAATGAAATAAAACCACATGCAGCATTGCTTGATATTGGTGATGAGAAATCTGTTGAGATTTTGAAGAAGAATATTAAGAAACTGGGTGATTTAGGCTATTTAGGCATGATTCATGAGGAAGAATACGGAGGAACAAATCAGGATCTTATAAATTTTGCCATTGCAGGTGAAGAAGTTGCAAAAGCCTGTGCTGCTACATTTCTATCAGCAGGCGCAAGCTGTGGTTTATGCGGTATGCCTATACGGCTTTTTGGATCAAAAAAGCAAAAGGAAAAATATTTACCAGGGATAATATCGGGTGACATCATTGGCAGCTTTGGGTTAACTGAGCCGCAGGCAGGATCAGACGCGGTTGCTATCGCCACAACTGCAAAAAAGAAAGGCGATAAATGGATTTTAAACGGTACCAAAACATTTATCACCAATGCTCCCATTGCCGATGTGTGCCTGGTCATGGCATATAATGATAAGGAGGCAGGACCTGCTAATGGTGTTACAGCATTTCTTGTTGATAAAGGAACACCTGGTTTTTCAACAGGAAAGCCATTTGAAAAGTTAGGATACCGTGGTTCACCAACATCAGAAGTATTCCTGGAGGATTGTGAAGTTGGTGAAGATGCAGTGTTAGGCGAAGTAGGCAAGGGCTTTATTCAGGCAATGCAAACACTGGAGTTTGGAAGGATTGGCATGGCAACAGTTTCACTGGGTGTTGCAATGGCATGCATGGAAGAGGCTGTGAAATATTCAGCTGAACGTAAAGCTTTTGGCAAGCCAATAAACAGGTATCAGGAAATTTCATTTAAACTGGCTGATATGATGATACTTACTGACCTTTCACGGCTTTTGATTTATAAAGCTGCGTGGGCCAAGCAAACCAATAATCCCGAAGCTGCCATATTGGCTTCATGTGCAAAATTATTTGCAAGTGAAGCAGCTACTCAGATTTCTAGCTGGGCACTGCAGATACATGGTGGTTATGGGTATATTAAAGAATTTCCTGTTGAGCGCCTATACCGTGATGCAAAGTTGGGTGAGATAGGCGAGGGTACATCTGAAATTCAGAGGATCCTCATAGCCCGTGACCTGTTACAGAAATATGGAAGTTAATATGAGGAGGTGAAACAATGGCTATTGACAAAAAATATATTGGCAAACAATGGCCAACGATGGTCTATGAGGTTGGCAAAGAAAAGGTAAAGGAATTTGCAAAAGCTATTAAAAGCACCAACCCGTATTTTTTAGATGATGAATTTGCTGAACAATCAAAGTATAAAGTTATTGTTGCCCCTCCAACATTTGCTGTAGTGTTTGGAGCTAAACTCATTGAACCAATATTTTTTGATAATGAGCTTAACCTCAATTTAGCAATGCTTGTACATGGAGAGCAGGAGTTTGAATTTTACAATGTTGTAAAATCGGGTGATGTGCTGTATTCAGATGCAAAGATAGTAAATATTGAGAATAAGGAAAAATTAGATGTAATTGCAATTGAAATCATGACCAGAAATCAGGAAAAGAAAGATGTATGTAAAGGAATTTATACTTTTGTGGTGAGGAAATAGTTATGAAAACAATGGATTCACACAAAACAATAAGTGTTGGCGATAGTTTCAAGGTAAATCAGGAAGTTGATAAATACAGGGCTATCTACTATGCTGGTGCATCGGGTGACTTTAATCCCATTCATATTGATGCTGAGTTTGGTAAAATGGTGGGTCTTGGTGGTGCCATATTGCAGGGTTTGTGCACACTGGGATTTACCGCTGATGCAATTACCACGTGGGTAAGTGACCCTGGACGGTTGAAGAAGTTGAAATGCAGATTTGCATCGCCAGTGCGTATGGGGGATACGCTGACTATTGAAGGAACAGTATCAGAAGTACAGGAAAACAGAGCAAAACTTACTGTTACAGTAAAAAATCAGGATGGCATTGAAGTATTAACAAAGGTTCAGGCTGAAATAGAGGTATGATATATAGGGGCTGTCCCAAAAGAGGTCGTTGAGTAAATTTTGCAAACATTATATCGTAATACTCGCTCATTTCGATACAATTTTGCCATAAAATCTGGCAAAATTACTCAATGAGCGTTGCAAAATTTGTATCGAAACGCCATTTGGGACACTCCCGTGTTGGTTGGCCTTATCATTCAACAGGCATGAAATAACTATTATATATTTTTATCTTCCTATCATTGTTAAATAATAAAAAAAGTTTTTGTTTCATACTATTTGCATATGGTGATGTTTTATATATATTGTTTCGCTCCTCAGGGTCCTGTGATATATCATACAATTCATATTCTATCCCATAATGCGTAGGCATGTAGATAAGTTTTAGATTGTTTGCAACGATGCTACGGTGTTTTGCTATGGTAATCAGATTGTCATAATATGGTGTTACTGTGATCTCATCATGGTGATTAAAATCTATGGTTGATATGCCAGTTATATCAGGATACATTATTCGTTTTTTCTGAAAGAAAAAATTTCCAGTATTGTCAAACCATATACCAGTTTCACAATATGCATCAAATGTACGGTTATGGTTTTTCATAAGGGATGTTCCATCAAAGGATTGCGGTTGTTGTATATTTAAAAGATCAAGAATTGTAGGTGTAATATCTATTGCACTTCTGACAGCTGTGTATGCCTGGTGCGGGATACCAGGTCCAGAAAAAATACAGGGTATTATCAGGCTGTATTTACCACGAAGATGTTCACCATGCCCCATCCCGTATTCATGCTCATAGAGATTCTCGCCATGATCGGATACAATAATGATGATGGTATTGTCGTAAAGGTTTTTATCTTTGAGATACTGCATTATGGCGCCTACAGCTTCATCAAATGCATACAGACACCCATCATAGAGTGCACGAATATATTCTATCTCCTGTAATGAAGGCTCATATTCTGATGCAACGCCGCTGCTATCAAGAGAAACCACTCTATTTTTTGAATATTTAAAAGGGCCCTTATATGAAGTATCAGTAAAATAGTTGTAGTATGGGTAACAGGCGGGGTATGGAAAATGCGTAATTGAAAAAAATGTTGTGATGAAAAATGGCTTTTTTGTATGAATACTTTTGCTGATTTCAGATTTAATGTCATCAATAACAAACTGCGGGTCGGCAAATTCAGCAAATTCGCGAATTTCAGGAAACAGTGTAAATCCAATTCTATTAGTTAAAAATGGCAAAAGAAATGTATGGTTTTTAAGTATTATCTGTTTTATCATGACACGCATGTTGAATGTTGGCGCTTTCACAGTGTCAAAGCCCAAGTTAATGCGGGGAAAAATATCAGCAGCAAAATCACCAACAACACTTGTATAATACCCGTAATCTTTTAATACTGTTGCCAGAGTAACAAAATTTCTATTTCGTGATTGTGCCGTTGGGAACATATGGCCAATCCCGTGTTTGGCCGGAAGTTGTGAGGTTAAAATACTTACCCAGGCAGGAAACGTTCGCGGTACTACCGTATAAACATTGGTACAGGTGGTTCCCTGTGCAATCAGTGTGTCTATGTTTGGTGTTGTTTTGCGGTGATAACCAAATCCGCTGAAATGGTCAGGTCGCAATGCATCAGAAGCTAAAATAATAATATTAGGCTTTTCATGTGTGTTTTTATATGAGATAGTTCCTGTAACAGTAACTATCAGTACAATCACAGCTATAAAAAGAGCTGTTGCAACAAATTTCCATCTATTAAACAGGATAATCAGTATATCGATGATATCATTCTTGCGTTTTGTTAAGTAAGTAAATACAGGAAGTAGCAGTGCTACTGAAAATGGAGCAAGAATACATATTTGTATTATTTCAATTACAACAGGTGCAATGTTATTTGTAAGAGCTATCTGAAAATAGTTATATACAATATTTTTGTTGAATATAGTTTCCTGATATAATTGCGGATATAATACAATACTTTTACAAAGCTGAAGAAAAATAATAGTAAATGGTAAGATTGCCGAAGAGTAGAAGGTACGCTTGGAATGCATAGTTTTATTAAGGAAAGTCAAAATCTGCCTTATACCGTGATTAAAAAAAATACTCAATATAATCCCTAAACAAGCGTAAACAACTATTATTTTTACAAAGTACAGTACTATCAAAAATTTGTAACGATAGAGAATAAAATGTACAACATCGGTACTGGTATTGCCCATATATGAAAATGACATATTAAATACGATGGCATAAAGAAACAAAGCACCAGATACAAGCAATCCTGGTAAGTATATATTTTCATATGATAATATTTTCTTTTTACCGTTTTTGTTCACCATAATCCTCAAGCAATAGAATTGTATATGCTTAAAACGTTTTTTAATTGGTGCGGTTATATATCAAGTAAAAAATGAAACACGTATAGATATTCAATCAGTGTGTAATATGCCTATCAGGTTCTGCAATTTCAAGGAAAATAATGAATTTAAGTTAAAATAGCAAAATATGTTGAAAATATTAACAATTTTGTGATTATGGTGTCAAAATAGTTCTAGATGTAATTACAATAAAATATATTCAAGGAGGTTTGTCATTATGGGCGGCAACACTGTCTTGATTGAAATTAATAATTTTGTGGCAACTTTAACGCTTAACAGACCACCAACAAATTCAATTAATATGTCAATGAGAGTGGAGCTTGATGAATTACTTAATCAATGTGAAAACAATAATGACGTGCGGGTTGTGATTATTACAGGTGCTGGCGATAAAGGATTTAGCGCGGGCATGGATGTTTCGGATGTTACAAATCTACATAACGGTCCAGATGCCATAGAATTATTCAATAAAATTGATAGATATAAAAAGCCAGTAATAGCTGCAATAAATGGATATGCGCTGGGAGGCGGTTGTGAATTAGCTTTAGCTTGTCATTTCCGTTTCATGATAGATGCGCCAAAGGCTGTGATAGGATGCCCCGAAATAAATCTTGGTATAACTCCAGGATGGGGTGGTATACAACGCATGGCACGCCTATTAGGCAGAAGCAAAGCTCTTGAGTTAATTCTTTTAGGTAAAAGACTAACCGCAAAAGAAGCTCTGGAAATTGGGCTCATTGATAAAATATTTTCTGCTGAAACATTTCACCAGGAAACAATGGAATTTGCAAATCAATTGGCTAAAATGGCCCCATTAGCAGTACAAAGTATTCTTAAAGGGATGATAACAGGTATTGAAAAAGGGATTGAAGAAGGATTAAAAGTGGATAGAGAATGTTCAGAAATGCTTGCAAAAACAGAAGATGCTGCTGAAGGATTCATGGCATTTGCACAAAAACGTGAGCCTGTTTTCAAGGGCAGGTAGTTGATTACATAAAAATTATATTTTTATAGTGGTACATATACCAGCTGGCATGAACAGCTGGTATATGTTTATTAATCGCAAAATATTTTTAATAGTTATCGCACAATAGCTCAAAATAGCTTTGTGGATGCAGACAGGTTGGACATTTTTCAGGTGCAGATTCACTTTCATGGATATAGCCACAATTGCGGCATTTCCACTGTACTTTTTTATCCTTCTTGAATACCTTGCCACTCTGGATGTTTTTCATTAAATCAAGATAGCGCTGTTCATGATGCTTTTCAACTTCTGCAACCTTTCTAAAAAGAAAAGCTATTTCAGGAAAACCTTCTTCTTCAGCAATTTTTGCAGCTTCAGGATACAGTTTTGTGTGCTCTTCATTTTCGCCTGCTGCGGCAGCTTTTAAGTTTTCCACAGTGGTGCCAATAACGCCAGCAGGGTAACTTGCCTGTATCTCAACCATGCCACCTTCTAGAAAGCTGAAGAAACGTTTGGCATGTTCTTTTTCATTAAGAGCAGTCTCCTGAAATATAGCAGCAATCTGCTCATAGCCTTCCTTTTTGGCAACTGATGCAAAATAGTCATAGCGTGTACGTGCCTGAGATTCACCGGCAAAAGCTGCCAGTAAATTTTTTTCAGTTCTTGTGCCTTTTACACTTTTTGCCATAGTATATACCTCCCTAAGAAATTATAATTATTCTGAACCACGTTTTCCCAGTATCTTATCATACTGTAAAATGCCGTTAACAGAATCTTTCACCATCTTTATACGCTCAAGTATGCTGCTTGCATTGGCTTCTTCTTCTACCTGTTCTTTAATAAACCAGTGCAGCATAACCTCAGTAGCATAATCCTTTTCCTGTCGGGCTATATCAGCTAAATTATAAATAAGCGACGTCACATGCTGTTCATGTGCATAGACAGCTTCAAATACATCTAATGGAGATTTCCATTCAGATTGTGGTTTTTGAATTGCATAACCTATGCCTTCCACAAGCCGTGTAAGTTGCAATATTCACGTACTGTGAAGCTTTCAGCATCAACTTTAAACAGTGCAACAGGCTTTTCACCTGGTTTTAAGAATTGCCTGTAGGCTTTGGGGCCCGCAATTAGCTGTATCCATTCAATGTAATGTTTCTCTTCCATTGGATGTTCAACGCTGCCAACCTGTACCTTTATGCCTTCAGCAGTTTTTTCAACGGCTGGTACATGTTTTTCTTTTGAAGCATCAACGGTGTTTTCAATTTGCAGCTTCATGGGCTGACCACAGCACACAAGTTCGCCTTTGCCTTCATGAAGCACTTCAACAATATTGCCACAAATTTCACATTTATACACTTCAAGTTGTTTTGTAGCCATGATTTGATCCTCCTTGTTTTATAATAAAGTAGTTAAAATATTACGAAACTTTTCCTTTAAAAACCTTGTAAACGTATATTGTGTATGCCAGTACTACAGGCATACCAATAAGAGCAATAATGAACATAATTTTTAATGTCAGCTGAGTTGATGATGCATTGAATATGGTCAGGTTATATGCTTCAATGGTTGATCTCACAAGATTGGGATATAATGCAGCACCTGCCATAATCCACAGTGATACAAATGAAACTGATGAGCCCATAAATGCATTAAATGATCGGTTATCTCTGTTACATACATACACGTAACTCAAAGAAATTGCATATACAAGTGCCCCAAGCCAGCCAGATAAATTTGATACAATTGAAGGCAAAAATCCAATAGTAAGAGCTATCGCCAGTATAAATAAGAAAGCATTGGCAATAATTAGTTTGTTCATTAAAGCTTTTGCACGTCTGGCAACATCGCCTTCAATTTTATATGCTGCCCAGGTACATCCCTGAAGAAGTATTGCCGATAACCCCAAAAGGCCAATGACAAGTGGAAATGGCCTTAGCAGTGTAAAAAAGCTACCAGTAAAATTCATGTTTAAATCAATTGGGATTCCGTAGATAATGTTTCCCAGTGCAACCCCAAACAGCAACGACGGTAAAAAGCTGCCAATGGTAAATGCCCATGCCCACAGTTTCCTGCGCTTTTCATCATAATACCAGAATTCCATTGAAACAGCCCTGAAAATGAGAGCAAATAGCACCAGCATCAATGCCAGGTAAAATCCGCTGAAAACGGTAGCATACGCAAAGGGGAATGCTGCAAAAAGTGCAGCACCGCCTGTAATAAGCCATACTTCATTGCCATCCCACACAGGCCATATTGAATCCATAACCTGCTTTTGTTCTTTTTCATTTTTTGCCAGCGCAGGCATAAGGCTTGCTATGCCTAAATCAAACCCATCAAGAATTGAGTAAACAGTTAATAAAAATCCTATAATAAAAAACCATATATTCTGATATACACTTATATCCATTGTGAAACCTCCAGTTGCATTAATATGATTCTGCCTGAGGGCCTTTCTTTATTATTTTTACAAGTATTGTTATAAAAAGAACCACCAGTAAAAGATAGATAAGTGAAAATATAATGAGCGATAGCAACACGTGTGTTGCCGGGACAACGGTTGAAACTGCATCAACAGTTTTCAGCACCTTATACACAGCCCATGGCTGGCGGCCAACCTCAGCAGCAATCCAGCCAAATTCATTGGCAATGATTGGCAGGGGTATAGCAAACATCAGCACATACAAAAACCATTGTGCAGTAAAAAGTTTTTTCTTAAGTAAAAGGAATAATGCAATCAAACTCATCAACGCAAAAAGTGAACCTAACCCAATCATAACATGATAGGAAAAATAGGGAAGAAGTACGGGTGGAAGTTCATCTTCAGGGAACGCATCACGCCCTTTTACTTCGGCATTGGGATCAAAGTAAGCAAGCAGACTTAATAATTTTGGGATTTTAATTTCAAAATAGGTCTTCTTTTCACTTTCAACAGGTATTCCAATAATAGACATGGGTGCACCCTGTTGTGTTTGCCACAGAGCTTCAAATGTTGCCATTTTTTCAGGTTGCAGGTTAGTTACCTGTACTGCATGTAAGTGCCCTGAGGCAAACTGCACCAGTGACATGATGCAAAAGACAATAATTGCAGTTTTTAATATATTCTGAGCTTCTTTTGTATGCTGCTGCTTAATTATATACCATGCTGCAACCCCCGCAGCAAAAAGACTTCCTGAAATCCAGCCAGCAATAATCACATGAATAAACCGTACCAGCGTTGAAGGATTGAGTGCAGCAGCCCAGAAATCAGTTAATACTGCTCTGCCACCTTCAATGGCAAAGCCAGCAGGTGTTTGCATCCATGAATTTGCAATGATAATCCACAGACCAGATAAGTGGGAACCAAAGAATACTAAAAATGCTGAAAGCAGGTAAACTTTTTTTGAAACTTTATTGCGTGCAAAAAGCAGCACACCTAAAAATACAGACTCAAGGAAGAACGCAAAGATACCTTCGGCTGCAAGTGGTGCACCAAAAATATCGCCAACCATTCGTGAGTATTCAGCCCAGTTGGTGCCAAAAGAAAATTCTAACACAATGCCAGTGGCCACACCCAGTGCAAACACAAGCCCTAAAATTTTAATAAAGAAAGTAGATATTGTTTTGAATAACTCTTCGTTTGTTTTATAAAATTTATATTCAAACAGAAAAACCAGTAAGGTAAGCCCTAATGTAAGTGAAGGGAAGATGAAATGAACGCCAGCAGCCAATCCAAATTGAATACGTGATAGCATTACAACATCCATGTGAAAACCTCCAAATTAATTATTTGTACAATAAAAAGGATATGCAGCGGGTGCATATCCTTTAATTAATGGTATCAATCAACAGGTTCAAACTGATCTTTTTCAGCACCACACACGGGGCAAACCCAGTCATCAGGTAAATCTTTAAAAGCTGTTCCAGGTTTTATCCCGTTATCAGGATCACCTTCTTTGGGATCATAAATGTATCCGCATACCGTGCATTCATATTTTTTATCCATGTAGTAGACCTCCTATAAATTTATCTTGTAATAAACTACAAGCCCTCATGCTAACTGTGTGGTGCTTTTAAAAAAAAGCAACATGGTTATCCTCACATGTAATAGCATCACCATGTTATAACAGTTCAGGTGTATAGCCAGCTTCTTTTATAGCTTGCATCACAATAGATGCATCTAAAGAGCTATCGACCATAACCATTTTGGTGGTTACATTACATTGCACTTTTGCAGCAGGATCTTTTTCGTTTATTGCTTTTGTAATATGCATTACGCAGTGATTGCACATCATGTCATTAACACGGAATTGCATTGTTACTCCTTTTATCCATAGTTTTAGTATGGTACAGTATAAAACATAAATTACAAGTAAAATTTAAAATAATCTATCTCAACATCGTCTATCACATATAGATATGTTTATAGAATATTTTGATGCTATTCATCGTTAATAATTGTAGCATATATAATGTAATTATCTCAAAATTATAATAATTACAAAATTTTGTCAAGCAATTTATAAAAAAAGAATTGTAAAAAGATTTCAGTATAACTAAAACTTTCAGGAACAAAAGATTTAATGTGATGAGCACTCTTTGCAGATGCCTTTTAATGTGATTTGATACTGTTCAATTGTATGGCCGTCTATTGATTCAGGCATGTTGACGTAACGGGTAATATCCAGGTCATATACCCTTCCGCACCGGGTGCAGGTAAAATGACCATGTGGCTGAACCGTTATATCAAAACGCGCCTCAACGTTGTCAAGAACCAGCATGCTTGCCAGGCCTTCCTGAACAAAAAGACTCAGTGTATTATATACAGTAGTTTTGGAAAGAGTTGGTATATGTGGCAAAAGCGCTGTATAAATCTCATCAACAGTTGGGTGCGTTCTGTTCTGGTCTAAATACTCCAGAATCTTCAGTCGCTGATATGATGGCGAAATCCCCTTGGCTTCCAGGTAATGTTTATATTGTTCCATTGTGGTCCTCATTGTAATAATAAATTGGACTCATTATGCAATTATATAATACATAATACTGTAGTAAAAGTCATCTTAAATTTATAATTTTTCAAAAACCTGTTGGGCGATAGTTCCCAGCAATGGTTCATCAGGTACATACTGGACCTTAATGGAAGGAAGCAGTTGCCATCCCATTTCCGCTAATACCGCTTCAACCTGTGCAACGCTTTGTCCGCCCCAGCCGTATGATCCAAATGCAAGCCCCACGCGATTCTTTGGTGCAAGGCCCTTGCAGTAGGTTAAAAATGCAGCAACAGTTGGCAGCATATTGTTGTTAAGTGTAGGAGAGCCAACACAGATATACTTTGCATCAAGTACTTCGGTCATGATATCAGAAATATGGATGGTTTTTAAATCATAAAGCTGTGCAGGAATATTTTTTTCCTCAAAGGCTTTTTTTATTGCATGTGCAATGAGTTTAGTTGAATTCCACATGGTGTCATAAATGATTAACGCTTTTTCTTTTGTTTTATTGGCAGCCCAGTTGTTATACTCAGTAACTATCGCCCTTACATGATCTTTCCATATAATCCCATGGCTGGGTGCAATCATGGCAATATCCAGTGTGCTTACCGCATCAAGCACTTTCTGAGTTTGTTTATCATACGGCAATACAATGTTAGCATAGTATTTTTTTGCCTCATACATGATGATGTCCAGCGGATATTCTGAGTCAAAGCGTTCTGATGTTGCTATATGCTGTCCAAAGGCATCGTTGGAAAATAGAATTTTAGTTTCAGGCATATAACAGGCCATGTTGTCAGGCCAGTGTACCATCTGTTCAAGGATGAATTGCAGCGTGGTTTTTCCTAACGAGATACTATCGCCCGTCTTCATGACTTTGTAATTCCAGTTCTTTTTGTAATGAGCCTCTAACCCCTTTGCGCCATTGGGTGATGTGATGAGCGTTGCGTTGGGACACAACTCCAGAAGTTTTGGCAGCCCGCCTGAATGGTCCATTTCAACATGATTAGAAATAATAATGTCAATCTTTGCAGGATCAACCACTTTGGAAATGCGTTCAATCATTTCATCATACAGATAGTATTTCACAGTATCAATAAGGGTAATCTTTTCATCCATGATAAGATACGCGTTATACGTAGACCCGCGTTGTGTCATATAACCGTGGAAGTTGCGCAAATCCCAGTCAATGCCGCCAACCCAGTATATAAAGTCATTCAATGCAACAGGTTTCATGTTGTCCTCCGCTAAAGTGGTTTATTTTCTTTACTCATCATTGTTACAGTTCAGGTGCCAAAAATAAAATTTGCATTTAATATTAAATATAACTTCAATTTAATTTTGTTCAAGAATAAAATTGTAATTATTTTATTTTTGTACTTTTATTGTGCGGGAATTACTGGAACACCAGCTTTTAAAGCTGCTGCCTTAAGTTCTGCATCGAATGTTGCCAGAGTTGCTTTTTTTCGTAAGGATAAATCTAAATAAACAGCATCATAGGCTGATATTGAATACAAATTTGATAAATTAAAAATATTTGTAGAAAATAGCAATCCATATTCAGTGTCGGTTTCGAGCTTCAAAGCATTCAAAAGATTTAAAATTTCTTGTGCTTGAAGTGGTGTTATTCTTTTACGTTTAACTGCTATGTAGATAACATTGCATGTTTCGTACCACCAGAGTACAGGTACCAATAGGCTTTTTTTATTAATGTACTTTTTAAAAAAATTAGTTGATATTGATGAATTTTCATCTGGCAAGAAAAGTGAAGAAGAAAAAGAACAATCAATAACACACGTCATTAATATTTTCTTCCTTCTTTAATATATTCTTTTATATTTACACTTTTATTAATAGATGTTCGTATGTTTTCAAATTTGTGGAATATTTCTTCAATATTGATATTTTCGCTTTTGGTATATGGGACAATTTTGGCCACAGGTTTACCCCGTTTTGTTATTACGTATACTTCACCTTTTTCAACATTACTGAGTATTTTTGAAAGGTGCGTCTTTGCATCAAATGAACCTATTGTTTTGGTTTTCATATAACTAGTATAATAAACTAGTTGTATAAAGTCAATTAAATTTTCTTGTAATTTTTTATTTTCATTGCTGCTTTTGGACACACAGGTTTGCACCAGGTATAAAGTTGTGCACTGTAGAGCAATTCTTTTGATTGGTGCATGGCTTCCAATGATTCATTGTTTAATTGTGGGTTAAAGGTTGTAAATGGCTTTTTGGGTGTATTGAGAACAGGTTTTTGTGCCCCCCTGTACAATGTTTTGTACGATAGTGATAGTAATTGTGTTTTTGCAGTATCATCTAAATGTTTTCCTGTCATTGCAAAATACTCTTCTTCACATTCCCTGGTAAACTGATATACAGGTTCCAGTGCATAAGAATCATAGTCCTGCTTTTCAGTAACAAATATATATGTAACCACAAGTATTAATGAAATTACAAGAATCAACACTAAGAGGGCAATGCGTAGTTGATGTATCATAATTATTTTATGTTCCCTTATAAACTGTGTGTATCATAATAAAATTGGAGCTAAAGTCACAAAATGGCTGCTATATATTTATATTGCAATAAGAAATTAATTTTTTAGGGTACTGCGAGTAGGTATTGTAAAAAAATTTAATGCAAGGACATTATATATAGTTATTCATAGTGCTATGTGTTAGGTTGTGAATAACATACTTATTGAGATAAAATGGTATATATGAAATAAACTTTTTTTACATTGACATTTAAAAATAGAATAGTAATTTTGTGTGAATGCAAATTGTAACATACATGGAATTTTATGTTATAAATGATATTTTAAATTAAATAATATAGGAACATTATGAAAGCAATTAGGAAAATTGTAAAACCTGTAAATAATAAGATAATTATTACTTTAAAAGATAACAATGAAGCTGATGAATATGAAGTTATTATTTTGCCTGTTGAAAACAAAAATAACCAAAAGATAAAAAGTAAGAAAAAGTTTTTAGATTTAGCAGGTAAAATTAACATTGATAGTAAAACAATTAGTAAATTGAGAGAAAAAAGCATATTATGATTCTTGTTGATACAAGCATTATCGTTGAATACTGGAAAAATCCAAAAAGAGAGTATACAGACGTATTTATTACACAGGATATTGCTATATGTGGCATTGTACAGGCCGAATTGATATATGGTGCACGTTCTAATAAAGAAGTTGAAAAAATTATTTCTGCACTTGAATGTTTCAATTTTATAGATATAGATAAGGAAGATTGGAATGGCATTGGTAAATGTTTACATAAATTAAGAATAAAGGGTGTAAAAATACCATTTCAGGATGCTATAATTGCATATTTAGCTGTAAAAAATAATATACCCTTATGGACACGTGATAAACATTTTGAATTGATACGTGATGTTATAAAAGAATTAAAAGTATACAAGCCAATCTAATATCCACACCATTTTTCATAATGCATTATTGTATGTAACACCTTTTGATGATAGAATGCAGTATAATTGTCATTTGGGTCATTTGCGGGTTGAATAATTCTTTGTAAAAAAAAATTAATGCAGGGACATTATATGTCACACCTCTATTTTATATTTGCTACAAATATATAATGGAGGT
>ERZ795060.1695-NODE-1695-length-24956-cov-8.820770_pt1 | contig 24956 bp, 14 predicted proteins | sample MGYA00375144_ERZ795060 | MGnify/ENA primary metagenome ERZ795060 (study PRJEB30189, sample SAMN05720157) | activated sludge metagenome | isolation source: anaerobic digester from wastewater treatment plant | place: Japan | collected 2015-05-15 ...
GCAGTCACGCAGGACTGGGGCAGTCACGCAGGACTGGGGCAGTCACGCAGGACTGCCCCTACGAGAAATGAAATGTTACGAATAGAAAACCTTTCTGTCTCATATAATTCCCGTGAAATTTTGCACGGCGTCTCCCTCGACGTGCAATCGGGTGAACTGCTGGCGTTGATCGGGCCGAACGGCGCGGGCAAATCCACGTTGATTCGCGCGGTCAGCGGCGTGATCCCCTCCTCGGCGGGACGCGTCCGCGCCAACGGCGACGACTTCCACGCGCTCGACCCGATGCGGCGGGCGCGTTATATGGCGGTTGTCCCGCAGGCCATCTCGCTCCCGCCTGCCTTCAGCGTCTGGGAGACGGTCTTGATGGGACGGACGCCGCACCTGGGATTCCTCGGTCACGCCTCCCGCGCGGACGAGGAACTGGCGCGCCGCGCCCTCGAACGCGTCCACGCGGAGGGACTCGCCGAGCGGCGCGTCGGCGAATTGTCGGGCGGCGAAAGCCAGCGTGTGCTGTTGGCGCGGGCATTGTGCCAGTCCACGCCCATCCTGCTGTTGGACGAACCGACCGCGCACCTCGATTTGCAGTACCAGGTCAGCCTGCTGGAGTTGACGCGGAAACTCGTCCGCGAAGATAACCTCGCCGTGCTGGTCGCCCTCCACGATCTCAACCTCGCGGCGCGTTACGCGGACCGCGTCGCGCTGATGGTGGACGGACTCATCGCCGCGCTGGGCTCCCCGCGCGAGGTGTTGACTCCCGAACTGATCTCCCGCGCCTACGGCCTGCCCGTGGAAGTGGTGCAGCATCCGCTGTTCGAGTCCCCGCTGGTTTTGCCGCGCTGAAGTCGAGCGGATGAGGGGCGACACCGCCGAGTCGTCTGTGGGAAAATCCGCCGCAGAAGTAAGATACCCCCCTCGTCTTCCCATCGTTAACAAAGAAAAGCGAGTTGAAGATAACGCGGAAAGGCGCGAGATGATTACACTTTACCGGGAAGAGACCAGTCCGCAAGCCGACGCCATCGAGGCGGAATTCCGCGATATGGCGTTGGGATACGACCGCGTGGTAGTCGGGCGGACGGAGGCCGAGAAATTGTTCGGCGCGGGGACGGCTTTGCCCGTGATCACGAACAACGAGCGGACAGCCAGCGGCGAGGCCATCCCGGCCTACATCAGGGAGTTGGGGAAATTATGGGAGGACTGGCAGAAGTTCCAGGGCGATTACTGCTACGTGGACGAAGACGGGGAGACGTGTTAAGTCCGCGCCGCCCTATCCGCGCGCGAAGTAAACGACGGAAATGATCACGCCGATCGTCACCACCGTCCACCTCAGCGTGGAGGGTTTGACGCGCCCGGCCAACTTCCCGCCGAGCGTCCCGCCGAGGAGCGCGCCGACCATCATCACGAGCGCCAGCGGCCAGACGACCTTCCCCGAAAAGACGAAGAAGAGCGCGGCCGCTGTGTTGACCGCGAAGGCGACGGCCTGTTTGAGGGCATTGAGACGCGTCAGCGAATCGTCGAGGGTCAGGCCGAGGGCCGAGAGGACGACGACGCTCAGTCCCGCGCCGAAGTAGCCGCCGTAGACGGAGGCGATCCCGACCGCCAGCGGGGCGGCGTCCGGGGAGGCCGCGCCCGCGCGAGGTCGGGCGAGGCGGCGCGTCATCCAACTGCGGACGGGGTCCTGGACCGCGAGCAATCCCGAAGCGAGGAGGATCAGCCAGGGGATGAGGTCGGTAAAGAGTTTTTCGCCGGTCTGCAGGAGCAGCCAGCCGCCGAAGACGCCGCCGAGGACGGCCGCGGGCAGGACGACCCGGAGACGTTTGGCCTGGCCTTGCAGGTCCGCTTTTTGCGCCAGCGTCCCGCCGAGGTAGCCGGGACAGAGCGCCACCGTGTTGGTGACGTTGGCGGAGACGGCCGGGATGCCCAGCGCGACCAGCACGGGGAAGGTGATGAGCGTCCCGCCGCCGGCGAGGGCGTTGACCGCGCCCGCGGCCACGGCAGCCAGCGCGGCGAGGAGGAATTGGAGGAGGGTGGGCATGGGGCAAGTATACTTTGGGGAGGTGGTAATTGGTGATTGGAGATTGGAGATTGGTAATTGGAGATTGGAAATTGGGCTTCCTCCCCCATTCGTGGTTTTCGGATGGGGGAGGGTTGGGGAGAGGGTATAATTTTGGCAACGCTGGCTATCGTCAGTCACTTTGCAAGTTGCGACAGCACGTCCATGATTTGGGCCGCTGGCATTGACGTGACTAACGTCGCGATGACTGCCGCGAGAAAGATCAGCCAGTGCACAGGCAGAGACAGATGCAGGTAGAAGTGACCACCGCGAATATGCGCCTTCATTGACATGGACCGTTTGAATTGCTTCTTGTGTTTCATCGGAATCTCCTTTTGTGAAATCCGATGAGCGCTCATCTGTATCCAATTTAACATGAGCAAGGAGAGTTTGTCATGGACAAATCTGTCCATAAAAAGCTGTCGCCCAAAGAGAAAAAACGCCTGCGACTCCTTCAAGAAGAATTGGAGGGACAGGAATTGACCGCGTTGTTGGAGCGGCTTCAAAAACAATGCGAGTTGTCTGCGAATCAAATGGCAATTGCTGCAGGGATGGACGAATCGGCTTATCACAAAATTTTGAAGGGGGATAACCGCGAGTTCAAAGCAGAGCATGTGGACAATTTGTTGGACGAACTTGAACGACAGGGAAAACTGGCGAATCCGTCTGAAAAGAAAATCTGGCATCGTTCTTTACGGATTACTGCATCTCTACATTTTGTTTTTTATAAAGCGATTGAGCCTCGAATACGGGAAATTCAGGACGTGGGCCAACGAATCGAGGCGCTTAAATCGTATTTAAAGAAGCAATATCCAGCGCTCGCAGAAACTTATGATGAAACTGGCGGTACTTTCCCCGTCTTCGTGCCGTTTTTTGACGCGCTTGCGCAGGAATTACACAAACGCTGGGGTTGGATCCGCGTCCCGCCGGGCTACAATTTGGGACAGGTTGGGAAAAATCATTACACTTTGATCAGCACAGATTTGTTTCCAAAAAGCATCGGGAATCTTGGCTCTGAAGTGGAAGTGGAAGACACAGGGTTTGGCACTTTTACTGTTCGACGACGGTTACTATCTGAGACAACAAAGCCAACCCCAACGCGTTCTGGCTCGAGATTCAGACGAATAGGAGGTTTGGATTTCGTCCTTGTCCCTGCCGGCAAATTCCTGATGGGCTCGCGTGAAGATAATAAACTCGCGTGGAGCGATGAACATCCTCAGCATACAGTAAACATTCCTTATGATTATTGGATCGGGCAATTCACCGTCACCAACGAGCAGTATGATCTATTCGTTCAGTTCCAAAACGGGGAACATCCGGTAAGCGATTGGAAAAAGAAAAAGAATCACCCTGTTGTCAGGGTTTCCTGGGACGACGCGCAAGCCTACTGCAAATGGCTGAACGACACGCACGGCAATGAATTGCCGCTGGGCTTTGTCTTCCGCCTGCCGACCGAAGCCGAATGGGAGAAAGCCGCGCGCGGCGAATTCGGCTTCGAATGGCCCTGGGGCAATGAGTTCGACGAGAACAAATGTAATTCAAGAGAAGGAGGCAAAGGCGGTACGACTCCCGTTGGCGCATACTCACCTGCCGGCGACAGTCCCTACGGCGCGGCGGATATGGCTGGGAATGTTTGGGAATGGACGCAGAGTTTGTTTAAAGGTTATCCCTATCAGGCAGGAGATGGACGCGAAGATTTGAAGGCGTCAGGGCGCCGCGTGCTGCGTGGCGGTTCCTTTGCCGGCAATCATGGGGGCGCCCGCTGCGCCTACCGCCTCGACAATCCCATCCTCAACCTCGGCGGCCGCGGGGGTTTTCGTGTGGTGGCGTCCCCTGCTCTCTCCTGAAAGTTCTTGAAATTCTGATTTCTGAATTTCTGGATTCTGTGGGGGGTCTGGGGGGCAAGCCCCCCAGCGCGCCGGAAACGAGGTTCCTGCGATATAATGAGCGCGCCGCGAAATTGCGGCAGGGCCGGCCGATCAACGCCGCGTGCTGCGTGGCGGTTCCTTTGCCAACAATCATAGGAACGCCCGCTGCGCCTACCGCAACGACAATCCCATCAACAACCTCAACGACAACAGGGGTTTTCGTGTGGTGGCGTCCCACGTCCCTCTGGTCCAAAAGGTTCAGGGCTTTTGCCCTGTGCCCCATCCGCCGGAAATGCTCTGCGTTCACGGACGCAAGCCGAGGCAAAACAGGAGAGACAGCGCGGCCGCGTCCTGTCTGAACTCTCACCTTCAACCCCTTTCCCGAGGGGAGAGGGATGTGTTCAGGCAAATATAAAAGAGACCTGCCGCCCAGGATCACGAATCCCCGCGGCAGGTCAATTTAACGAGACGCTCTGAAAAATATGTAACGTAAGTCCATGTACTTGCGTTACAAGCGCGGACGAGGGGCTTGATTCAACCAATTGATAATCTGACTGGCAGTTTATCTGAATTGCTTTTTTCTTGACCATTGCGGATTCCCCTCGTATAATCCCCGCCATCCGAGAGCAGTAAGCGGTCTGTTGACTGATAGAGAAGAAGGTCATTGGCTGGAAACCTTCACAGCAAACCGCCGCCGAAGTCGCTTGGACGCATCCGCTGAAGAACGTCGGCGCCGCCGATCACTAGACCAGCGCGGGTCAGCCCGTTACAGCATTCGAGAGCGTTGTTGAAACTAGCCAACGAGCAAACCAGCGAACTAGCAAACTAACAACGAACTGAGGTGGTACCGCGGAGCCGTCGCTTCGTCCTCTTGTTGGACGAGGCGTTTTGTTTTAAGAGAGCAGAGAGTGGAGAGCAGAGAACAGTCTCTGTCCCTGACCGCTCTCTCATCTACTCTCTCCCACCAAGGAGCAACCATGACCAAGCACGAACTTCCCAAAGCCTACGACTTCAAATCCACCGAGCCGCGCGTCTACGCGATGTGGGAGGCGGGCGGCTACTTCCAGCCGTGGAACGACCCGAACAAACCTGGCTTCGACCCGTCCGTCAAGCCGTTCGTTATTTCCATTCCGCCTCCCAACGTAACAGGTGAACTGCATCTCGGTCACGCCATGTTCGTCAGCATGGAAGACCTGATGATCCGCTACCACCGCATGAAAGGCATCCCGTCCCTCTGGGTGCCCGGCGCCGACCATGCGGGCATCGCCACGCAGTTGCAGGTGGAGAAGATGCTGCTCCGCACCGAGGAACGGACGCGCGAAGAGATCGGCCGCGAGGAATTCGTCCGCAAGACGTGGGACTGGAAGAAGAAGTACGGGAGCATCATCACGAATCAGATTCGCCGCCTCGGCGCCTCCTGCGACTGGACGCGCGAACGCTTCACCCTCGACGAGGGGCTGTCGCGCGCGGTCCGCGAGGCCTTCGTCCGCCTCTACGAAAAGGGATTGATCTACCGCGGCCCGCGTCTCATCAACTGGTCGCCGGGCCTCAAAACCGCCGTCTCCGACCTCGAAGTGGAGTACAACGAGGAAGACGCGACGTTGTATTATTTCAAATATATGATCGCACCGGAGATCCCCCTCCGTCTCCCCCCATCTTCAGAGAAAATGGAGGGAGAGAAAGAGGGGGGCGGCGAATTCATCCCCGTCGCCACCATCCGCCCCGAGACCATCCTCGGCGATACGGCGGTGGCCGTCCATCCCGACGACGAGCGCTACAAACAATTCATCGGGCGCAAAGTCATCGTGCCGATTCTGGGACGCGAGATTCCCGTCATCGCCGACGAGTACGTGTCGCGCGAGTTCGGCACGGGCGCGCTCAAGATCACGCCCGGTCACGACCCGAACGACTACGCCATCGCCCAACGTCACAACCTGCCGATCGTGTCCATGCTCGACGCGGAGGCAAAGGTCAACGAAAACGGCGGCCCGTACGCGGGTCAGGACCGCTTCGAGGCGCGGAAGAATCTCTGGGCCGACATGAAAGTCGCAGGACTCGTCATCAAGACCGAGCCGTATCGGACGTCCATCCCGCGTTCCCAGCGCGGCGGGGAGATCGTCGAGCCGATGATCTCCACCCAATGGTTCGTGACCATCGAACCGCTGGCGCGGGCCGCGCTCGAAGCCGTGCGCGACGGACGCATCCGCATCATCCCCGCGCATTTTGAGAAGGTGTATTTCAACTGGCTGGAGAACATCAAGGACTGGTGCATCAGCCGCCAACTTTGGTGGGGACACCGCATCCCGGTCTGGTACTGCCCCGACGGTCACATGACCTCGACGCGCGAAGACCCGACGGCGTGCGCGACCTGCGGCTCGACTCAACTGACTCAGGACGAAGACGTGCTGGACACCTGGTTCTCATCGGGACTGTGGCCGTTCTCCACGCTCGGCTGGCCGGAGGAGACTCCCGACCTGAAATATTTCTACCCCACCTCCTACATGGAGACCGGCTACGACATCCTGTTCTTCTGGGTGGCGCGCATGGTCATGATGGGACTGGAGTTTACCGGCGAAGCGCCGTTCCATACCGTGTACCTGCACGGGCTGATCCGCGACGAACACGGTAAGAAGATGAGCAAGTCGTTCGGCAACGTGCTGGATCCGCAGATCGTGATGGATGAACTCGGCACGGACGCGCTGCGCTTCACGCTGCTGGTGGGGTCCACGCCCGGCAACGACATGAACCTGTCGGTGAAGAAGGTGGAGGCCAACCGCAACTTCGCCAACAAACTGTGGAACGCGGGAAGGTTTGTGATTAATGCGATTGCAGGGATTGGAGAACAGAGAACAGAGAACAGTACCACCCATCTGCTCTCCAGCAACTACTCTCTCGCGGACAGTTGGATCTGGGCCAAACTCCAGCGCCTCATCCGCGACGTGGAGCGGCTCTTCCAAAACTTCCAATACGGTCAGGCCGGGCAGTTGATCTACGACTTCTTCTGGTCCGATTTCGCGGACTGGTATTTGGAGATCGCGAAGGGACAGATGCAGAGAGAAGAGAGCAGAGAGCAGACGGTAGTCACGCTTGCGCGCGTGTTGGATATTTCCCTGCGGCTGCTCCATCCCTTCACGCCGTTTGTGACCGAGGAGATTTGGGGACACCTGCGCCAGGCGATCCTCGAATCTCCGATCTCGCGTCTCGCCTCCGACTGGCCCGAGGCGCTGATCGTCGCCCGCTGGCCCGAGCCGCGCGAAGCGGAAGGCTGGGAGGACGCGAAGGTCGCCGACTTCGAGTTGATCCAGGACATCGTCCGTTCCATCCGCAACCTGCGCGCCGAGAAGAACGCGCCCATGTCGAAGAAACTGGCCGCGACCATCGTCGGCGGCGCGAAGACCGAATTGTTGAAGAGTCAGTCGGAAGTTATCGCCTCCCTCGCGGGTTTGGACTACTCTCTGCTCTCTGTGCTCCCCTCACTCGCTTCCAAACCTGACGGCGCGGCGACTCTCGTGGTTGGTTCTGTGGAAATCCACATTCCACTCGCGGGCATGGTGGACGAATCCGCTGAACGCGAACGCCTGGCGAAGGAACTCGCCGAGGCGGAGAGTCAGATCGCCCGCCTCGAAAAACTGCTCTCCAGCGACTTTGCGAACAAGGCTCCCGCCGCCGTCGTCCAGAAGGAACGCGAGAAACTGGCGACGTTCAAAGAGTCCGCCGCGAAGTTGAAGGCGCAAGTGAAAGAATGATAGAATGGGAGCGTCGACTACGACGCTCTCATTTTCACAAAAGAGATACCTGAATTATACGGACTACTGCATGCACAACATCGCCTGGAAAAGCCTATTTAATTGGGTTGTGAAAATGAGAGCCAATTCACATCGTATTTTGGGGGGATTGGGGGTTGTGTTTTTAGTTTTGATTTACTATTATCTCCAATGGGGAAATCTGGAAACTTTTGTCGCTAGCATAGATCACTGCGATGCTTTATTTTGCGATTTTTCCAGAGTCTTTTATAAAATGGGCGAAACAATTTTCAGCCAAAAGATTCCGTCTCGAGGCTTTTATTATTCACCTTTTGCTGCAATCTTTTTTAGTCTTTGGGGATTTCAACCTCCAATAACTGCCCTTATTACTTGGGGAATTACCCAATTAATTTTGTTGGTCGGTATGTTTTTATGCTGGCTTCCTGTTATGCAAAAAAGTCAACCTTATTTCGGTCCCGCCTATCTTTTCCTGTTACTTACAGCTTTTCCAGTATTGCACAATTTCAAATGGGGACAAGTGAGCGTAATGATAACTTTGGCAATTTTTCTAACGATGGAATTGTATCAGAGCCGACAATGGGTTTGGGCCGCTTTTTTTCTAGCGTTTTCTGTGGCGTTTAAATTTTATCCCGTTATATTTATCTTGTATTTTGTTTTTAAAAGAGACGTAAAGTTTTTGGCAGCTTTTATAATTTTCTTGTTTCTGCTAGGGATTGTAATTCCAGCGGCATTTAATGGTTTTGAACCGACTATTAGTTTCTATCTATCCATTCTTAAAAAGGGAGTGGGGTTTTCAAATACAGGAAGCGATGCGATAAACTCGCTGTATTTCCCGAATGTTATTCTGCGCTTAGTTGGAAAGGATAGCGGAAGTATTTGGTTTCAGCGGTTGCAAATTGTGGGCTTTGTAATTGCGGCAGCCAATATACTATTGGTGATGTTTGTCGCTACTTCTAATCTTGCGCGTCGCCTTCAATGGTCTTTCCTATTGCTTTTCGTATCCATCCCATTTTTTGTTTCAACGTCGTGGGCGCATTATTTTGTGTATCTGCCCGCGTTTCTGGCTTGGGCTGTTTTTGTGGTTACTAAATCTAATCTTTCGTTCGTGAAATATATTCTATTATTTTTCTCCATGTTGTTTTCAAGCATTATATTCTTCAATATTCTGCGTCATTGGAGCGCATACGCTATACCGGGATATTTATTCTGGTCAAACCTGTTTCTTCTTTTGGCGGCATATCTCGAATTGGTTCCTCAGTTAAGAATTTCCAATATGTTCAGGTCTTCAGAAAAAAATATGGGCATCGATAACCGGTGAGAAGCGTCTGCCTCCTCGGGATGCGGCAAAGTACAATATCTGTAATGAACACACGACTGAATAAATACAGAATGTTACCCATCCCGTTTCTGGGATTATATGCCTGGTTGTTAATTCGCACCGCCTGGGTGAGCGACGATGGCTTCATCACTTTGCGCTCTGTCCAGAATTACATCCACGGATATGGGATGGTATACAATGTTGGAGAACGGGTACAGACTTTTACTCATCCGATGTGGTTCTTGTTACAGTCTGTAATCAACTTTATCTTTCTGAAGTTGCCGGGGAATCCGTTGGGTGGAGGACAAGCTTACTATTTGAATGTTTGCCTGTCTATTTTCGTTTCGTTTGCCGCGGCGTTTTTCTTTTCATTCAAAATTGCATCATCTACGCGGAACGCGATATTGGGACTTACGATCTTCTCTGTCTCAAAAGCCTTCCTTGATTTCTCGACTTCGGGATTGGAAAATCCGCTCAGTCATTTGATCCTGGTCTTCTTCATCTGGTTTCTTTTCGCAGGCGATAAGGACGATTCTTCGTCTCTGTTTACATTGGCCTTGTTTGCGGGGTTGGGCGCGCTGAATAGACTGGACATTATCCTCTTTTATGCGCCCACCCTGGCGTTGGCTTTCTGGAAAAGCGCGAATAAGCCTAAAGCCGCAGCTGAAATCGGTAGCGGGCTTTTTCCCATTATCGCCTGGGAGATTTTCTCCATCTTCTATTACGGGACGCCTTTTCCAAACACAGCCTTCGCCAAGATCGGCACAGGGATTGCCGCAACGAGCCTATTCAAACAGGGCGCGTTTTATTACCTGCGTTCCTTACAATTAGATCCAGTTACTTTATTGGTTATTCTGGCTGGAATCATTCTGTCCTTTGTATCAAACAACAATTACAAAAAAACAATTATGGCGGGAATTGTTCTTTACCTCGCCTACATTCTCTATATTGGCGGGGATTTTATGAGCGGCCGTTATTTCTCCGCGCCCTTGCTGGCGGCAACCTCGCTGATTACTATGACTGAATATAAGTCCGCTAAATTCTACGCTCTTTTGCTGGGGATGGTATTGGTAATTGGCCTTGCTCCTATTTTTGTAATACCTGAACGAAGTTTTACGTTTGGGGCCGGGAGCAACGATTATCGGATCGTCATGAAATATAATATTACAGATGAACGATTGATATATATGCGTTCCCTGGGACTTTGGCAAAATCTGGAAGGAGGCGGAAAGCGAATATCTTATCCACATGGGGAATGGATATATCATTCAGGAAAAACAACAAAAGTAAAAGTGGTCGGGCCATTGGGAGTAGCGGGGTACCGGTTTGGCCCAAATGTCCATGTTATCGACATTAACGCGTTAGCCGACCCGTTGATGGCGCGTCTGCCCCTCCAAGATCCTAATAGTTGGCGAATTGGACATTTCCGGCATATGATCCCAGATGGATATATTGAGACTTTGGAATCAGGGAAAAATAAAATCGCGGACAAGAATATCGCCCTGTTTTATGATAAGCTTTCTTTAGCGGTTAAAGGAGATTTGTGGAGTTGGGAACGGATGGTTACAATTTGGAATTTGAACATAGGTGGATACGATTATCTGCTAAAAGAAATCTCACCGGAGACAGCCCAGTGATCACGAAACTATTCGAAAACTTCAAAGAGTCCGCCGCGAAGTTGAAAGCGCAGTTGGGATAATTCAAAAGCTTCCGAGATTTCGGTCTCGGAAGCTTTTATTTGGGAGGTTTCAAAATCTGCTCGATCTCCTCCACAGCCTTCCAGCGGTCCCGCAAATGGAAACGGATCTCGTCCCTGTTCATCGGCCCAATTATAGCATCGGGATGGGTCGGGCTGCCAACCCGACTTACTGCGATAAAATAGGAACATCCGTCCCTTCCAAATCATTTCCCCGAGGCTCCCATGAAACCAGAAAAGAAACTTGCCCAACTCAAAGCCCTGCTCGCCGAAGCCGGCGACCTCAACCAGGCCACAGCCGTCCTCAGCTGGGACCAGGCCACCTACATGCCCGTCGGCGGCGCGCCCGCCCGCGGACGTCAAATGGCGACGCTCGCGAAAGTGGCGCAGGAAAAATTCACCGACAAAAAGATCGGCAAACTGCTCGACGACCTCCGTCCCTACGAAGAAAGCCTGCCCTACGACTCGGACGACGCCTCCCTCCTCCGTGTGACGCGGCGCGACTACGAACGCGCCCTCAAAGTCCCGCCCAATTTCCTCGCCGAACTCAACATCCACGGCGCGGAGACGTACCAACTCTGGACCCAGGCGCGTCCCGCCAACGACTTCGCCCGCGTCCGCCCGAACCTCGAGCGGACTCTCGACCTCAGCCGCCGCCTCGCCGACTTCTTCCCCGGCTACGAGCACATCGCCGACCCGCTCATTGACTTCGCCGACTACGGGATGAAAGCCGCCTCCGTCCGCGCGCTGTTCGCGGAGTTGCGCGCCGAGCTCGTCCCCATCGTCAAAGCCGTCACGTCGCAGCCGCCCGCGGACGATTCCTGCCTGCGCAAGCATTATCCCGAAGCGGAGCAACTTAAATTCGGCGAATACATCGTCCGCCAACTCGGCTACGATTTCAAGCGCGGCCGCGTGGACAAGACCCACCATCCCTTTATGACCTCGTTCTCCATCGGCGACGTCCGCATCACCACGCGCGTCAAGGAGAATTTCCTCGGCGAGACGCTGTTCAGCAACATCCACGAATCGGGACACGCCATGTACGAGCAGGGCAACGATCCCGTCCACGAGGGGACCCCGCTGGCGGGTGGGACGAGCGCAGGCGTCCACGAGAGTCAGTCGCGGCTGTGGGAAAACATCGTCGGGCGCAGCCGCGAGGCGTGGGAGTATTTCTATCCCAAACTCCAGGCGCAGTTCCCCGACCAGCTCAAGGGCGTCCCGCTCGACGAATTCCACCGCGCCATCAACAAGGTGGAGAAGTCGCTCATCCGCACCGACGCCGACGAGGTGACCTATAACCTGCACGTGATGCTGCGCTTTGACTTCGAACTGCAACTGCTGGAGGGGACTCTCTCCGTCCGCGACCTGCCCGAAGCCTGGCATGAACGCTTCGAGTCTGACCTTGGAATCGTCCCGCCCAACGACAGCGACGGCGTCCTCCAGGACGTGCATTGGTACGTCGGGATCGTCGGCGGCGCGTTCCAGGGCTACACCCTCGGCAACGTGATGAGCGCGTTGTTCTACAACGCGGCGCTCAAGGCGCATCCCGAAATCCCCGAAGAAATGAAACAGGGAAAATTCGAGACTCTGCACAACTGGCTCATTCAAAACATCTACCGCCACGGACGCAAGTACGCCGCGTCCGAACTGGTCGAGCGCGTCACCGGCGGCGGGTTGACCATCCAGCCGTATATCCAATATCTCAAGAGCAAGTACGACAAGTTGTATAGTCTGTAGTAACGAAATGCCCCCGAAATTCGGGGGCATCGCTTTTGGAAGGCGTTTACGGAACGCAATCCTAAAGGACACATCCCTACGGGATGTAGTACTCGACGATCAACTGTGGGCGGGAGGCGAAAGGCGCGTTCCCGCTGAACAGGCTGAGATAGTTTGCGATGGCGTTGTTGTTGTCGTCCAGTTTGAAGCGCAGGCGAACTTGCGTGATGCCGCCGGCGGTCGCCAGTTTGTTGACGAAGTTCCCGGCGCCGGTCAGGTTGAGACTGTACCACCCGCCAACGAGAGGCGGTTTGAGCGGACCGACGGTCTTATTGGCGGCGGTCTGGAAATCGGCGGCTTGCAGGGCGGAAGTCCCAAACATTCCTTTCTTCACGTCAGCCATGAAACCCTGGAAGGCGTTGACCGGGTTTCCGCCGCCGGTCACGCTCTGCCGCTTGACCTTGAGAGTGACTTTGGTGATGACGGCGTTATCGGGCAGGCCGGAGGTGTTGAACGACAGGATGGCGCGGTACTGCTTCCTGGCGGCGTCGTCGCCGAGGCGGAAGGCGGTGGCGGCGGAGTTGAACGTCCCGCCTTTGTTACTGGTCTCGGAGGATTCGAGAACCCAGCCGTCCTGCGCGCCGACCGAGCGGAAGGTCCGACTGTACTGCTCCAATTCGAACGAGCCAATGTCGCAACGTACGCCCTGCGGACGGATGATCCCGCGCTGGTCATCGGTGGGACAGCCCGTGTTTGTGCCAGCGTCTATGGCAGGCGAGCCAGCTTGGAGCGCGTGAGTTAACATGTTCCCGCCATTGTTTTGTAATGCTCCCAGCAAGGGGTCCTGTCCGACAATATCGCCGTTCACGCCATTAGTCAATCCACAGGCATTTGCGTTATCCTCAATCAGGTTGTAATTTGACGATCCTTCTATCGTTGCGCTAATTGCATTTACACAATCTCCTCCACCAGCGCTGTTGGCGATTAGCGTGTTGTATAATCTGGGGTGGCTGTCATGGATGTTATACATACCGCCGCCGCTATTTGTGTTGGCGAGATTGTCGCTGAAGGTGACATTGGTCAGGATAGGATAGCTGCTATCGGTATTAAACATGCCGCCGCCATAGCTGTTTTCCGCGCTGTTGCCGCTGATGGTCACATTGGTCAGCGTGGGGTTGCTGCCATTGTTATATATACCGCCGCCGCCAAGCATGAAATCGGCATTATTGTCGCTGATGGTCGAGTTGGTAATATATGGCGTGCCTCCATCGTGATACAGACCGCCTCCCGCGGAGCTTGCGCTGTTGTTTATCACGCTTGTTCGAAGCATGGTGTAGGGATAAAGGTAACTATAAACTCCGCCGCCGAATTTGGCGGTATTGTCCGTGATTGCAACATCGGTAAATGTCGTGTTTGCATAGGAAATATACACGCCCCCGCCTTTGCCATCTCCGTTGCCGGCGTCATTGCCGGTGATGGTGACATTGTTCAATGTAGTTGCGCCAAGTCCAGTATACAAACCGCCGCCATATTCGGCTTTGTTGGCGTTAAGTAGCACGTTGTTGAGCGTCAGGTTGCCGCCGGCGTTGTATATCCCTCCGCCGATATTATTAACGTCTGCGCACAAACCGATGCAATTGCCGTGCTGTATGGTTAGGTCGTTGATGGTCACATTGTAAGGATAAACAGAAATGACCCGATTGTATGCAGGCATACATCCGCCGGGCGTGGTGATGGGGTTGCAGTCGCTTGCCTGAATAACGGTATTCGTAATTCCCCTGCCTGTGATGGTGATGGGAGACACGATTTGCAGCTCTGTAATAAACAAGGTGATGGTGTAATCGTCCGCAAAGGTAATGACATCTGCGCCGGAACCCGCCGGGCAGCCTTTGTATGCGGTGTCGGTATTGGCGGCAAACACCGCTTCATAGAGCGAGCACAGCGAATTGTCCGCCTCGATCTCCTGGTCGGTGTTCACCACAATGCTGGCTGCGCGCGCAGGGGTCACAAAAGTTGGCGAACCGAACAGCGAGATCAGCATGGCGATCAGCGTAAGGCTGCGAACCAGAAAGTTCCTGGTTTTTTTTTCATCGGCTGGGGTTAACAGCGAATGGGGGCGGAAGGAAAATTGTTTTTTGAACATGGTAACTCCTTTTTGAAATCATGAAATAGGCGGTTGGGGTAGACGCTGGGAAGAAGCAGATGATGGAGCGAAATCCTCCTCTTCGGATAAGGCAGGCGGGGAGATGCTGTTTCTAAGAAACTCCACCAATGCCTCCAGTTTTGAAAAACTATTCCGTTCCCCGCTCAGGGGATCTTCGAGCGAAGTCCGCCATTTTGAGTTGGAACGCCAAACTCGTAAAAGGAAGGTGCGGTGTTGGGATGAAAAATTTTTCATAGCAAAATTCTATCGGTAGCGCGTCAGGAAAACGTCAGGAGATTGTATAATTCGGGTAATCCAAGGAGCATGATGAAATGCTAAAATTATCATTTCTAGGCGCGTTCTCGGCAAAGTTGGATGAAACCAGCCTGCAAGGCTTCGAGTCGGCCAAGGTGCGCGCATTGCTGGCATATCTAATGCTGGAATCCGAGAAACCGCATAGCCGCGAACGCCTGATTGGGTTGTTTTGGGGAGATGGCGATGAGTTTAAGTCCGCCAAAAATATGCGCCAGGCGCTCTCGAATTTAAGAAAGACGATCCAGGACGTTGATTCGGGGAATCCGTTTCTTCTACTCGAGTCCGATACAATTCAGGCAAACAAAAACAATCCCCAGTTGTGGTTGGATACGCATGTTTTCGAACGCCTGATATCCGCTTGCGAAAAACACCCTCATCGCAAAATCGAAACATGCCTCGCGTGCGCTCATCGTCTTGCGCAGGCGGCGCAGTTATATCGCGGGGAATTATTGGATGGGTTCATCCTGAAGGATTCGCAGTATTTTCAAGATTGGCTTGTTGCCCGGCGCGAGTATTTTCGACAAAAAGCGATAATGGCGCTGGAGCAATTGACGGTTTATCATCAACGACGCCGTGAATATCAGGAAGCAATTTCTTATGCGCGCCGTTTGCTGTCCATGGACGATTGGCGGGAGGAAGCGCACTTCCTGTTGATGAGTCTACTGGCTAGAGCGTCGCAGCGCAGCGCGGCTCTTAAGCAATACCAGACCTGTCGTCAAATCATGCTCGATGAATTTGGGGCGGAGCCACAACCAGAGACGGTTCAACTGTATCAACAGATCTTGAACCATCAGTTTCCCGGCGGCGAGACGGTTCCGCCGAACAATCTGCCATCTTTTGGCACAACGTTTGTCGGTCGCAAAAAAGAGATTTTGCAAATCGCCGAACATCTGCAGACCAGGTTACGCCGCCTGGTTACTGTAATCGGCCCCGGCGGTATTGGTAAAACCCGCCTTGCGCTTCAGGCAGGACAAGAGCAACTATATGCCTTTCAGGACGGCGTTTACTGGATTCCACTGGATAATATCGAAGACGCCAATGCCTTGCCGGGCGTGATCGCCAACGTAATCGGAATCGAATTGCCCGCAAAGGGCGACATTCAGGCGCATCTACTCAATTTTCTTCGCCATCGAGATATTCTGTTGATTTTTGATAATTATGAGAGCTTGTTGCCAGAGACGGATTTTATAACCAGGTTGCTGAACCATGCCCCTGGATTGAGCATTCTGGTCACTTCCCGGGAAGCGCTTCATCTCCAAAGCGAGTGGATATTCGAACTGACTGGCTTGCCGCTTCAGGCAGAAAAGATGGGGGAACTTCCTGCAGCCGTTCTTCTCCTCGAGCAACGCGCCCAGCGTGTGGAACCCCAATTTCACATTTCCCCCGGCGAAAACGATCAGGATGCCTTACACTTGTGCGAAGTCCTCAACGGTTTACCGCTCGGGATCGAACTGGCGGGCAGCATGTTAAAAAGATATACCTGCGCCGAAATTGCAGAACAAATCTCACAAGATATCGGCGTACTTACTTCCTCGTTGCGGGACATTCCCTCCCGCCATCGTAGTCTTTGGGCCGTGTTCGAACACTCATGGAATCTCTTAAGCGCGAAGGAAAAGCTGGCATTTGCCGCGCTGGGGATATTTCCCTCTCGTTTTACCGCTGCCGCAGCACATGAGATTGGCGCCGTCCCTTCTGATTTACTGGATGAATTAAGCAGAAAATCCCTGGTGCGCCAATTGGACAGGGACTTGTATAGTTTGCACCCGCTGTTGCAGCAATACGCCCGTAAAAAACAGCGTTCCATTGGGATCCCCGAAAGGGAAATCAACGAAAAATTCACATCCTATTACAGTGACCGCGCCCGACAATGGGAGCGGGGTATGAAATCGGCTCGCGTTCAACATGCGCTGGATGAATTTTCGCTTGAATGGCTAAATCTGACTGCCGCCTGGAATATGGCGCTTGCTGTCTTGGATTTTAAAACATTGAACATATTGCTCTCGCCATTTTTCTGGTTCTTTGAAATCAAGGGGAAAATTTATGAAGGGGAAACCCTCTTTCAGGCTGCGCTCGCTGCGTTGCAAGCGCGAAATGAATTTGAAACACGCTCGGAAAATTTTTATGACAGATTGTTGATTTATTATGGCTGGTTGAGTTTCCGCCGGGGACAAACAGATCGGGCGGTGGAAAATCTTGGCGGCGCGGTCGAGCGTGGGTTAGACCTGCTCGGCATCGAAGAACAGGTCTTTGCGACCAATCATCTCGGAAGCGTGTTTTATGAAACAGGCCAGAAAATAAAAGCGCGCGAATTGTACGAAACAGCCATGCGTCTCTGCGAAGGCAACCAGGCTCCATGGAACGAGGCGCTCACTTGCAACCATTACGGCTCGATGCTCAGCATGGATGGAGACCTCGAACAAGCCGCGCAGATCCTTCAACAGGGAGCGCGTATTGCCGAAGTCAACCAATTTACTTGGATCACTGCCAGCATTCTAAGCAACCTTGCCGTCCTTGCCTATTTTCAGCAGGAGTATCAGTCGGCCATTGACCTGTTTTTGGAAAGCAATGAAAAATCGGCCCAGTACGGCGATTTGCACCGTTCCCCTTCGGTGAACCACAACAATCTTGCCGAGTGTTACGCCATGCTTGGGCAATTGGACAAAGCCAGCGAACACCTGGAGGCGGCCCTGCATCATTTCAACGAATGTGGAAATATTGTCTTTTTGCCGTATGTCTATAACACCCTGGCAGGAATTCATTTGCAAGCGAATAAATATGCCGAAGCGCAGCAGGCGCTTCAAAATGGAATCAAGAGCGCAGTTGAAAACCAAATGCAGGCTGTGCTCAACAACTTGTTAATTGACCACGCAAGGTATTTCTTGTTGACAAATAAAAGACAGGAGGCGGTCAAGATCATTTATTACGTCACTCATTCCTCGCATACCATTAAGGAAGGGCATGACAAAGTCTCCCAACTGATCGAAGAATATGGAGAAGATTTACGCAAAGAAGTTACGCGGCTCGCCGGGCGAACTCTCGTACAGCAGGACATATTGGATATCATCCGTTGAATGAGCGGGAATACATGAGGTTCACCACCCACGCTTTCAGCGCTTGAAAGATTCCACGCAAAAACCGCGTACCGCCTTCTCGCATGATGTGGGATAAATGAAATGGCTTCGCTCTTGATCGCAGGATGTAAAAAACGCCCCCGCATTTGCGAGGGCGTTTTTCGCCAACGTATGGCATGCATTATTCGATCGTATTTAGTAGCGTCGCGAGATTCATTCCGCACGGTACTGGAAACTGCGTAGCATCAGTTATCGACAACGCGCCTACGGGACATAATACTCGACGATCAACTGCGGGCGGGAGGCGAGAGGCGCGTTCCCGCTGAACAGGCTGAGATAGTTTGCGATGGCGTTGTTGTTGTCGTCCAGTTTGAAGCGCAGGCGAACTTGCGTGATGCCGCCGGCGGTCGCCAGTTTGTTGACGAAGTTCCCGGCGCCGGTCAGGTTGAGACTGTACCACCCGCCAACGAGAGGCGGTTTGAGCGGACCGACGGTCTTATTGGCGGCGGTCTGGAAATCGGCGGCTTGCAGGGCGGAAGTCCCAAACATTCCTTTCTTCACGTCAGCCATGAAACCCTGGAAGGCGTTGACCGGGTTTCCGCCGCCGGTCACGCTCTGCCGCTTGACCTTGAGAGTGACTTTGGTGATGACGGCGTTATCGGGCAGGCCGGAGGTGTTGAACGACAGGATGGCGCGGTACTGCTTCCTGGCGGCGTCGTCGCCGAGGCGGAAGGCGGTGGCGGCGGAGTTGAACGTCCCGCCTTTGTTACTGGTCTCGGAGGATTCGAGAACCCAGCCGTCCTGCGCGCCGACCGAGCGGAAGGTCATCATCTTCTGGACGGTGTAGGTCTCGCCGCTGGTGAAGTCGCCGTTGCCCGCGCCTGTTCCACCGAGCAGATTTCCGCCGGCATCGGCGATGCTATCGTCATCGCTGAGATCGAGGCGGATTGTGCCATTGCCGCTGCCGGTGTTGACGGTGACGGTGCGCGTCGCGCCCGAGCCGCTGACCCCGCTCACGGTCGCGCCCGAGACGCCGCTGGTCGCGAGGGTGAAGTCGCTTGTGTCTACGCCCGTCACGGATTCAGAGAAGGTCACGGTGAAGTCTATGGCGGCCGCGGCGGTGGGATCAGTTTCGGCGCGGGTGATGGAGGCGACGGTGGGCGCGACGATGTCCGTCCGTTCGTAGGCGCCCATGTCGCAGGTGGCGATGGTGTCGTTGTTGCCGTCGAAGAGACGCGTCTCGCCGCGCTGGTCTGCCGCCGCGCAGGTGAGGTTGTTTCCCGCGTCGATGGCGGGAGAACCGATGCTTAGGGCGTGGGTGGAGGTCGGTCCGCCGTTGTTCGCCAGGGCGCCCAGCAGTGGGTCGGTTCCCGTGATGTTTCCGGTGGTGTCGCCGCCGACGGTGCAATAGGCTGTCGCCTGGATCAGGTTGTAGCCTTGTGAGTTCAACGTACCATAGCATTCATGCGAGTCATCGCCGGCGGTATTTCCAGCCATGATCGTGTTCTTTAGATTCACCGTGCTGCTCACATACATCCCGCCGCCGTCGTTGACAGCGGCGTTGTCGGTGATGGTGACATTATTCAGGTTCAACGTATTTGGCGTACCGCCGTTACCTTCGTAGACGCCTCCGCCTGCGTCAGCCGAATTGCCGCTGATGGTCACGTTCGTCAGGCTGAAGGTTTGGCTGTTGCCATAAAAGGCTAAACCGCCGCCACCGCTCGCGTCGTTTCCCGCAAACAGGCTGTTGGTGATGGTTGTGGAAACATCGGCATACAGACCGCCTCCACTTCCACCTGCTGAATTGTTCGTCACGCTGGCGTCATTGATCGCAGCCGCGGCAGGGCCTCGAACATGTAGCCCTCCGCTGTCGGACGCGGTGTTGTTCGAGATGAGAACGCCGTCGAGATTCAAACCCGTAGCGACAGGGTCTGAGAAAATACCGCCTCCAGATTGGCTGGCGGTGTTGTAGGTCACCGATCCGCCGTTCATTGACAGGCTGGCATCATTGTAGATACCGCCGCCCCTGGCAACGGTGACGGCGGAATCGAGGGCCTGGTTGCCGGTAACGGTAACGACGTTCAACGTAAGATTGCCGTGATTCCTGATGCCGCCGCCTTCATCGTCCACAACTTTGCCATTGGCGACGGTCAGGTCGTTGATGACGACGGTCTTGCCTGCGTCAATGTAGAATACGCGCACGGCGTTGTCCCCGCTCACGGTCAGGCTGGACGCGCCGGGACCGTTGATGGTCACGTTGTCCGACACGGTCAACTGGCTGGCGAGCGTGATCGTGCCGCTGATGCCGGTGGCGTCAATTACGTCGCCGTCGTTGGCGTCGTCCAGGGCCTCGCGCAGGGACCCCGCGCCGCTGTCGCTGGTGTTGGTCACGACGAGCGTGGCCGCGCGGGCGCGCTCAACCGGCATGGCCGCCAGCGCGCCCAGCGCGAGGCAGAGCGCAAGGAACAGGTTCAAAAAACGGGTTTTGGTTTTCATTTTTCTCCTTTCGTTTGAAACGGTTTCATTACAAATACGAGTGGGTTTCGTCGCTGCGAAGAGCGCGCTTTTCCCGACGACGCTTGCCTTATCGCGCAGCGTCAGGGAGCGGCCCCGTGCCGCGAGAGGGGATCGCTTCGGGACGCTTCACGCGCCCTCGCAATGACGGACATGCCGTGAGAATTATGGAATGTAGTACCCGATCTCCAGCAACGGACGGAGCGAAAGCGTGGCTGTATTGCCGCTATAGAATTTGAGGTAATCCGCGCCGTTGTCATTGTTGTCGTCGGCGGCGAAGCGCAGGCGGAACTGGGTGATCCCGCTCTTGTTGATGTAGGCAAAGACGCCGCTTGCCCAGGTTTTGGTATACCAATTGGCGACGGGTGAATTCGGGATCGTTCCGATGGCAGATTTGCTGGCCGTGGACTGGAAGTCGTTCAGTTGCAGGGCAGCGCTTCCGAAGGAGCCCTTGCGAACGTCTACAACCAGCGCGCCGTGCGTGCCGAACGGATTCGTCCCGGCCAGGCCCTGGTAGCGAATCTTGAGTTTTACGCTTATGATCACGGCGTTGTCGGGGATCGAGGAGGTATCAAAGGACAAGACGGAACGATATTGTTTGTCCTGCGCATTGTCTCCCACCATAAAGGTGGCCGCGCTGGAGTTCATCGTCCCGCCCGCGTTGGTATTTTCGGCGGATTCGAGCGTCCAACCATCGTAGCCCTGGGAGGAGCGCAACGTGGCTATAGTAGTGGTGTCGTATTTCCACAGTTCGATTCCCGTCCCGTCGTTGCCGTTTGCCGAGAAGTACAGCGCGCCGCTGTACGCGGTCATATAGGAGGGACTTGAAGCTCCACTGCCGCTCCAGATGTCTGTCACAAGTTGGGCGCCGTTGACGGGATCGTACTTCCACAGTTCCCATCCCGCCCCATCATTGCCATTCGCGCAAAAATACAACGCGCCATTGTAGACAGCCATATAGCGAGGAAATGAATCTCCAATGCCGGTATAGATATCTGCCACGCGTTGAACGCCGTTGGCCGGGTCGTACTTCCACAGTTCCCATCCCGCCCCGTCATCGCCCCTGGCGGAAAAATACAACGCCTTTTTATATACAGTCAAATCACTGGGGGCTGAAGCCATGTTGCCGCTGTAAATGTCCGCCACGAGCTGCGCGCCGTTAGCGGCATCGTACTTCCAGAGTTCGGTCCCCTTCCCGTCGCCGCCATCGGCCGAGAAATATAAGCCATTGTTGTAAGCCGCCAGGTAGCTTGGATAGGAGCCCAAAGCGCCGCTGTTGATATCCGCCACGCGCTGGGCGCCGTTGACCGGATCGTATTTCCAAAGTTCTCGCCCCGCTCCTTCGCCCCCATCGGCCCCAAAATAGAGGGCGTTATCGTAAACGGTCAGGAATGCAGGATTTGAAAATAAACTGATGTTGATATCCGCCGCGATCTGGGCGCCGTTGATCGGGTCGTATTTCCAGAGTTCAATTCCCGCCCCGCCGTCTCCAGTGGCATTGAAATACAGCGCGTTATTGTAGACTGTCAGATAGTTAGGCGACGAACTTGTACTACCGGTGTAAATATCCGCTACGCGAGCGGCGCCGTTGGCGGGATCATATTTCCACAACTCGTTCCCCGCTCCATCATTCCCGTTCGCCCCAAAATACAGCGCGCCATTGTAAGCTGTCAGATGCGAAGGGCTCGAACTAGAAGCGCCGAGAAAGATATCGGCTACGCGCGCAAGGGTGACGATAGCCTCCACAGGCGGGCCGCCTTCCTGGGCGCGGCTGGGGGCGGCAGACCCGAAAGCGAGGGCAAAAACTCCTAGAATCATAACGATCGAGAAAATTTGTTTGAACATGTCATTCTCCTTTTATCATCGCCTTAGGCGAAATTTTGTGATACTATAAATTCAATTTTGTTGACTCTGTTGACACTTTGTTGACAACCGTCCTCGGGAGGGCGCGGTCATGTCTAAACAACAATCCATCGTCGAACCGTCCGAATTCCAAACATTCGGCGAGCTGCTGCGCTATTTGCGCGAACGCGCCAAACTCACGCAGCGCGGCCTGGCGCAACAGGTGGGCTATCACTATAGTTACCTCAGCCGACTTGAAAAAAACGAGCGCGCCCCAGACGAAACCGTCCTACGCGCGCGCTTCATCCCGGCCCTCAAATTACAGAACGAATCGCTGTGGGTGAAACGCATCACAGAACTGGCGCGCGAGACCCGCCCAGCCGAACAGCCCCCCGCCGCGCCGGTCCCTGACCCGTTGCCCGAAACAGCCTTCGCCCGTTTGCCGGTACCCTTCACCTCGTTCCTGGGGCGCGCCCGCGAAGTGGAAACGCTGGAGCGGATGCTCCGCCAACCCGACGTTCGACTCGTCACGCTGGTCGGCCCGCCGGGAGTCGGAAAGACGCGCCTGGCCCTCCACGCAGCCGAACGCCTCGCCGCGGACTTCGAGGCGGGCGCGGTCTTCGTGAACCTGATGCCCGTCCTCGAGGCCGACCAGGTCATTCCCGCCTTTGCCCTGGCCCTCGACGTGCGCGAAACTGCGCGCCTCTCCGTGCTGGAAAGCGTGAGCGCCGCGCTGAAGTCTAAAAACTTGCTGATCGTGGCCGATAACTTCGAGCAGGTCGCCGAAGCCGGCCCGCAACTGCTCGCGCTGCTGGGAGAGGCAAAAAATGTGAAGATACTCGTCACCAGCCGCGAAGCCCTGCGGTTGCGCGGCGAAAAGGAATTCCCGCTCGTCCCCCTGCCTGTGCCGGGCGAAACCGAAACCAATCTCCAGGATTTCCCCTCGGTGCAGTTATTCCTGCAGCGCGCCCGCGACGTAAAACCCGATTTCCCGCAGGACGACGAGACCGCCTCGCGCGCCGCCGAAATCTGCCGCCGTCTCGACGGCCTGCCCCTCGCCATCGAACTGGCCGCGGCGCGGGTCGGCGCATTGAGCCTGTCTGCCATGCTCAAACAACTGCATCGCCGCTTCGACTGGTTGACGTACGGAAAACGCGACCTGCCGGCCTGGCGCCAAAACCTGTGGGACGCGGTGGAGTGGAGTTACTCCCTGCTCGACGTGCAGGAACGCGTCCTGATGAACCGGTTGTCCGTCTTCAGCGACGGCTGGACTTTGGAGGCCGCCGAAGCGATTTGCTGCGACGATACGATCTGCCTCGCCTCCGACGTCCTCAACCTGCTCATGCGCCTCGCGGATAAGTCCATGATCGCGGCGGATACGGAGCAGGACCGGTTTCACTTTCTCGAATCGCTGCGCGAGTTCGCCCACAAAAAACTGAACGAAGAGAACGCCTTCGAGCTCATGCGCCAGCGGCACGCGCAGTATTTCATGAACTTCATGCAGGTCGCATCGCCAAATATCAAACAGGGAAACGACGTGGCGCGCTGGCTGGACAGGGTGGAGGCAGACCACAACAACCTGCGCGCCGTGATGACGTGGATCGTCGAAGACCCGTCGCGCATCCCGTCCGCGTCGGAATTCATTGTCGACATGGGCAGGTTCTGGTACGACCGCAACCACTTCACCGAAGGCCGCCGCTGGCTGGATCAAATCGTCGCCGCGTATTCCGAACCCACCGCCGAACGCGCCAACCTGTTGCGAACCTGCGGCGATTTCCATCGCGTACAGGGCGATTACGCCGAGGCGCGCCTCATCGAGGAGGAGGGACTCGCGGTCTCGAAAGCGCTGGGTTACGAAAGAGGAATGTACCAGTCCATGGACGCGCTGGCGATCCTGGCGGGCATCCAGCGCGACTACGCGCGCGCCTCTGAACTGCTGGAACAGGTCCTCGACTATCGCAGGCGGACGAAGGACGCGCTTCGCCTGACCGCCACGTTGAACAACCTTGCCATCGCCAGCCGCCGGCTTGGGAATTTTGAACGCGCCAGGGAGTTATATGAAGAAGCAATTTCCGTCACGCGGGAAAACGGCAATCTTATGTCGCTGGGCCATGCCTTGAACGGCCTCTCGGAAGTTCACACGGAATCAAAAGACTTTGCCGCCGCCCTCGAGCTGCAGCGTCAGGGATTGGAAGTCCGCCGCCAGATTGGGGACTGGAAAGGCGTCGCGTTTTCGCTCGGCTCGATCGCCATATCGCTCCATCATCTGGATAAACCTGCGCGCGCCGCGCAGCTGGAAAGCGCCGGCATAAAACTGCGCGGGGAACTCGGCGTTTCCTTTCCCGCCATCGCGCAGGCGGAACACGACGAACTCGCCGCAAGCCTCCGCGCCAAACTGGGAGAGGCCGCCTTCGATGAAGCCTGGTCGCGCGGCCAGTCGCTCTCACGGGGACAGGCGGTGGCGCTGGCAACGGAATGAATCGTAACGAAATGCCCCCGAATTTCGGGGGCATCGCTTTTGGAAGGCGTTTACGGAACGCAGTCCTAAAGGACACATCCCTACGGGACGTAGTACTCGACGATCAACTGTGGGCGGGAGGCGAAAGGCGCGTTCCCGCTGAACAGGCTGAGATAGTTTGCGATGGCGTTGTTGTTGTCG
>ERZ795060.1703-NODE-1703-length-24882-cov-4.516776_pt1 | contig 24882 bp, 21 predicted proteins | sample MGYA00375144_ERZ795060 | MGnify/ENA primary metagenome ERZ795060 (study PRJEB30189, sample SAMN05720157) | activated sludge metagenome | isolation source: anaerobic digester from wastewater treatment plant | place: Japan | collected 2015-05-15 ...
ACAAGGGCGACGTGGCGACGATGACCACCGGCGTGTGGATCACCGGCAGCGTCAAGGCCGAGAAGTCGCAGTCCGGGCTGTGGGGCGTCGCGCCGATCCCGTCGCTGGGGATCCCGGGGGCGGGCGGGGGTGACGCGACGGCGGGCGGGACGGGCGGGGCGGGCGGGGGATCGGCGAAAGCCTGAAACACTCACGTTGGACGCAACGGCCGCCCCGCGGGCGTGCTCGGGGGAGGCGGTATTCGCGCGGACGGGAATCGTCTTCGCGGGCGGCGGCGCGGCGCCCGGAGCGCGTGTAGTATTCCTGGCCCCGCCACCCCCGGGGACTTTCACACATTGCAACGGCCAGGGGGGCTTGGCCGCGTACGAGGCACCGGGCAAAGAGCGCGGGGCGTTGGTCGGGCGTTACGTCCGATCGAAGTCCCAGCGATTCGGGCCGGGCGCCAGGAGTGATTCGCATGGCCAACGGCACCAAGTGGACCAAGAAGGACCTGCTCTCTCGCCCGATCGAGCACATCGACATCACGGCGTTCGACGCTCGCCCGGTGATCGATTCGTACCGTGACATGGCGTACTCGTCGCGCACACTCGCGCAGGCGGCGGACATCTACTCGATGATGCTCAAGGACAAGGAGTGCGCGGTCATCGTGACGCTCGCGGGCTCGCTCATCAGCGCCGGCCTGAAGAAGGCGCTCGTGACGCTCGTCGAGAACAACATGATCGACGCGATCGTGTCGACGGGCGCGAACATCGTGGACCAGGACTTCTTCGAGGGCCTGGGGTTCAAGCACTACATCGCCCCGGGCTCGCCCGAGGCCCCGCCGGTCGACGACATGACCCTGCGGAACATGATGATCGACCGCATCTACGACACGTACATCAACGAGGACGACCTCCGCGCGTGCGACCACGCGACGTACGAGATCTTCAACGCCTTCGCGCCGGGCGCGTACTCCAGCCGCGAGTTCATCGAGGCGATGGGCGCGTACCTCGCGAACAACCCGAAGTACGCCAAGAACGAGAGCCTGGTGAAGTCGTGCTACCAGAAGCGCGTGCCGATCTTCGTGCCGGCGTTCAGCGACTGCTCCGCGGGCTTCGGCATCGTGCTGCAGCAGACCGAGGCGATCGAGGAAGGTCGCGGCCAGGTCGCCATCGACAGCGGCAAGGATTTCCGCGAACTGACCGACATCAAGTTGGCCTGCAAGGACACCGGCCTGCTCATGCTCGGCGGCGGCGTGCCCAAGAACTTCGCGCAGGACATCGTGGTCGCGGCGGAACTCCTCAACGAGCGCAAGGGCGGCAAGGCCCGCGGCGACATCGGCATGCACAAGTACGCCATCCAGATGACCGTCGCCGACTCGCGCGACGGCGCTCTCTCGGGCTCGACGCTCCGCGAGGCCTGCTCGTGGGGCAAGGTCGATGTCGTGCATGAGCAGATGGTCTTCGGCGAACTCAGCGCCCTGTTCCCGCTGCTGGCCAGCGACGCCTACCACCGCAAGGCGTGGAAGAGCCGCAAGGGCTTCAAGTTCGCGGACATGTATGAGAAGGGCGACGGGATGCCGGAGTTCATGATGGGCGGCAAGGGGAAGAAGAAGGCCGCGGCTCGCTGAACCCGTCGCACGCGACACAAACAGTCCAACGGATTTTCCGGCCCCCGTCCAGTTTCCTGGGCGGGGGTTTTTCATGGGCGGCCGCCGTCTCGTTCAGTCCTTGGGAGCAGTTCGCGGAGAACTCGCGCCGCACTCGGGGCAAGGGCGCGAGCGCAAGCCGCTCAGGTCATGTCCGCACGAAGTGCAGGTGGACCCCGCAGCGCGCCGCGCGTCCTGGATGTCCGCTGGAGTTACTCCTCCCCGCCCTTCCTGAAGACCGCGACGACATCCTCCACCGGAATCACGAAGAGCCGGTTATCGCCCTCGAACTCCACGGGGATCGCGTGCTTGGGGTTGAACAGCACGCGGTCGTAGCGCTTGAGCGGGTAGTCGTCGTCGTTCTCGACCTTCTGCGAGATGGCGACGATGCGCCCCGTGAGCGTCGGGATCTCGATCTTGTCGGGCAGGTGGATGCCCGCCTTGGTCTGCTTTTTGTCCTCGTCCTTGCGGATGAGCACGCGATCGCCGATGGGGACCACGATCTCGAGTTTGGTGTTGCGGCTGTCGTTGTCGGCCTTGCCGCTCTTTTCCGGTGTCATGACCGGATCATAGTGCGGCGAGCCGGACGGGTTCCCAACGAACCGAGTCTCACACCGCCGCCCGCGCTTCGAGCAGGTTCGCGATGGTCTCCACGATCGCCGAGCGCAGCGGCTCGGCCGCGGCGACGATGCCCCGGTTGCGGTCGAGGCCGCGCCCGCGTGAGAAATCCAGCGCCGCGCCGATGCCGTCGCTCACCGCGCACCCGGCTTCCGCCGCCAGCAGCGTGCCCGCGGCGTGGTCCCAAATTTTCTCGACGTACTCCGGCTTGCCGCCCGGCGGCACGGGTCGCTTTTTCGGCACTCGAAGGTACGCGTCGGCCTGACCCCGCGCCACCAAGGCGTACTTGCACTGGCTGTCCATGCGGACAGGCGGGGCGAGCGGCCAGCCGAGCCGCTCGCACGCGCCGGCCATGACCCTGTGGCTTGCCGAGTGGCTGACGTGCGCGGCCTCGACACTCTCGGCCAGCACGACCGGCTCGGCGCGGAGTGCGCGCGCCCGGATTTGTCGAAGATCGGGCACATCGCCTGAGCGGGCGTCCAACTCGCCCGGGCTGATCGACAGGGGGCGCTCCCAAGCGCCGGATCCGGCGATGGCGACGTAGAGCGAGCCGCGCCCGTCACCGCGGTCGGTTGGTGCGGACGGATCGACGGACAGGTTCGGGCAGCCGAGCACGCCCAGCACCGGGCGGCCGTCGCGGATGAGCGCGAGCGAAACGCAATACTGCTGGCCGCGGAGGAAGCCCTTGGTGCCGTCGATGGGGTCGAGCGTCCAACCGCCCACGGAGGTGTTCAGGCAGGCCGGGTCGGCCGAGCCGAGATCGACGGCGTGGATGACGTCGTCTGCGCCGCACCGCTTCCAGTCTGCGAGGCCGGGCGTTTCGCGCAGCGCGGCGATGCAGGCGTCGCGGTGGGCCTGGTGCTGGGGCTCGCGGAGGAACTCGCCGGACTCTTCGGCGACCATTCCGCCCAGGAGGTGGCCGCGGGATTGGAGATCGCGCGCCACGACGGCCTGGCTGGCGAAGTCGGCGATCGTCACGGGCGAGGCATCGTCCTTGGTCATCGAGCGGAGGGCGTCGAGGCGTGACTGCACCAGCCGGCACACGGTGCACGCACGCTCCACGGCCTGAATCGCCGCCCGGGTCAGTTCGTCCATGGCGAACTCTACACTTGGCGCATGACGCGTGAGTCTCGACAGCGCGGCGGGCAGGAGCGGGCGCGAGCGCCCCTGGTCGCGGTCTCGATGGGGGACCCGCTGGGCATCGGGCCGGAGGTCGTGGTCAAAGCGCTGGAAACCTACGCGCTGGCGGCGGACGACGACCGGCTGGCGCGGTTTGTGATCCTCGGGAGTGAACGGCCTCTGCGCGGGGCGGCGGAACGCGCGGGCGTCGCGCCGTTCTGGGCGACGATCGACTTCGCGCCCTCGCCGCACGCGTGGGATGCGCTGCCGCTGCCGGAGGCGTCGGTGGTGCTCGTGGATCACCCGCTGGACGAACGCGCGCTGCCTTCGGCGCCGGGCCCCAGCGCCGAAGGGGGACGGGCGTCGTTCGCGTGCGTAGACACCGCGATCCGCATGGCGCAACTGCCCCGGGCCCATCCCCTGCACGCCGACGCCATCGTCACCGCGCCGATCAGCAAGACGTCGTGGGACCTGGCGCGCCGGGCCGCCGCGGGAACGGAGGACGAAGCGGCGTACGGCCCGATCGGGCGCGGCTTTCCCGGGCACACCGAACTGCTCGCCGAGCGCTTCAAGTCGGATCGGTGCGCGATGTTGTTCGTCTCACCGACGATGCGCGTGATGCTCGCCACGATCCACGTGCCGCTGACGCGCGTGCCCGCGATGATCACGCGGGAACTCGTGCTCGAGAAGATCGAACTGGCGGCGGAGGCGTGCAAGCGCCTGGGTGTGGAATCGCCGCGGATCGGTGTGTGCGGCCTGAACCCGCACGCGGGCGAAGGGGGCCTCCTGGGAGAGGAGGACGAGCGCGAGATCGCGCCGGCGGTTGCGAGCGCCCGCGGGCGCGGGATCGATGCCCACGGACCCATGCCGGCGGACACGCTCTTTGGAAGAGCGGTCCTTGAGAACGGACGCCCGGTGCAGCCCGACGGGTTCGACTGCCTCGTCGCGATGTACCACGACCAGGGACTGATCCCGATGAAACTGGCCGAGCCGCGCGCGTCGGTCAACGTCACGGTGGGACTGCACGCGCCCGGCTCGGTGCATCGCGGCGTGATCCGCACTTCGCCCGCGCACGGCACCGCGTTCGACATCGCGGGGCGCAACCTGGCGAGCGAGCGGTCGATGCAGAGCGCCATCAGCCTGGCGCTGGAGATGGTCCGTCGCGGGGCGTGAGCCAGCCGAGGAAACGTCCGAGCGCGATGGTCGGTGGGCTCAGCGGCTGCTCGCGGCGCTCCGCGAACGCGGCGAGTTCGGCGCGGGTGAGCCACGCGGCGTCGGTGTACTCCCAGCGGCCGCCCCCCGCGGCGAAGCAAGGCGTCCTGCGCGGGTCAACAGCGCCCAGTTCCACTTCGAACACGACGTCGAGGCTCCGGGCCAGGTCGTCCACGATCCACGAGCGGGCGACGGGCGCTCGCGCAGCGCTGCTCGTGGCGGGCCACGCCGGGAGGCGCAGACCGAGTTCTTCGCGCGACTCCTCTTGCAGGGCGCCGTAGAGCGCGCTCGCGGGATACTCACTCAAGCCCGGCGGGGGCGGGGCCAGCATCCTGAGGTCCACGCCTCCGGCGGGCGCGTTCTCCCACTGACCGGGATAAACCCGGGTGCCGGCGCTGCGCCGGGCGAGCAGGATGCGCTCCGCGCCGGCGGCGTCACGCCCGGTGAGCCAGCCGACGACGCCGAGTTGGCGCACATCGCGCGCAAGAACACTCGCCGTGGCGAGGTGCTTGAACGAGGACGGGCGCGCCCGGAGGACGCCCGACGCCGCGTCGAAGGAGGTGACCTGCAGGATCGGCCCGTCGAAGAGCGCGTCGTTGTCCCGCCTCATCGCGAGCCAGGCATCTTCGAGCGCGGGATCGGCGGGCGGGGCGGCGCCGGGACGCGGCGGGGGGGTGCGGGCCGAGTTTGACAGGGCGCCCGGAAGGTCGTCGAGGACCAGGCGCGGGCCCTGCGCGGGCGCGGCCAGCGCTTCGACACGCACCGGCGCACCGCGGTTCACTTCATGAGCCCCGACAGCCCGGCGAGGTCGCCCAGACCCATCGCCTGCGCTTCGCGCTGCAACTCGTGCTGAGCGGATTGCTTGGCGCGATCGAGGGCGTCGTTGGTCGCTTCCGCAATGAAACCCTGGACCAACGCGCGATGACCGGGATCGCCCATGGCCGAAACCGCGGCGGGCTCGATGTGGACTTCGACCACCCTCATGTCGCCCGAGACGGTCACGCGCACGACCCCGCCGCCCGCGGAGCCGGCGCAGCGCATGTCGGCCAGACGCTGCTTCACGCGGTCGCCCGCGGCCTTGAGTGCTTCCTTGTTCTTCATGATGCCGGCGAGCGCGCCGGCCGCCTTGAGTGCGTCAAGCATTGGAGGACCTCCGCGTGGGGTGTGCGCCGGGTTCTCCGGCTTCGGCGACGCCGCCGGGCGCGGCACCGACGGGCACCGCGGGTTCACAGGGCACGGCGTCGAGGTCGCCCGGCTCCATCGACCGCTCGCTCGCGCCGGAGATGACGACGTCGTCGTCGAGAGCGTGGAAGCCGGGCGCAGCAAGCGGCTGGGTGCCGTGGACCGCCGCGGCTTCCGCGCGGGACTTGAGCGACACCGACCACTGCACGAAGAGCAGCAGGACTGCGCCCGCGACGGCGACGCAACCCATGACGACCTGGAACGGGGTGAGGCGTTCATCGAACAGCAGGTAACTGCCGATCGCGACGCCGAAAGGCTGGATCTGGATCACGCCGCTGGAGACCGCCACGCCGAGGCGCGCGATCGAGATGTAGTAGAAGACATGTCCGAGGGCGATGCCGATGACCGAACTGAGCAACAGCAACCCGAACTGCGCCGCCGGCAGGTGGAGGGCGCTGCGACCGGCGTCCCAGGGCCGTGCGGCGTCGAGCACGTTGTGCCCGAGCGCGAGCATGAGCACGACCATCACGATCGCAGTGTACTGGCTGATCGCGGCGAAGGCCGTGACGGGGTGGAAGCCGTGCATGAAGCGGCGCACGCCCAGGCCGTAGGAAGCGAAGAGCAGGCCCGAGGCGACGGCGGCGACCACGCCCCAGACCTCGTCGGGCTTGCGCGCCTGTCCGGAGCCGAAGATCGTGCCGCTGATGCCGATGAGGACCATGGCGATGGCGGCCCAGGCGTGCGGGCTCTTGAGCACGCGGCGCTCGGACGGGAAGAGCAGATACGCGCCGATCGCGACGAAGACGATCTGCAGGCGCAGGCCGAAGGTCGCGGTGGTCGGGTCGACGTGATAGAACGACCAGGCGAACGCGATCTGACCGAGGCTGTTGAAGAGCGCCGGGACGATGCTGGCCCGCCAGAGCCCGCTTGGGAGCTTCCGGCGGCGCGCCGACAGGCCGCCCCAGACCAGCACCGGCGCCCACAGCAGCGCCGAGAAGCCGTAGCGCCAGCCGTTGCTGGTCCAGACATCGATGGAATGGGAGAAGTGCCGGATGAACAGCGGCACGCTGCACCAGCCCACGAGCGTCAGCACGACCGTCACCACGCCCAGCCACGCGCCGATGTGCGCCGCGCCGCTCCGGCTATTGCCGCCGCTGGTGTTCACGCACGGAACTTCCGGACACAGATCGTGTCGTTCTGTCCCCCGAACCCGAACGAGTTGCTCAGGCATACGTCCACGCCCCCGTGCGGGTTCAGGTCGCGGGCGGCGTTGGGCACGTAGTCCAGATCGCACTCGGGGTCGGGGTCCGCGAGGTTCATCGTCGGCGGCACCCAGCCGGTCCTGATCGCCTGCACACAGGTGATGAGCTCGACGGCGCCCGCGGCCTGGATGAGGTGGCCGAGCATGCTCTTGACGCTCGAGAACGGCACACGCGGCGCGAGCGTGCCGAAGACGCCCTTCACCGCCGCCGTCTCGATCGCGTCGTTCTCCTGAGTGCCCGTGCCGTGCGCCGAGATGTAATGCACGCGCGGGCGCCCGTCGCTGCCCGGCGATTGCGGATCGAGCCCGGCCTGCCGGCAGGCTTCGCGCATCGCCCCCTGCGCGCCCTTGCCGTCCGGCTGGATATCCGTGATGCGGAAGGCGTCCGCGGTCGAGCCGTAGCCGACAACCTCGCACAACGGGCGCGCGCCGCGGGCGAGCGCGTGGTCGAGCGCCTCGAGCACGACGATGCCCGCGCCCTCGCCCATGACAAAGCCGTCGCGCGTCCGCGAGAACGGGCGCGCCGCGTGCTTCGGGTCGTCGCAGCGCCGGCTCATCGCCGTGAGGCGGATGAACCCGGTCATGCCGAGCGGGTGGATCATCGAGTGCGCGCCGCCGGCGAACATCACGTCGGCGTCGTTGTGGCGGATGAGCTCGAAGGCCTCACCGACGGCCTGGGTGCCCGCGGCGCAGGCGGTCATGCAGTTGCTGCTGGGTCCGCGGCAGCCGAACTCCTCGGCCAGGTGCGAACCGGTGAGGTTGGGCTCCTGCTCCACCTCGCGGCGCGGGTTCATGTGCCGGTACGCGGCGCGGGCCCACGCCGGCGCGTCGAGCCGGTTCTCACCGTCGATCCACCCGGCCAGGTTCGTCCGCGCGTAGTTGGCGAAGTCGAGCTCGCCCTCGCCCGCGCCCAGGTACACGCCGAAACGCCGACGCGAGAGTTTGCCCTGCGAAGCCCACGGGCCCAGCCCGGCCTGGTCCCAGGCCTGCTTCGCCGCGGCGAGCGCGTACTGAGTGGAGGAGCCGGCGTCGGCGTGGGCCGCGGCGCGATCGCCCAGGGCCTTGCGGAGATCGAACCCCCGGACCTCGGCGGCGAAGTTGGTCTTGAACGTCGTGGCGTCGAAGTGCGTGACGCGATCGACGCCCGACTCGCCCTTGAGCAGGCGTTGCCAGACGCTGTCGACGTCGTGCCCCAGCGGTGTGATCCATCCCGTGCCCGTGATGACGACTCGGCGCGTGCTCAAGGCGGACTCCTTGAGCCATTATTCGCACGCGCCACCGGGCACGGAACGCCCGCCGCGCCGGACGCGCCGGCACGCCCGTTGATACGGAGAGACTCGCTCAGGCGGCGGACTTGAGGATCGGCGGGGAGATGGGGGCTTGCGGGGCGTCGGCGGCGGCCGGGTCGGGGCGGCGGGAGCAATCGACCAGCGCCCCCAGCGATCGCGCCGCGAGCATCATGTCCTCCGCCTGGCGTGTCGCCTGCTCGATGCAGGACTGCAGCAGCAGCACGCGCCCCTCGCTCCTGCCCAGCGCTTCGCGCACCTCCGCCGCGGCCTGGCGGGCGCTCGCGTCGAGCGTCCCCCACTGCTCGCGCGCGGTCGCCAGCGCCTGCCGCGCCTGGTCGCCCGATTTCCGGAGTTCGTGGAGCGTGCCCTCGGCCTGCAGCACCAGTTCGGCGAGCGAACCCGGACGCGGCCGGTCGCGCCAGCCCTGCTCGGACAAGAGCGAACGGACCTCGACGCCGAGGGTCCTTGCGGCCTCGTGCGCCAGTTCGTTGAGCCGCTGGCGCGTGCCGGCCTCGATCTGGGCCGAACGCTGTTCGAGTTCCTGCACGCGTTCCTGCGCCGAGTCGAGCGCGAGGGAGGCGCGAGCCTGCGCCTGCGACGCGAGGCGTTCGAGGCCGGCCGCGATGCGGTCGGATTCGGCGCGAGCGGCGCGGAGCGCCCCGTCGGCGGACTTCTCCGCCGCGCCGACGGCGGCACGGACCTCCTCGCAGGCCTGCTCGATTTCGACGATCGAGCTGGACTTGAGCAGTTCGACGCGTGAGGGCAGTTCGCGCTCGGCCTCTTCGAAACGCTCGTTGACGAGCCTCTCGAGCCGCGAGAGCCGCTGCGTCCAAGCCTCGTGCTGGCGTTCCAGCCGCGCGGCCCACTCCCGTTCGAGTTCTTCGATATGCCGCTCGAACCGCGACGCCTGCTCGCGCAGACGGTTATCGAACTGCTGCCCCAGCCCGTCCTTCACGGTCCGGATGCGGGAGACGACTTCGTCGAGCGCGTGGAGCGTCTCTCGGGCGGAGTCGAGCACGCGCAGCCCGGCGGCGACGCGCCCCATTCGGGCATCGATCTCGCTCTGCGCCTGCTGCACGTGCGCGAGGTTGCCCGCGAGGTCATCCGACGCACGCCGGGCGGCGTTGCCCAGGACCTGCGCTTCGTCGAGCGTCCGACGCAGGATCATCATCTGGGCGCTGGCGCGATCGATGAGATCGGCCAGCGGCTCCCGATCGGTCCTGGTTCGCGGGGCGGACTCCGGCGATGACGGCCCTGGGGTGATCGGCGCCGCGCCGGGCGGCTTCCAGCGGAGCACGCGGACCGTTGGTGCGGGCGCGGGAGCATTCGGATCGGGTGATCGATCGGGACCATTCGTCGGCGCCACGCCCTCCGCGGCGATGGCGTGGGTCGAGGTCGAGACCAGGTGTTCGGCCCTGGCCGCCGCTTGGCCCCGCAGGGGCACGGTGTGGACCGCGCCCGCCGGGAGCGGCACGATCTGCACGGGTGCGACGGGCAGCCCGCCAAACGAGGAATGGGCGGAAGACGCCGAACGCGGCTTGGGAGAGTTCGGGGTGGCGGGAGGATTCGTCATCTGAAACTCCAACAGGGCCGGGGCGACGAGAACGGGGGGCGGTCTCAGTTCTCCGGTTATCGAACGATCGCCTGGGTGGATAAAGTTGCCCTTGCGGGTTGTGACGGAAAGACACGATCCCCACCCGAGAAGGTGGAGACGGGAGGGGGGCTCCCGCCGTTCGCCAAGGAAAACACCAGGCCAGACCCGGAACCGGGCCGATGGGGGAACGAAAGATCTGTGTGGCGGCGCGAAGGCCGGTGGAAACCGGCGGTGCCAGAGGCTGAGTGGCCCGGACAAAGCGCAAAACTTGCCGACAAGAACTCCCCGAACACGGGATGCGTTTGATGGGAAGGGCGGCGTGAGCTTGGAAAGGGCCGGATCGGCCCGGACCCCCACCCAGCCAAGTGCGCAAGTCGCTGTCATATAGATAGTTAGATGGCTTTGCCCGACCGGACATTGCGCCGCGTTCCGGGCTCTGGAAACGAACGGTGCGCCAAAGCAGCATGATGAACCAGACGAACGGCGTGCGGACAAAACGACGAATCCGGGCCGCCAGCGCGGCCGGGATGCTCGTGCTCGTGGGAATCTCGGCGGCCTCTGCCCGGAGCACTCCTGCCCCGGCCGGGCCCGGCGCGACGTCCGTCGCCGCCGAGGAGAGCAGCAGCGCGAAGCGCTGGATGTCGCTGGTCGAGTCCTTCGCCGGCGGCAAGGAGTCTGCGGGCAAGGCGTTGGCAAAGGTCGACCCCTGTCGCGACGTAACCATGCGCTACGTCTTCCCGGCCGAGGTCGCGGAGGTGCTGGTCAAGGGCGGCGACCGGGTGAAGCAGGGGCAGGTGATGAGCCGCGTGCGTGACGCGGACATCAAGGCCGCGATCGAGCAGCAGCGCCTGGCGGCGGACTCGGACCTCGAGGTTCGCGGCGCGCGGGCGAGCGCGGACCTGGCGAAGTTCCGGTTCGAGCAGCTCAAGACCGGCGGCGTGTTCACGCCCGAGGATTTCGAGCGTGCCCGCGCCGACTCGCTGACGACTCAGGTGCAGTACGAGCAGGCGCTGCTGAACCGGCAGGTGCAGAGGGCGGGCCTGGACCGGCTCATTGGGCAGTTCGAGCGTTACCGCCTGGAAGCGCCGTTCGACGGGATCGTCGAGAACGTGATGATCGAGGTCGGCAAGGGGGTGGGTGAACAGGTCGACGCCATCCGCGTGGTCAATATCGACAACCTGTGGCTCGACGCGTACCCCGACACGGAGGAGACGCTCCGCCTGGGCCTGAAGTCCGGCTCGCCCGCGTGGGTGCTGCTCAACCTGCCCGAGAAGCCCGCGCTGATCCAGGGGAAGGTGCTGTACGTCTCACCCGCGGCGGATTACGTGGGCCAGACGCGCCGGGTGCGGGTCGAGATCCCGAACCCGCTGGAGTTCCCCGCGGGCCTGCAGGGCGCGGTGCGGTTCACCGAGCCCACCTCGGAGTGGAAGCAGTACCTCGTCAAGCCGGCCGCGGGCGGCGGCACGATGACCAGCGACGCGGGCGGCGTGGATCGGGCGGGCGAACGGACGGCGGAGTCGCCGGGCGCGCCCGCGAAGTTCGCGCCCCCGCCCAAGAGCCCGGGCAAGAACACCACCGACGACCGGGCGCAACTGGGCGCGGCGCGCGACGAGCGTGGCGGGCTCGCGGCGGCCGGCCGGGACGGCGATCAGGAGGCGACGCGGTGATCGATCTGACGAACGTGAAAGCGCCGGGGTGGCACCGCGTGGTCGCGGAGTTGAACTCGCCGGCGCCCGACGATCGCGCGTTCCTCGAGCGCCTCGTGCGCATCCTCGCGCAGGTCTCGGCGGCGCGTCAGGCGGTGCTGTACTTCCCCGACCGCACCGACGGCGAGGACGTCGAGCCCCGGATCGAGATCGTGTACCCGCCGGCGCCCGCAACCAGCGGCGACGAGCAGGGCGCGGCGCCCGCCGGGGGCAAAGCGGAGCAGGTGGAGTTCGCGAAGGAGGCCAGGGACGCGGCGCGGATGGCGTTCACGTCCGGGCAGGCGCGCGCCTTCGGGCTCGACAAGGGGGCGGAGTTGTACTACGACGCCGCGCCCGCGCAGGGTTGCATGCTCGCGATCCCGCTGGTGCAGGCGACCGGACCGATGAACGCCAAGGGCGAGCAGCCGGTCGCGGTGGCGGGGGTCGTCACGCTGCTGATCGAGCAGCGCACGCGCGACGCCGTGCGTTCGACGCTCGCGATGGGCGAAGTGATCGCGGGCTACATCGTGGGGCACTCGGCGCGCCTGGCGCTGAGGCGCACGCAGTCGGCGAGCATGGCGCTGGAACTGGCGACCAAACTCATCGCGTCCATCAACACCGCCAAGACCTTCAAGGGCGCCTGCATCCAGCTCGTCAACGACCTGGCCAAGCAGTTCTCGCTCGACCGCGTCGCGCTCGGGTGGGTGCGCGGCGACGACGTGCGCGTGCAGGCCATCAGCGACACCGAGAACTTCGACAAGCGCATGGCGATGGTGCAGAAACTCCAGAGCGCCATGGACGAGTGCCTCGACCAGGACCAGCCGGTGGTCTATCCGCAGCCGGCGGGCGAAGGACCGGCGGGCGACATGCTGCTGAGCCAGGCGATCGTGCACGCGCACCGCGAACTGGCCTCGGGCAACGCGCAACTCAAGGTCTGCTCGCTTCCGCTGCACGCCGACGAGGACGTCGTCGGCGTCGTGACGCTCGAACTGGGCGGAAACGCGAAACTCGACCTCTCGCTCATCGAACTCCTGCAGGCAGCGATGGACCTGGTGGGCCCGGTGTTGCGGCTGCGCCGCTCGGACGACCGGAACGTCGCGCAGCGGATGTACTACGACTCGATCAAGGCCGCGGCGTGGCTTGTCGGGCCCAAGCACACGGTCTGGAAACTCGCGGGCCTGGCGCTGATCTGCGCGACGCTGTTCGTGACGCTCTATGAGACGACGTACCGGCCCAGCGCCGAGGCGACGATCGAGCCGCGGACGCGCCGGGTCATCAGCGTGCCCTTCGACGGCCAGATCGCGCGGCTCGGCCCCGGCATCGAGCCCGGCAAGGACGTGCAGGCGGGCGACGTGCTGCTGGAACTGAACACCGACGAACTGCGCCTGGGGCTCATCGACGCGACGGCGAAGGTCGAGCAGGCGCGGACGCAGATCGCCGCGGCCCAGCGCGAGGGCGACCAGGGCAAGGTGAAGCAGGCCCAGGCGCAGGTGGAGCGCGGACTGGCCGAGCAGGCGCTGTACGAGTACCGCCTGGGCAAGGCGCAGATCCGTGCGCCGATCTCCGGACGCATCATCGCCGGCGACCTGAAGGACAAGATCGGCGCGAGCGTGAAGCTCGGCGAGACGCTCATGCAGATCGCCGACGTCAACGACCTGATCGTCACCGCCAAGGTCGATGAGGCCGACATCCACTTCGTCCGCGACGCCTTCGACCGGGCGAAGGCCGGCGGGAAGAACGGCGCGGCGACCGGCGAGATCGCGACCAAGTCGCAGCCCGCTCGCCCGCTGAGTTTCGAGCTCGAGAACATCGTGCCGCTCGCCCAGGCCGGCGAAGGCAAGAACACCTTCGAAGTCCGCGCACGCCTGAGCGACACGCCGGAGAACCGCGAAAGGCTCAAGGACTACACCCTCGTGGTCGGCATGGAGGGGATCGCGAAGTTCGACACGCAGCGGCACAGCCTGCTGTGGATCGGCACGCGGAAGCTCATCGATACGGCGCGGTTGTGGATTTGGTGAAGTGAAGGGACCAAGGGATCGAGGAATCGAGGGATCGAGGGATTCTGAGAGTGGAAGGACAAGTCCAATCCGAAGGCACTCATTTCGCTGCCGATTTGAAGCCGCGCACACGTGTGCGCACGTACCGCGATCTGATTGCGTGGCAGAAGTCCCACGCTCTGGCTCTCACCGTTTACCGGCTCACATCGACATTTCCGGCCGAGGAACGCTTCGGGCTCACCGCCCAAGTTCGGCGTGCATCGGTTTCTGTGCCGAGCAACATCGCTGAGGGGTACGGCCGCGGTGCACGCGCCGACTACGCCCGATTTCTCAAACTCGCCCGCGGGAGCCTCTACGAAGTGGACGCCCAGTTGCTTCTCGCGGCAGACCTCGGGCACCTTGGGCGAGAGCAGTATCAGGAAGTGTGTCAAATCAATTGAAGAATGTGAGCGAGTTCTGGCAGGGCTCATCCGCGCCATCGACCAGCCCCACCAGGCGAACTCGCAGCCCACCTAGCACTTCTCCGCATCATCGCCTCATGCTTGGTCCCTTGATCCCTTGATTTCTTGATCCCTAGTCCCTCACCACTTCATGCCTCCAATCAACGAACGCCCAACCTTCAGCCCCTTCTGGCACCGCGTGCGGGCGATGCGCCCGCGCCTGCGTCCGCACGTGCAGATCTCGCGTCAGCGATACCGCGGGCGGCGCTGGCACGTCGTGCACGACCCGACGAGCAACCAGTTCTACCGTCTGAACCCGATCGCGTACGACTTCGTGATGCTGCTCGACGGCCGCCGCACGGTGGAGGAGTCGTGGAAGGCCTCGCTGGGCAAGTTCGGCGACGACGCGCCGACGCAGAACGAGGTCATCCAGCTCATCAGCCAGCTGTACAGTTCGGACCTCTTGAGCGTCGACACGACGCCCGAGACCGAGCAGCTCCTGACGCGCGGGCGCGACCGCCTCAAGAAGCGCATGGCGGCGCAGGCGATCGGGATCATGTACTTCAAGCTCCGCATCATGAACCCCGACCGGGTTCTGACGGCGCTCGAACCGATCTTCCGCCCCCTCATCAACCGCGTCGGGCTTGTCCTGTGGGCCCTGCTGGTGGGCTACGCCGCGTACTCCATCACCGAGGCGGGCAAGTGGCACGCCTTCTGGTCGCAGGTCGACAACTACTTCGACCCCAACAACTACGGGCTCATCCTCGCGGCCTACGTCATCACGAAGCTCTGGCACGAACTGGGGCACGGCATCATCTGCAAGCGATTCGGCGGACAGGTCCCCGAGTTCGGCGTGATGCTGCTGGTGCTTATCCCGTCACCGTTCGTCGACGCCTCCGCGTGCTGGGCCTTCCCGAGCAAATGGAAGCGCATGGCCGTGGGCGCCGGCGGCATGCTCTTCGAGTGGGTGCTCGCGTCGATCGCGGCGCTGGTGTGGGTGCACTCCGATCGCGGCACGACGCAGCAACTCGCGTTCAACATCATGTTCACGTCGAGCGTGGCGACGGTGCTCTTCAACGCCAACCCGCTCATGCGCTTCGACGGCTACTACATGCTCGCGGACCTTCTGGAGGTGCCGAACCTGGCGCAGCGGTCCAACCGCATGCTGCAGTACTACTTCCAGAAGTACGTGTACCGCCTGCGGAACCTGACGCCGCCGAGCTCGCTCCCCGGCGAGGCGGCGATCCTGACGGTGTACGGGATCCTCAGCGGCGCGTACCGCATCTTCCTGTTCTTCTCGATCACGCTCTACATCCTGGGCAAGGCGTTCGCGGTGGGCCTCGTGCTGGCCGCGTGGACGGCCGCGGCGTGGTTCCTCATCCCGGCCGGCAAGTTCATCCACTGGCTGGCCTCGAGCCCGCAGCACCACGACAAGCGGGCGCGCTCGATCGCGGTCTCGCTGGCGATGGTCGGCGCGGTGCTGGTGCTGGTCGGCTGGATCCCGATGCCCGACCGGCGTCGCGGCATCGGCGTGGTGGAGAGTCAGACGCAGGCGGGCGTGTTCTTCCAGGCCGACGGGTTCGTGGTCGCGTGCCACAAGCGGATCGGTGAGCACGTCGAGGCCGGCGAGCCGATCCTGACCCTCGAGAACCCCGAACTCGTGCAGCAGCGACTGTCGATGCTCGCCGACATCAGCGACATGGAAGTGCAGGAACGGCTCGCGATGCAGAACAACGAGCCGGCGGGCGCGCAGATCGCGCGCGAGCGCCGGGCGGTGGTGCGCGAACAGCTGGCCGAGGTGCAGAAGCGGCTCGACGACCTCGTCGTGCGCTCTCCGAGCACGGGCGTGGTCGTCACCCGCAACCCCGAGCAGATGCTCGGGTCGTACGTCCGCCGCGGCGAGCCCTTGTGCGAAGTGGTGGACGTCACGAAGGTCCACATCGCGGCAGTCATGGACCAGCGTCAGGCGGGGTGGCTCGCCGACGTGCCGCGGAACCAGTACAAGGTCGAGATCCGGCCCGTGTCGGAGGTCTCGAAGGTGATGGAGGGGTCGGAGGTGCGGTTCCCCGGCGCGGGCAATCGGATTCTCCCGAGCCGCGCCCTGGGCATCCCCGGCGGCGGCAAGGTGGAGACCGAGGCCAAGGACGAGTCCGGGCGCGTCGCCAAGCGCCCGGTGTTCCCGGTCGAGATCGAGCCGGTCAATGTCGAGGAACTGCTGGGCAGTTCTCTCCCCGGCACGCGCGTCCACGTGCGGTTCACGCTGGAGGACCGGCCCTGGCTCTGGCAGTGGTGGGAGCGCCTGGAGCGCGAGATCCAGGGGCGTGTGAAACTCTGACTCGTGCGCCCGCGCGGCGCAATGAAAGAAAGGAAGTCAATCGCCGAGACGTCGGCGGGGCCTGCATGTCCCAAGCGCTGACCAAGTACAACGCCCTGTACCAGTCGATCCAGAGCCGCCGGCGACGCCCGGCGACGCACAAGGGGCTCGACCTCATCGCCTCGCACGCGGCGATGAAGGTCCGCCACCGGCGGGTCACGCTCGCGATGCTCCGGCGTGAGGCGCACGCGATCGACGCACTGGCCAAGGGCCTGCGGACGCACTCGGACGCGGCGCTCGACGAGCACGTGCGCGAACTGCGCGAACTCTTCGTCCGCGGGCGCCAGAACCGCGAGGTCGAACGGCGTGCGTTCGCCGCGGTGCGAGAGGTGGCGCGGCGCGTCACGGGCGAGGAGGCGTACATCGTCCAGCTCATGGGCGCGTTGGCGCTGTACCACAACCGGATCGTCGAGATGGTGACCGGCGAGGGCAAGACGCTCACCGGCTCGATCGTCGCGCCGCTGCTGGCCTGGCGCCACCGGCACCTGCACATCTTCACGGTGAACGACTATCTCGCGGCGCGCGACGCCGAGAGCCGCCGCCCGATCTACCGGCGCTGCCTCTGCGACGTCGGCGCCATCACGCAGGAGATGGACGAGAGCCAGCGCTTCGGCGTCTACGCGATGAGCATCATCTACGGAACGCCCAAGCAGATCACCGCCGACTATCTGCGCGATCAGATCCGCCTGGGCACGCTCAACTCGGCGTGGGCCGGGCGGCGGATGATCCTGGGCGCTTCGGCGGAGTACTCGCCGCACGCGGCGACCGGGCCGATGATCCCCGGGCTCCGCGCGGCGCTGGTCGACGAGGCCGACGCGGTGCTGATCGACGAGGGGGTCGTGCCGCTCATCATCGCGCGCTCGCGGCGCGAGGACGAGATGGCGCAGGTCTACAAGGACGCGCAGCAGATCGCCGACAAACTCGACGAGAACGCCGACTTCAGGCTCTTCCCGGTCGACAAGCGCGTCGAGCTCACCCGGCGCGGGGAGCACCGGTGCGCGTCGATGTTCGCGGGCCTCTCCGAGCCGATCTGGCGTGCGCCGCGCCGGGCGCAGGAACTCGTCCGCCAGGCGCTGGTGGCTCGTCACTGCTACAAGCGCGGGCACCAGTACGAGATCGTCGACGGGCGCGTCGTGATCGTCGACGAGTACACGGGGCGATTCCTGCCCGACCGCTCGTGGGAGCACGGGCTGCACCAGCAGGTCGAGGCGAAGGAAGGACTCGACGTCACCGCCGACCGCGAGACGCTCGCCCGCATCAGTTTCCAGCGGTTCTTCCGCATGTACCCGGTCTTGTGCGGCATGACGGGCACCGCCGCCGACGCCGCCATCGAGATGGAGAAGGTCTACCAGCGCCCGGTGACCGTCATCCCGACCAACCGCCCGGTGATCCGCAGGGCGATGCCGGCGCGCGTCTTCGCCGGCCAGCGGGCCAAGTGGGACGCGGTGCTCGAGTCGATCGTCAACATCCACCACCAAGGGCGGCCGATCCTCGTCGGCACGCGCTCCATCGAGGCGAGCATCCTCGTCGCCGAACGCCTGACGGCCCGCGGCATCCCGCACCGCGTGCTCAACGCAACCTTCGACAAGGAAGAGGCCGAGATCGTGTCGATGGCGGGCAAGCACGCGACCATCACCGTCGCGACGAACATGGCCGGACGCGGCACCGACATTAAACTCGACCGCGAGGCCCACGAGGCCGGCGGCCTGCACGTCATCCTGACCGAGATGCACACGGCCAAGCGCGTCGACCGGCAGTTCATCGGTCGCGCCGGCCGCCAGGGTGACCCCGGGTCGAGCCAGGTCTTCATCAGCCTCGACGATGAACTCGCCCGGCTTTACGCGCCCAGGGCGTTCCGGTCGCTCGAGCGCATCGCGGCCGGGAAGGACGAGCTCTTCGGCACGCTCGCCCGCGCCAGCGCGAGGCTCATGCGTGCCGCGCAGAAGCGTGCGGAAACCCGCGCCCGGCGCAACCGCGCCGAGGTGCTTCGCCAGGACGACTGGATCGAGAAGCACCTTCCGGGGATGTGACGCACGCTGCAACCACGGGCGGGTGGGGGAGACGTTCAGTTTTCGAGACCCGGCGCCCGATCCAGCAGCCCCGAGAGATCCGGCAACTTCCGAACGATCTGCACGGTGCCGCCGGTGTGTTCCAGGGGTCGGTCGTAGTTTCCCGCGCCGACATAGACGCCGACGATCTCGATGCGACCCCCGGCCGGTGAGGTCCGGTCGGGAAGCCAAACGACGGCGGGGCCGCCGCTGGCACCCTGGAAAACACTCCCCGCATCGGTCTCGACAAAGAGCAGGTCCGCCCGCGGGAACTGGGGTGAGTCGGCGATCTCGACGACGCGGGCGGGGATGATGCTGACATCAAGGGAGCGGAGTTTGGCGCGGCTGGGCCAGGGTTCCGGTCCGCGCCAGAAGCCGAGGATGTAGACGCGTTCCCCCTCGCGCCGCGTGGTCGGCCGGGGCGTGAGGGCCGCGACGCTCGGGTTGAAGGGCGTGTCGAGGGGCTCGGCGACGCGGAACACCGCCCAATCGTTGGCGGTGCCGGCGCCCTCGCCGGCCGCCAGGCGCGTGAACCGGACCGGCTTGCCCCGGGCTTGACCCGCGGCACGCAGCTCGATGTCGTCTCCCCGTCGCGGCAGGACGTGGCGGGCCGTGATAAACGTCGATTCGCCCACGCGCACCGCCGAGCCAGCGTTGCCCCAGGGCGTGATGACCTGGTAGACCGGCACGGCATCGAATGAGGCGATCGCCGGCTCCTGCACAGCCGATGCCTCTTCCACCGCGGAGATCCGCGCGCAAGCCCCGGACAGCACGCTCAGGCCGACCAATAGCGTGCTGATGGCTTGGGAGAATCGACCGCGCCGGCCCGGGTTAGTTTGTTGTAAACCACTTATTGACATACGCTTATAGCGTCTTTCAACCGAGACCATGCGTCCTCGTTTCGACTTGGGCGTTCACCGTCGGACATGGTCAGGCCGCACACCCGGGGAATGAACCCCCGCTCACAAGAGGCGCGACAGGCTGAGGGCCGTATACTGGCCATGGAGCGGCCGGTTCACGTTCCGGGTGGGTTGCCCGGACCGAGCCGGGACTTCAGACACGCATGGGGCGGGGCGGATCGGCGGGGCAGGGGAAGAAGGCGAGGACGCGTGGAAGCGTACGAGAAGCTCAAGAGGCTGGTCGCGGAAGTGGAAGAGGACCTTCGCAAGGCCGAGGGCGGCAACAAGGCCGCGGGCACCCGTGTGCGTCAGACCATGCAGGACATCAAGGGCGCCGCGCAGGAGATCCGCGAAGCGATCCTGTCCCTGCGGGGCAAAGGCGAAGAGGGCGAAGCCAAGAAGTAAGTCCGGCTGAGCCCGCGGCGGGCATCGAGACCGGGCCTTGTCGGCCCGGTTGCAGCAGGAGCGGGATTGACGATGTCGAGTGTCTCGGCACACGAGCGAGGCGGGCAGCACGCCCATGCACACGCCGGCACGGGCCACCGTGACGCGCGCGAGGGCGATAAGACGCGCGCCCCGCACGACGCCCAGCCTCGCGGCGGCGGTGAACCGCTCAACGGGAACGCTCTGCCCAAGGGACTTCTGGTTGACCTAACGAAGATTGACCTTTCTCAGCGGCTGATGAACCGAAGCGAGTTGGAGCGGATGATGCCGCACCGCGGCAACATGCTGCTCCTCGACCATCTGATCTGGCACTCGCCGGACTGGAAGCAGGGCGTGGCTCTCAAGCACGTCCGCAACGATGAGTTCTGGGTGCCGGGTCACTTCCCGGGACGCCCCCTGCTGCCGGGCGTGCTGCAGGTGGAGGCGGGGGCCCAACTCGCGGTGGTGCTGTACAACGGGCGCTTCCCCGAGCCCCTCACGCCGGCCTTCACCCGCATCGAGTCTTGCTCGTTCCGATCGATGGTGCAGCCCGGAGATGATCTCTACCTGCTGTGCCAGGAACTCAAGTGGTCACGGCGCGGGTTCACGTGCGACATCCAGGGCCTGTGCAACCAGAAGGTCACGTTCGAGGCCCGGGTGCAGGGGCTGGTGATCTGAATCACCCGCTCCGGGCGCGCCTTCGAGACGCGACCAAGCTCAGCGAAAACCGAGTCATGCCGCCGCACGCGATGCCCGGGGACCGCGAAGGGCTTGCGGCTACTTCGACCACAGCGCCGCGAACACAGCGCCGGTGATCAGGCCGTAGACGACTCCGTCTACGAAGTTCAGGATCATGGCGCGCCGTGACTCCTGGAACCACATATTGCAGACGACGCCGCCGCAGGCGTGGGCCAGCACGCCCGCGGTGCCGAAGACCCTGAAGGCGTGCGAGAAGGGGCCCACGGCGGGGATGCCGGCGGCCGTGCCGAGGTACGCGATCAGCACGCCGATGAAGATGTAGAACAGGAAACTCAGGATCATCGGGCGGCCCATGTTGATCGGCTTCCAGACGCGGAGGATGCCCATCGGCTCCTTCATCGCCGCCTTGCGTTCCTCCGGCGACTGCCCCTTGCACTTCTTGAAATCCGGGTAGCCGTAGACGCCGGGCGCGATGTTGTGGGCCTTGACGAGACTGCTCAGCGCTTTCTCGGCGTCGGGCGCCAGCGACTTCATGTCGTCGGCGTGGTGATTGATCGCCATCCACGCGATGGCGCTGGCGACCCACACCGCGGCGGCGGAGGCCAGGATCGGCATCCAGTGTGCAATGATGAACTCCATGCGCGTTGGTCCTTCAGAAGAGGGGCGAGACCGCTCGAAAACCGGCGGGCGGCAGGGACCGACGGCGGCGCAGTTTCATCGATGCGGCGAGAGAATGCAAGCGTTCGAATCGTTTGCTCGTGCTCAGATCAGGGACGGCGGCGGCGGAACGCGGGCGCGCCGAATACGCTGGGGTGGCGATGAACGCCCGTGACCTGCTCAAGCCGCTGCGGGAGTTGCCCGACCCGCTGCCGATGCCCTCGGCGGTCGGGATGTTTCATTGCACCGTGACCCCCCCGGGGAGCAAGAGCCTGACCAACCGGGCGTTGCTCCTGGCGGCGCTGTCGTCGGGGACGAGCACGATTCACAACGTGCTCGCGGACGCCGACGACGCGCGGGTAATGGTCCGGGCGCTGAACGCGCTCGGCGCTCGGGTGGGTGTCGACGTCGATGAGCAAGGGCGGCCCGTGGCGAGGGTCGAGGGTGTGGGCGGTCGGTGGCGACCTGTCGGCACGAGCACCCGGCTGGACCTGCACAACGCGGGCACGGCCACGCGTTTCCTGGCCGCGGCGGCGCTACTTGCACCGGAGGGTTCGTCGGTCACGATCGACGGCGATGCGCGGATGCGGGAGCGCCCCATCGGCGAACTCGCCGAACTGCTCGGGAAGCTCGGTGGGGACGTCGCGTTCGACGGCCGCCACGGGTACCCACCGCTGCGCATCGCGCCGCGGAAGGGGGCGTTCGACCAGCGCCCGGTGCTGCGCGTGGGACGCACAGCGTCCAGCCAGTTCATCTCGGCGCTGCTGCTGATCGGGCCGGCGCTCCCGGGCGGGCACGGCCTGCGCGTGGAGTTCACTCAAGCCCCGACCAGCCCGGCGTACATCGAGATGACCGCGTCGCTGCTGGAACGGGTGGGCGCGCGGGTGCAACGGGCACGGACCGGCGCCGGTTCGCTCGTGTCGATCGACGTCGCCCCGGCGGTGCACGGGCGCGCGGGCATGGGAGCATTCACGCTGGAGATCGAGCCCGACGCGAGCGGAGCGACCTACTTCCTCGGTGCCGCGGCGCTGATCCCCGGCGCGAGCGCTCGCGTCCCCGGTCTCGACGTGGCGGCTTCCACGCAGGGCGATGCACGATTCGCGGATGTGCTGGAGCGGTTCGGCGCGAGCGTGGATCGCGGCGGCCGGGGCGTGACGGTGCGCGGCGGCGCATCGGTCCACGCGATCGACGCCGATCTCTCGGACATGCCCGACACGGCGATGACCGCGGCGGTTGTCGCGTGCTTCGCGACCGGCACGCCCGACAATCCGGCGGGGACGAGCACGCTCCGCGGGCTGCGCACGCTGCGGGTGAAGGAGACCGACCGGCTCGAAGCGCTCCGGATCGAACTCGGCAAGATCGGCGCAAGGGTCGAGATCGTCGGCACGGGCGGCGACGAGGGGCTGCGGATCACTCCAGCGACGACGCCGGACGCCGCGCCGGTGGTTTTCGAGACCTACAACGACCACCGGATGGCGATGGCGCTCGCGCTCGTCGGGCTCAGGCGCCCGGGCGTGCTCATCGCGAACCCGCGCTGCGTGGAGAAGACGTACCCGACGTTCTGGCGCGACTGGTCGCGGCTCTTCGGCGTGGGGACTGGGGGAGACGCGGGATCGGGCGGCATCGAGTGAGAGCGTCCATGTCGAACCAGGTCGAGCGCGGTCCCGGGCAGATGTTGTCGCCGCTGTGCGTGTACTGCGCCGCGGGCTGGGGTTCGCGCCCGGCGTACGCCTCGGCGGCGAGGGCGCTGGGTGCGGCGATGGGTCGGCGCGGGATCGACCTGGTCTACGGCGGCGGGAAGCTCGGGCTGATGCGCGAGGTCGCGGACGCGGTCATGGGCGCCGGCGGTCACGTGCTGGGCGTGATCACGCACGACCTGAAGCACAAGGAGGTCGCGCACGACGCTGTCAGCCGCATGGTCGTGGTCGAGACCATGCACGAACGCAAGAAGCGCATGGCGGATGAGGCCCGAGGGTTTGTCGCGATGCCCGGCGGCGTGGGAACGCTCGACGAGTTGTTCGAGATTCTCGCGTGGGCGCAGCTCGGGATTCACAACCGGCCGGTGGGACTGCTGAACGTCGAGGGGTACTACGACCACCTGCTCTCCTTCATCGGGCACATGGAGCGCGAGGGTTTCCTGCGCGTCGACCCCGCCAAGATGGTGTGCGTCGACACCGACCCCGAGGCGCTGCTGGACAAGATGACGCGCTACGAGCCGCTCAAGCGCCGCTCGTACGAACAGCGCCCCGGCGCGGGGGCCTGACCGCGCGCGGGGCAGGGCGCCTGCGTTCCGGTGGAGGGCATCTTTACAGGCGCTCGACGCGCCGGAACCTGCCGGACACGCTCGGATCGTGCGAGACCAGCAGCAACGCGGCGCCCTGATCACGGCAAGCGGACTGGATGAGGTCGAGGGCCGCGGCGGCGTTCTCCGGGTCGAGCGATGCCGTCGGTTCGTCGGCGAGAACGAGCGTCGGACGGCAGGCCAGCGCCCGCGCGACGGCGACGCGCTGCTGCTGCCCCACGCTGAGCCTGTCCGGGGTCGCGTGCGTGCGCTCGATGCCCAGCGACGCCAGCAGTTCACGGGCCCGGGCCTCGTGCCGCCCCTTGGGCAGGTCGGAGAACATGAGCGCCGCGAGCACGTTCTCCAGGGCCGAGAAGCCCTGCAGCAGGTTGAAGGTCTGGAAGATCATCCCGACGTGCAGGCCCCGGAACTTGTCCCGGTCCGAACGCTTCAACGCGTGCATGTTCCGCCCGGCGACGTGGATCCGTCCGGTGCATCCGGGCGCGGCCTCGGGTCCGTCGAGGTCGTAGAGCCCGGCGATGAGGTACAGGAGCGTGCTCTTTCCCCGACCCGACGGCGCCTGCAGCAGCATCTGCTCCCCTGCGCCGAGGGTCAGTCTTGGCAGGTCGATCAGCCAGCCTCCGGGCTCCTCCCCCTCGCGAGCGCGGAAGCGGTAGCGGAGGTCGGTGATCTCCAGGGCGGGCGCGGCGGCAGCCGGGGACGCGGACTGTTCGGACACATCGGATGGAACGGCGGCGTTGCTCATGGTTCTCGCCGGAGTCTAGGGGCGGGCCGGTTTCTCGCTGCGGAAGCCGCCAATACCGCCCGGCGACGCGCGGCCCCCGAGGGTGCAAGGATTGCAGGCATGAACCCCCCTGACGCAGGCCAGCCGCGCGGATCAACCGGACATGGCGCCCCGACGATGGGCCCGGGCGGCGGGACGCTCCTGCACGGTCCGCGTACCGGACCGGCGCCCGGCAACCCCGGCGGGGAGGCGATGCCGATGGGGCCGCTGACGCTCGACCCGCTCGCGGGCCCGCCGATTGCGCCGATCGAAGTCGGGCCGGCGGCTCCCAAGACGCTCGGACGGTCGTCGTCGTGCGAGACCGTGCTGCCCGACGAGAGCGTGTCCCGCCGTCACGCGCAGATCGCGTTCCGCGACGGGCTGTGGTTCGTCACGGACCTGGGGTCGACCCACGGGACGCTGGTCAACGGCACGCGCGTGACCGCGCAGAGCGCGACGCCGATCAAGGCGGGAGACCTGATCGTCGTCGGACCGTGGACCTTCCGCGTGCGTTCGGGGCCGACGTCGCACGCGATGAACTCGCTGGTGGACGACGGCGCCGGGGCACAGGCGAGCCGGCAGCGCGTGGAGCGGGTGCAGGAGCGCGAACTGGCCGCGATCACGCAGCAGCGGCTGAACCTGCTCATGGACTGTTCGGCGGCGGTGGTCGGCGTGGAGGACGAGCGGGCGCTG
>ERZ795060.1705-NODE-1705-length-24868-cov-6.519204_pt1 | contig 24868 bp, 22 predicted proteins | sample MGYA00375144_ERZ795060 | MGnify/ENA primary metagenome ERZ795060 (study PRJEB30189, sample SAMN05720157) | activated sludge metagenome | isolation source: anaerobic digester from wastewater treatment plant | place: Japan | collected 2015-05-15 ...
TTTCTTTTTCAACAAAAATTGTTTTTTCACCTCTAAGCCATTTAAGAACCTCTAAATTTCCTTCAATAGAGTCCCTCACGCTTTCAATTTTCTTAAAAACATTTTCTACTTCAGAGTTTTCTAAATAAGGATTTAGAGACGTAATTTTATTTCTAAGAACCTCCGAAAAAATCATATTGCTTTTTCCATTTCTTAAACTCTCCGCATCATTGGACGAAACATAACTCCATCCGATGTTTTGGCAATATTTAATTAGAGGATTTTGAACCGCCTCTTTTTCAGTTATTTGAGACATAAAAACCTCTTTAAAAAAATTTAATTTAACCTGACCTTTCCGGTAATCAACAAATCAAGCGCAGAGTTGAAGAACTCATTTAAATAATCCAATTTCTTCTCCGCCTCTTCTTTCATATTATCTATCTTAGATAAAATTTCTGCAATTTTTTTCTGCTCCTCTAACGGCGGGAGAGGAATACTTAAATTTTTTATAACTTGCTGACTTATATTAGGTTGTGCTCCACCATATCTCTCCCTTATTAAAAAATTTCTATTCTTAATTAAAAAATATTGAATAAATTTGTTAAAAACAGTTTTTGAATTTTTAGGCAAAATAGCACATATTGCTTGATTTGTCGCAGCTTTTATCCCCAAAATTCCAGTTTTACCAACAGTTGCACCATACATAGCAACTAAAAGAGTTCCTTTTTCTAAAATTTTCGCAGAAGAGTTTTTCAATCCTTCTTCAGAAATTTTTTCCTCGGTGTCTAATATATCATAGTCCTTAAGTTCTCCAGATTTAACCCATGGAATATTTCCCCCAAAATATTTTGATATATTTCTATAAGGAGTTCCTCCACTTGTAGTATCGCACACATCCCCCAACCTTACCACTTCCCAATCATAAGGGATTTCGCCGATTTCGGTTTGTTTAGTTTCTTTGCCATAAAGTCCGTTTTTAAAAAGTTTATCCATTGTAGATTTTTTTAACTCTTCCAATTTCTCAATAATTTTTCTCTGATTCTCAACCGCCTCCTGAATTTTAGAAAGCACCCCTGCAATTTTCTTCTGCTCTGAGATATCAATTATTTTAATTCTAACATCACTTTTATATTTTTTAAAATCTAAGTTTCTTATTCCTGTGCTACCATGTTGAAAATTAGAACCGATAGAAAACTTATAGAAATGCAAAAGATTGTAAAAAACATATCTTGGCATTAAAATATCTTTTTGAAGTATTCTAAGTCTTGTTACAAAATTACTAAAAGAATAAATATTTTTATCATCGTTAATGTCAAAAAATAAAACTCTACCAACTGGTTGCTTTGGCCCCCCACCTGATCTTTCTATTAAAATATCTCCGAAAGTTAATCTCTTATTTTCTAATTCTTTATTTTCAACTTTAATATTTAATAATTGTCCCTTAATATCTCCCATTTCAGAAAAATTAGTTCCTCTAATAACTATAGCGTTTACACTATCTCTATCATTTTTGCTTTCCCATAATCCATTTTTAAACTCAAACAATATCTCATTATTTAAATCAACTGTTTTCATTTCGGTTTGTTTAAACTTTGTTTCAGTATTGGTTTTCATAAATACCTCTTGATTTTTTAAACCCTAATATATAAAATATAAATATACCCAGGGAGTAGCTGGAGATGTCGGACTGTTCCGACCATCGCTATCACAGTACTTTCACCTGGGTTTTTTTATTTTTCATACTCCTCTTCTTTCTTTAACTCTAAATACCATATATTAAATTTAGGCCAATATTTTTCAACATAACCTTTAGAATACACGCTCCAGCTTTCTCGCAAAAGGTTCTTCACATTTAATTTAGAAATTAAATATTCTCTTATGTCATTCTTAAATTTATTTTGTGTTGGGAAATGATTATTTATTATACAACCCATAAGAATATCACACACATTATTTACCTGATACTGAGGCAACTTAGAATCAATCTCCTGGATTCTAACAAATGTAGGAATAGATTTGTTTAAAGAATACCCGGTTTCCTTTTGACAAAAAAGCTCTTTCATTTTTTCTACAAATTCATCTTCTTTGCATCTTGACATATAATCAACTAATAAAACCGCTCCCTGAATATTTTCAGTGTTATGAGCTAAAAGCAATTCGGTAAATTTTTTATATGCCCTTGCTTTTTTTATTTTTTCTGATTCATATGGTTTGCCAAAATAATTAATGTCAAAATCTTTTGTTTCAATAACTATTGAACGAAACCAGCTTGTGCTTTCAAAAAACGCATCTATTATTTCTTTAGAAATTTTATAATTAATCTCATTGTTACATAAGCCATATTTTATTTCTTTAAGTATTCCGTTTTTATCAACATAGTTATATTTTTTCTTAATTTCTGTTATTCTTCTATTTAAAAATTTAGGATGCGGATTAAATAACGCTCCCCATACTAATATATTGTGTCCGTTGTCGTATGACTCGTCAAAATAAATTAGCATATTTCTTTACCATATTTTGAAACAAGATAATTAAACAAAGCGGAACAGAAAATTAACATAAATCTTGATTCATTTTCTAAATCTTTGTTTTTTTGATCAGGTTTATTCCCATGCCTCAGCCCCCCTTCATCAGAGGTCCAGCCATAAATTTTATTTATCCCATCTTTTAATGCTGTATGCAAATCAACTTTTTTTATTAATTCTCCTAAAGTTCCTTTTTCATCTTTGAGTATTTTTTTTGAAAGTGTTTCTATAGCGCTTATTGCTTCTTTTATGGAATTTTCATAATCGGGATTTGTTCTATCAGAAAATAATATTAACGCTTTTTCTATATGTCTTCTTGCCTGAGTTAGTTTGTCATTTTCTTCTAACGCCTTTTCTATTTCATTTATTTCTTCTTTGTTTGTTAAAGCCGCTATATACCCTTTTATTAACCTATAAGGCGTTTCTTCTTCTAAAATCTTATTAATTCCTATTTCCCACATTTTTTTAACATCCGTTTCATTATAAACAAATTCGACAAAATCATAAACCTCGTACCAGTTTAGGTTAAAAAATTTCTTTTTTATATCCATCAGTGCGGAATAATTACTTGTGTTATCAATTTGATCTATTTGTAATTTAAAAAACTTTTCCCACACAACTTCCGAAAAATTCTGTGATATTTTATATTCAATATTAGAATAAATATCATAAAACAAATTCCATATTTGGTTTTTTAATCCAGTCGAAATGTTTTGATAATTTAAACTTTCATCTATTTTCTTATAACCATATCTTTCGGAAAAAAACATACTCCTCCCTAATTCTCTTCCTTCCACAAAAGACTTTCTTTCCAGTTTTCACTAAGGCCTATTTTATTCCAGAAATCCGGCACCTCGGGATGATTATCGATAAGGGTTTCTATATCTTTCTGCCACAAAATTTTAATATCTTTTCTAAAAATCTTGGAACCTAAAACCTTATTTAAAGCAACAATAACAGAACCTAATTTTGAGCCATTTAACCGATTCCATCTAATATCTTTTGGTATTACAAGCTTTACAGATAAATTTCTATTCCAAAGACAAGAATGATGGGCACAAATATTTCTTATATATGTAAAATTGTGTAGCCATCTTCTAAAAACTTCAGAATGTATGGCGTATTCTTTCGATATAGATATTTGGTCTTCTTTTAACATTCCTGAATAAAACTGGGAAAGAAGAGTCATTGATATAGTCTCTACCATAACCCATATAGGCAGCGAAGGATATTCCTCATATGTTTTTTTAAAATGAGTTATAAATATTTCAGATTCTTCTTTATCTTCTGCTTGTTTATGGACTTTAACTATCCATTCTTTCCAATTAAACTTTTCTTTGAAATTTTGATTTTTTTCATGGCCAAACGGACCATACTTGTGAGACCAGTTATAAGCAATAACAGATCTCAATGATATTTCTATAAATTCTATGGCATTAAAAATAATTTTTCTTAACCTTCTATCAAATTCACATAAAGAATAAATGTCTTCTATTTGTGTTCCTTCGATAAATTTATGAGGAGTAATCTCAAAAGGAATAGTATAAGATCTTAAACGATAATAGTTTATTTCTCTAAGAATAGATTCGGCTCTTTCTTCATTTTTTATGATTAATCCCCTTGAGGTCAATAACTCTACCTGTTCCTTAAACGTTTTTGGGGGCTTATTATATTCCATTATATATTTCCCCCAAAAAAAAATGCCTGCCGAAAATGCGCTTTAACCCTAAGGTTAAGAGGCGTGGCAGGCTTGTTATTTATATTGTAGCAGATAAATTCAATCAGTTCAATACTAAAATTAAAAATATTACTCACAATAACCCAAATAAAAAGACCCGCCTGCTTAACCTTTCGGCCAGAGGCCCGGCGGGTACTGTTATTTACATTATAGCAGATAAATTCAAGAAGTTTAATAATCCCACAAAATAAAAATACCCGCCAGGTTGTGCATAACCTTTCGATTAGAGGCATGGCGGGTATGGTAATTACATTATAGCAGATTTTTTGAGTCCCGACAATGTTAAGTTTTTTCATACATAATATGTGTTTTTTTAAACCAATTATTCCCATTTATAACCCATATCGTTAAATATTTTCTTTAACTCTTTTTCTGTTTCTTCCTGTTTTTTTGTTATTTCGGATATATCATTTAATATAAGTTGAATATCTCTATGCTCTATTTCATCTTCGGTTTCTATAAACCTTGATGGGGATATGTTATAATCGTGTTTTTCAGATATTTCGGAAACAGAAACTATTTTTGAAAACTTCTTTACTTCTTTAAACTCTCTGAAAGTTTTTGATATCTTTTCTATTCCTTCATCGGTCAAATAATTTTTAGGTCTTCCTTTTTTAAATTCTTTTGAAGCGTTTATCATTAAAATTTTCCCTTTTCTTTCACTCGGTTTGTTTTTATTTATAAAAATTATTATTCCAGCCGCGGTTGTGTTATAGAAAAGGTTTTCAGGCATTAAAATAACCGACTCTATTTTGTCGTTATCCACAAACCATTTTCTTATTGATTTTTCTTTGTTTTCTCCACTTCCTCCGCTTCCTCTTGTGGCAGCTCCCGTATCTAAAACTATGGCGGCTTTTCCGGTTTTTTTAAGCGATGCGTCTATATGCTGAACCCATGCCCAGTCAGCGCTTGAAGCGGGAGCAAAACCCCCTCGCGAAGAAAATCTGTCAAATGGGTCGTTTTCATAAAAATCGACTTCAATATTATCCTGATTCCACATAGGGTTTGTAACAACAGCATCAAATTGTTTTAACTGGCCGCTTTCTGTGAATTTGGGGTTTGTCATAGTGTTTCCTCTTAAAACCTCTCCAGTCATATCGTGGATTATCATATTCATTTTTGCTATGGCAAAACTTGAAGAGGTAAGCTCCTGACCGTAGAGTTTAATAGGTCTTTTTATGTTTTCTTTCCCCTCTTTTTCCCATAATTCTAACTGGCACTTTATTAAAAGCCCGCCGGAACCGCAACAGGGGTCGTATATCTCAAATCCCTGTTCAGCGTTTATTAATTTTGATATAAGAATCCCAACTTCTCTTGGTGTAAAAAATTCTCCAGCACTTTGTCCCTGGCCTTCAGCAAATTTTCTTAAAAGATACTCATAAGCTCTTCCCAAAAAATCCGGCTCCACATCGTTTAAACCCAACCTGTATTTTTCCTGTGAAAAAAGTTCTATTATTTTTGAAATAGCATTATCACTTATCTCACGCTCCCCGTTATGAGTAGCGTTAAAATCAACTATGTCTATAACCCCTTGAAGCGATTGATTTTGTTTCGTTATAGCCCTCAAAGCGTTTGTTACCTTTTCGCCTAATGTTTTAGGCGTTTTTCCAGTCGGATACTTATATTCTTTTCTTCCGCTTATAACATCCCACCTTGCTTCCTCAGGAAGATAAAACCTAACAAGTGAGGGTTTTGCCTCAACAAATTTAAGCGCTTTTTCTTTACTTCCATATTTTTCCGCCAATCTTTCCACTTCATCGTCAAAAACATCCGACAATCTTTTTAAAAATAGCAAAGGAAGTATGTAATCCTTAAATTTAGGCGCATCCTTTTCCCCTCTTATTGAACATGCTGCATTCCAGAGCATAGTTTCCATATCCTTTATGTCCATTTTAGGGTTTTTTATATTATTTTCAATCTTTTTTAATTTTAGGTTGTTTTCAAAATTTTCAAGAAGGTCTGAATAATCTTTTCCCAAATTTTTTATATAATCTTTTACTATTAAAAGTATTCTCGGGTTTGGGGAAAACTGGTTATTCTCCCATCTGCTTATTGTTAAAAGCGAAAGCCCCATTTTTTCGGCTAACTTTTGTTGTGAAAACCCTAATCTCTTTCTTAACTCTTTTATTATTTCTGAAAATTCCATATTTTACCCCTTAAAGATAAGATAATATTTATTATACAAAAAATGAGCAACAAAGCCAAGTTTTTAAAATAATAATCATATGTTATATCATATGTTAATTTTAAAACGGAGGTTCTTTGGATATTACGGCTTTTATGTATTTCAAATCTTTGAATTTTTCAAACGAATGGCCGGTCTCGATATATATGTTTGTGTATCCTATTTCATATAAATTTCGGGCTATATCTTCGCCTTTATTATCTTCACCAAGTTCGCTGTCTATGTATATTTCGGTGTCAAAATCGTATTTATCCATATTTTGAATAAAGCTTTCGGTATTATCGTATATATCTAATTCTATGTTCTTTTTTTTAGCCGAAAACTCCCAGTTCTTTCTTACAAGGATATCGTCGTCTATTAAAACTATCTTTCTAATTTTTATCGGAATTTTCAAAATTACCTCGGTCCCAAAACCCTCTTCGGAATTTATATCTAACACTCCCCCCGATTCGGCTAAAATCTTTTTTGCGTTCCACAATCCAAGCCCGTTTCCTTTTTCCTTGCCGTAACTAAAACCCTTCTCGCCCAATTTAGACAACAAACCCTTTGGTATTCCCTTCCCGTCGTCTTTTATTTTTAATACAGCGTTTTTATCATCAGTTTCAAGAGTTATCTTTATATTATTCGCATAAGCCTCAACTGAATTATTTATCAGATTTGAAATTATTCGTTTTATTTCTTTTTCGGTTAAATCGACAAAAACTTGTTTTTCGGTTTGATTTAAAATTTCTATTTTTATGTTTTTGTGCTCGGCTTTTTTCTCGGCGGATATCTCACCGATAAGGATATTCAGGTCTTTAAATTTATTTTCCGCTTTATAGCCGTTTTTCGAATTTCTGTATTTCGAGAGCAAATCTTCGGCTATGGATTTCATTCTGCATATTGCGGGCTTTATTATATCCTGTTCTTCTTTCGTTAATTTTTTAAAATCTATGACGTTTTCTATTGCGGCAATCGGGCTTCTTATGTCGTGAGCCACCCGCTCGGCCACCTCGGACAGAGCTTTTGATACTTCAAGCTCGGTCTCGACTTTACTTACCTTTTCGGTTATCAGATTCATATCTTTTATAAGCTCCTCAACCTCAAACCCTTTAACGTTAGCCGGAATTTCGGCTATTATTTTTTTCATCTCTTCGCTTTTTCTTTGTCTGGCCAGAATATTTATTTTTTTGGTTATTTTCTCCATCATCAAAGTTGTCTTTATAAGGCCCATATTGGAGTAAATTACGATTGAGGCGAAAAAAAGCATAACGGCGACAAACAGGATTTTGTTTCTTTCCCAGACCGAGGAGTTTATATCGATAAAATCTATTACATAATAGAGATTTCCTATTTTTGCGCCGTTTGAAACGAAATTTTCTTCGTATTCCTTTTGAAAATATTTTCTATCGTAAATGTTTCCAACTACCGCTTTATTGAAAACCCAATTTATATTTTCTGTTTTATCGGGATTAAAGGATATCCTTTTTATTCCTTCGTTTTTCATTCTCCACATTATCCTTTGAACCTCGAATATATCGCCGGTTAAATACGCCTTTTCAAAATAAGCGGCGTTTTGTCTCATTGCCGTATGCAGTTTATCGCGGGACGAGTTTATCATATTGATTAAGCTTAAAATCTGCCAGAATAACATAAATACTATTATCGAAATTAAATAATACTTCCAGGAGTTTTTAAATATTTTTTTATATGTCTCTACCATCTAAACTCTCCGATTTCGGGATATTGAAAAAAATCCCTTCCGACATTTATATTTTTTATATCAGGCGGATAATAAACCGTCTTAACCATCTGGCATACAGGCAGTATGATATATTCTTTTTCAATAATACTAAGAGCCTTATTTACAAGAGCCTCCTCCCTTTCCTTATCGGACTCTTTTTTTATTTCGTCGTATATCTTTGGCAATTCTTTTATTTTAAAAGAGTAAGGATTCATCGGAGTATCGCCGAATATTTCAAGAAAAGCGTTTATATCGTTTCTTGTGGCCTCCGATGAAATCAAGAATATATCAAACTTTCTTAAAAAATCGAACGGGTTGCCTTTAATTTTGCTTATATCGGCGTTTACGATTTTAACTTTTATTCCTGATTTTAAATAAAAATCTTGCCAGAATTTTTGCATCGGTTTTTCATTTATGGAATAAAAATAATTAAGGAATTTGAGTTCTCCGTTAAAATTATGTCTAATTCCTTTTTGTTTTATTTTGCCCGGCTTTGCATACTTAAACCCTATCGGAAGAAAATTTTGAATCTCTATGCAATCGAATTTTTTGTTATAGAAAAAAGTTTTCATAAATTCCATAGGGTTTATGTTGTTATATACGGTTTCTCTTACCTTTAAATCGGGGTGATTTATTATTATTGAAGCGGTTTTAAGCGTAAAAGTGGAAACGGCCTTATATTTTTTTCTTATTTCCATCGGTATATCTTCGGTATTTATGAAATTATAATCGGTCATATCCAGCGGTATTTTTTCTTCAATCTTATATCTTCTAATAATAATTTCGTTATATCCCCTTTTTTCTTTCTTTTTTCTTTTAAAAGTTATTTGCTCAGGATTCATATCCGAAATATAAAATTCGCCAAGCCCATCTTCCAGATTTTCGTTTCTAACAATGCTCGGAGCGTTTTCGTAAAATGTTAAAAAATCCAAATATTTGGGTTGAGGTTTATTAAAAACTATGTTAAAACAATCTTTGTTTTGGGATAATCTAAAGTTTTTGTCGAATTTTAAAGTTACGCTTGAAATATATGCTTTAAAAAAATCTTCATCAAAACGCCTCTTTTTATAAAACTCTTTCGAAGTATCCGGGCAAAAAACAAACCCGGTATTAATCAAATTTCTTTCCCATCTTTTTAAAATCCTGGAGGAATAATTCTCGCCGTCGTCTTTTCTAAAAAGAGGCTCGTGGGTTTGTTTTAGAATGAAATAAACGGTGTTTGTTCCGGCTAAAGACGTGGATATCAAAGAGGGCAAAGGAAGGTTTGTCGCAACCTTATATTTGTCGTTTTTATCCGCGCAGGAAAATAAAAACAAAAAAATAATTAAAAATTTTCTTTTATAAAAGCCAACCATTTCGGTTTAAATCCCATTTTTCTAAAAAATTTCTGAGACCTTATATTAAAACAATCCACCTCCGCGACTATATAATCGCTTTTTGAGTTTTTATAAAGCCAATACTTTATAAACTCGTGGATTCTCTTTCTCTTTTCTTTTTCAATATCATTTGATATTTCAATATGTCCTATTAAATCACAGTATTTATCATTATATGCCGGGATATTAAAATATAAAATAACAAAAACTTCTATCTCCCTTTTTTTAATCGCAAGGTAATCATATTTTAAAATTTCAAACATTTTTTTTATAGCCTTTTTTTCTTTAGCAAATTCAGAATAATTCTTTTTTTTACTCCATTTTTTACAATAGTTATTATAGAGTTTTATACAAAATTTCTCAAGAGACTTTAATTTTTTAAACCTAAAAAATTCAAACTCATTTTCATCTAAACATCGAGGAGTCCATTTTATTTCTTTTTTATTTATCAAATAGGCTATTCTAATCTTATATTTTTTGTTATCATATTTTCTTATTAAATTGTTTTCGTTTTTAATTATCTTACGCGAATAAATTACACATCCCTTTTTGTTTATCAAATCTAATTCTTTTTTTATTCTAGCCAATAATTTATTATCTAATTCATTTTCGTTCTTAATAACAACAAATGGATATTCTGCACCGTCTATCCTTTTCTTTATTTTTATAACTTTTGATTTTTCCATATTTCCTCGCATATATCGCATTCATTATTAACATTATTATATTTTATGTTTATTTTGTATTTGTTTGCCATTTCTCTAAAATTATATTTTTTTAAAATATTAAACAATTCGCTTCTCATAAGAAAATTTATATTTTTATACACAACCAAACTTTCTCTACTAAAAAAGAGATTCGAACAGCAGAAACTAAACCCCTTTCCTCTTATATATATAATTTCATTGTTTTTGATAAGCGGGCATTTTCGTAAGATGAAATTTTTATTTAGAGTTTCTTTGAAATAAATTTGATTTTTAAAAGCGCTTCCCATTCTATAAACTTTCTGTATCCCAACTCTAAAACTTCCTATATCATTTAGTTTCTTTAAAATTATTAAATCTTTTATATTAGAAATACTCAATATTACGCTAAAATCTTTTTTTAAGTTTAAACAAGCATTGTAGAGTGTTTTAAGTTTTTTTAGAGTAGAAAACTCCATATGAAACCTATCATATGACATTTGAACGGAATTTAATTTGATAAAAGATTTTAAAGTCTTTTCCGTCTTTGAAATATCTGACGCAAACCACCCATTAGTTGTAATAATTATTTCTTTTTTACCAAGATTTTTAATTTTAGATAAAATTTTATTTATCTCTTTTATATATAATGTTGGTTCTCCTCCGACAAAAAGCAATTTATTAACATCTCTTAAGTTGATTTCCGATATTAGAGTTGAAAAATCATCTACATAATCTTTTACATTAGAGCTAAAAAGACAATGAGAACACTTATAGTTACATTTATTTCCTACAAGTATGGTTATTTTATTAATTTTGCTTAGCAAGTTTTCTTTTTGGTACCTGTATCTTCAGTAACAGCCAACGAATATGTGTTGCCCTGAGTATTTGAAATTTTTATATTATTAAGATTAGATAAAGATGCTATTAAAGTTTTATCTTTTTTACTTAAATTAACGACATAATTCTTCGCTTGAGAAATCGTAAATAGACCAAGCGAAACTAAAAAGGCAGTTATTACTTTATCGTTTTTTCTAAGCTTCATCGTAAATCTCCTTATAATATTTTAACATTTTATATTTAACAAAAAACTATTCTATTTTCAAGGTCTTTGGTCCTATTTAGAATTTTTTTTCAATGAGTTTGGTTTGTTATTTTTTTATCTTTTATGTTAAAAATTTTGTCAAAGCTTTTAAAATATCTTTCTTCGCCGTGAAGTATGGCTATTAAAATTTTAGAAGCGGTTCTTTCAAATATCTTTTTCATTACCGTTTCTTTGCTTCTAATGTCGAGATTGGCAAGAGGTTCGTCAAAGATATAAACCTCGGCATCTTTTAAAAGCGTAAGCATTACTGCCGCCTTTTTCTTTTCCCCTTCGGAAAATGAGCGGGGATTTTTACTCAAAAGATTTTCAAGATTAAAATCTTTTAAGAGCGAATTTATGTATCTTTCGTTTTGAGAAATCATATCTATCTGCTCTTTTAAAGTTAAGGGCAGAAAGTTAAACGGCATAATACAGGCACTAATTTTATCTGCTTCAAAACCGCATACTTTCCCAAAGTTCGGTTTTTCAAATCCGCAAATGATATTTGCTATCGTAGTTTTACCGCTTCCGTTTTCACCCAACATCAAGATTTTTTCTCCTTTTTTTGCCTCAAGATTTATTTTTTCCAACACTATATGCTCTTTGAATTTCACTGATATGTCTATTAACTTTATTTCTTCTTCTTTTATATGCCAGTTATTGGTTTCCGTTATGTTTTCAAGTTCGGATAATCTTTCCAGATTGGAGTTTATTTTAGTAACCTCTGGAAGTTTTTTTATTACCGAACTTATGTTGTTAAGGCAAAGCCAGAAAGCGTTCATAAAAGCCACAAAACCCCCAAAACTCATACGCCCCTTAAGCATCTCATAACCGCAGGCTATTACGACAAATATTTCTATATACGAAAAAAAAATGGACGAAAAAGTTTTAAAAGAATTGATTGCTTTAGTATTTTGATAAACGGAATTGTTATAATCTTCAAATTTGTAATCTACGATATTTTTAATTTTTTCAAACAAATTGAATATCCTGACGGTTTTATACGAGTTTAACATAGAGTTAACAAAACCTCTAAGTTCGCTTTCGGTTTCTTTTTCTCTTTTTGAGTATTCTTTGATTTTATTTTGGTATTTTAAAGATAAATAAAACACCACCGGCACCACAAGAATAAGATAAAAAGTTGTTTTTATAGAAATCCCGATAACTATTATCAACGCGACTATGGCATTTAGAAAATCGGATAGTATGTCGCTAAAAATATCAAATGAAGAACTAACCGCCGTTAAAGTTTCGTCATAAACTCTTCCGGTATAATAACCGCTTTCTTTTTTTTGAATTTCATAATAAGGAATACGATAATACTTATTTATGAGATTTAAAAAAGATTTTTTAGAACAATAATTTTTGAGTTTTTTCATTCTTAAAACATAAAAAAGTTCAAAAAATCTGGTAATAGTGGCAAGTAAAATAAAACTTACGGATATGAGTATAAAAAAACCAAAATTCTTTTTTATTATCCCTTCGTCAAACATATATTTTATTACGATAGGGTTTAATGCGGTCATAACAGAGCCAACCAACAAAGAAAATAAAATTAAAGATAAAAACTCAAGTTTTTTATCGCCTGTTATGGACATTATTTTTATGAATAATTTTTTCATATTATAACCTCACATCCAATCGTCTAATAAAGAAAAAACATTAAAATATTAAACATCTTCAAGCTTAGATCTTTTTTCGCTTTTAACGAGAATATGTATCAATTTTTATGCCAAAAATTAAAAAATTTAACTTTCATAGCGAAAAAACCTGTTTTTAATGAAAAAACGGCATAAAATATTTTCAAATGAAAATATTTTGTTTTCAAACGAGAATATTTAAAGAATTATTTAACTATATGTTTTTGAGATTGTCAAAGGCGACTTATTGTAAAAACTTTTTTAATATTAGTTCGGCTATCTGAATGGAGTTTAACGCCGCGCCTTTATACAAATTGTCTCCGCAAAGCCACAAAGAAAACTCGTTTTTAAAAGGAGTTTTCTTTAATCTTGAAGCCGCGACATAATATTTTTTTGAAACGTCTATTGGGGTTTGATAATCTTCGTGTTTTTCGTAAAATTTACATCCATCCGTTTTACAAAGAATTTCTTTTAAATTGCCGATACTCCAACTTTTTTGAGTTTTTACCCATACGGCCAGAGAATGGCCTCTTACTACGGGAACCCTAACCGCATAACAGCTTAAATCTATTTTTTTATCCCCCCATATTTTTCTAACCTCAAACTCCACTTTTTTTTCTTCGCCGCTTAAGCCGTTTTCGTCGAAACTTCCAACCTGAGGGAATATGTTAAACGCTATTTGTTTGGGCAAAACTTTTTCTTTTATTTTTACTTTACCCGTTTTTACAAAACTTTCCGCCTCGTAAAAAAACTCGTTAAGCGCTCTTCTTCCGGCTCCGCTTACTGCCTGATATGTCGCCATTCTTATTTCTTTTATTTTATATTTTTTGTGTATTTGATAACAGGATATGGCGAGAGGAGTTAAAGTGCAGTTAGGACCGGCTATAAGCTTTGTTTTTTCGTTTATAATATCGCCGTTTATCTCAGGTATTACAAGAGGAACTTTTTCGTCTGTTCTAAAAGCCGAGGAATCGTCTATGCACCAGACCCCTTTTTGAGCCAATTCTTTTGCGAATTTTTTAGATACCTCGTCGCTACTCACAAAAAAAACGATATCCGATTTTACCAATTCTTCCAGATTTGGTTCTTTAAGAAAATATTTTTTATTTTTAAAAAAGACATATTTTGTTTTTTTGCCGGAGCCGAACATTTTTATCTCGGAATATGGAAATTTTCTTTTTTCTATCAGCTCCAAAAGCTCCATACCGACCATTCCCCCCGCTCCGATTATAGATATAACGGGCTTTATCATAAATTCTCCTTTTAATTTATAAGGTTCATACCGATAGGATTTGAACATCCTATATTTTCAAATATATCCGAAGCGCAGGCTCTTAAGTAGAATATGTCCTTGGGAAGTTCGGAAGTAGTAAAACTTATAAAATAAGGCGACGAATAAATATAATTGCCGAATTTCTTCCACTCAAGCCTATCGTAAGATATTTCAACCCAGCTTTTGACTATATCGGTACCTATAACGTTCCAGTTTAATACATACAAATCTTTGTTTTTTTCGTATGAAAAGTTTTTTATTACGACCTTATAATCGTTATCGGAAATCAGCTTTAAAACTATAGCCGGCTTTATACCGGATATGGCCATTTCAAGAGCGGATTCTTTGGATGGAAGAGAACCTTTGATCGAGTGGTTTATCCATACGTTTTCAACTCCGTCATCCAAATAACCCGCCGCTATTATCGGGGCTTTTGAGGAGCTAACAAAATCTTGAGACTGAGCCCAGACCGCAATGTAGTTCTCTTTATCCTGAGATATTCTGCTTAAAGGAATCTCGGTCCAGAACCATTTGGAAGAATCTACCCTTTTTATGCTTTCCCCCTCTATCGGCTCCATAGGTATTTCGGAGTTTTCGGTTACCACATAAGAATAACTCGGGAAAACCGGAGTTTGAGATATAGATGCCAATATTTTTCCTTCAACCGGAGAGGTATCGTCCGATTGAGGATAAGTTTTATTTTTCGCTCTGCCCAACTTAACCCCTATATAGGCCTTTGAGTAACCGGAAGCGGATACTGTTCCCAAATTAACAATCCATGCGTTATTATAACCCACATACCAGTCCGCATGAAAACCGCCGTTAGCGTAAAGATAATAGTTGTTTAAGTCTTTAATAAGCGAAACATATTTTACCGAAGGGAATTTATAAACCTTCTCCTGCGAGTTTAAATTAAAACCGATAAACAACAAAAAAACATTAAAAAATAATGATTTTTTCACTTTTTCCCCCTTTTAAAAATCGGCAGAAACAAAACATAATTACGAAATTTTATTCTTTATTTTATCAAAATCATCCAATGAAAAATAGCTTATTATTATTTTCCCGGAAGTTTCGGTAATCGGCTTTATTTCAACTTTCGTTCCCAACTTTGATTCAAAAAACTTTTCCATCTCTATTGTTTCAGGAGTTTTATGAGCCGAATTGGTTTTTCCTCTTTTTTTATCCGAAGAGTAAAAGCTTTTGGAATAAGACTCAACATCCCTAACGCTCATTTTTTCGACTATTATTCTTTGATAAACTTTTTTTCTTTCTTCCAAATCCGGTATTTGCATCAAAGCCCTGGCGTGGCCTTCGGTTATTATATTATTTTTTATTCCTTCAAGTATTTCGGAATCTAAATCCAGCAATCTAAGCGTATTGGAAACCGAGGCCTTGGATTTCCCGCAATAATCGGCTATCTCGTTTTGACTCATACCCATATCCAGCATTTTGGCATAAGCCATGGCCTTTTCGACCGGGTTAAGATCTTCTCTTTGAATGTTTTCTATTAGCGCTATGGTTATTTTTTTGTTGTCGTTTATGTTATTCTTAACTATCGCGTCTATCTCTTTTAATCCCAAATACTTACAGGCTCTATATCTTCTTTCCCCCGCTATTATCTCGTATTTATTTTCATTTATTTTGGTTACTATTATAGGTTGAGCCAGTCCGTTTTCTTTTATGGACTGAGCCAATTCCTTTATCGACTCCTCGTCAAAGTTTTGTCTCGGTTGGAATCTGTTTGGTATAATATCATCCAAGGATATTTTCGTTACATTTTCCGAACCGGATAGATTGGATTCGTTAACTCTTGATATTATAGCATCTATTCCTCTTCCCAATGCTTTTTTTACCATAATTCCTCCTGAATTTAGTTTTCACGTGAAAACTTTTTACTCTATCGCCGCCTCGTCGGTAACGGATATTTCGGATTTTTTATAATCTTCCGGATTAACGCCTCTTCTTGAGATAAACTCAATGGCAAAGTTTTTATATGCCTTAGCGCCTCTTGAACTCGGGTCGTATATAAATATCGGCTGGCCGAAGCTTGGAGACTCCGCCAATCTTATGTTTCTCGGAATAACCATATTATAAAGCTTTTCTCCATAAAACTTTCTTATTTCTTCCAAAACCTGGTTTGCTAAATTTATTCTCGAATCAAACATCGTAACAACCGCCCCGTCTATCTTTAATTTAGGGTTAAGGGCCTGCCTTATTTTATCGACGGTGGTAGTAAAATATGTTAAACCCTCCATAGCATAATACTCGCACTGAACCGGAGTTATTATACTGTCGCTGGCGTTTAAGGCGTTTATCGTAAGAAGCCCTAATGAGGGGGGACAGTCTATTATTATAAATTTGTACATATCTTTTATTTTGTCTATGGTCCTTTTAAGAACCGATTCCCTTGAAAACTCGCTTACAAGCTCTATTTCCGCTCCGGCCAAATTATGGTCCGTAGGCATAATATCCAGCCATTCCACGGATGTTTGATATATGGCATCCTTTGGCTCTACATTTTCGGATATGGCGTCATATATGGTATTTACTCCTTTCTTAACCTCTATACCCAACCCCGATGTAGCATTACCCTGAGGGTCGAGGTCTATAAGAAGGGTTTCAAAATCAAAACTCGCAAGAGCAACCGCTAAATTTATGGCGGTTGTGGTCTTTCCTACTCCGCCTTTCTGATTGGCTATGGATACTATCTCGGTCATAACCCTCCCTGAAGTTTTCACGTGAAAACTTTAATAATCTTAATTATATATAAAATATTCAAAAAAGTCAACAAAAACAAACATTAATGCTGTTGGGGGGAAAGATAAAAATCGGATTTAAAGGCATAAACCGAATTTGAGATAAAAGATAGAAAAGCCCATAAACTATAAGAAGGTATTAAGCCAAAACCGCTTAATCTCCGGAGCAATCAAAAAACAATCTTACACATATTCATTAATTTAATCAAAAACTAAAATGGCTTATTTAATTTGGGAACCTTCCTTCCGTATATCTCCAAAACATTTTCCAAAGAATAATTAACCGATATCCTTTTATCCTCTTTTTTATTTTTTTAGATTTTTTATTCATAAAAAATTATACAATATTCAATGTTTTTACTTAACACTTACAAAAATTATTAAAACCAATAAAATAAAAAATGTTTATTTTTTAATAATATTTTGCTTTTGCTTTCTTTTTTTGTTAAAACAATTGACATTAAAATCGAATATTTTTTTAAACATATTAAACCAAAAGAAGCGGCAAAAAAAGGGATAGCAAGAAAAGCAATAATAAACCAGAATAATGTATTGTAGTAGCAAAAAAATCTTTTCTTTTTTGGGACCTTTATACTATACGAAATACCTCAAATTTTTCGTAAAATATAATATAAATGAATTTAGCGGTGAAGAGAAAAATATTTTTATTTCTTATTTTAATTATTTTGATATACAATTTCAATAATTCTAATGCTTACCAAAATGATTCACAGAATATAAAAAACATAGACATAAACCAATTTATAAATAAGAATTATGATCAAGAAACACTTGATAATATATTTGACGGTAAAACTAATATAAAAGAAGATGTTTGTATCGAGATAAATGAGGATTATTTTAAAGGCGAACTTCAGTCATTGGGGAATAATATACCAGAAAATAAAGATATAGGAAGCTATCTTAAACCAAAACATATTATAGATAAAGATTTAATAACTAAACAAAGTTTTTCAAAAAAAGAGCAGAATGATAGTGTCCTTATAGAAAATGCGTTTAAAATTTTGTCTGAGATACCTAATTATTCTAAGTTATTTAATAGTTTAAAGGGAAAAACAAATATAGTGTTCGATGAAAACCTTGAAGATTATGGCAAAGCAATGCCCGAGGTTTCATTCTTAGGTATTCAATTAGCACCTCCTAAAATTATTGTCTCTGCTAAGTATAAACAAACATTATGGAAGAATCCAGTATATTTGGCAATAACCATCGCACATGAGTTATTTCATATAGAAGATTACGAAAATGGGTTAAACCCTAAGCAAAATGGTTCAAAATATGCCACAGAGTTAAAGGCATACTTAGGTCAGGTTTATGTTTATGAGTATCTTAAATTAAAGTATCCAAGGGAGTTTATAAACCAAACCAACCAGGATATTTTAGTATATATAAAATTACAGGAATTTTACAGGGATATCATTCTTTATAAAGAGGGGAAGAAAGATAAATTGGATGAGAATAATTATAAGCCATTATCAGTTATTGGAAAATTTAGAATTAAAGATTATATTAAGATTATTACTGAAAATGACCAAAACTCCAGAGGGGTGTTTAGTTTTAATGCGCTTGTAGTATTAGGATATTTTACTAAAGGAAATGTAAAGGATTTTACCTCTGCATTAACAAATATAGGCCAGAGTATAAAGAAAAACCGTAAGGGATTTGATATAGCAATAAATTCGGCGAGAAGTATATATATCGATTATTCAAATTTTAGAGGTATAACCTGTGGTTCAAATTCTTCTGGTTTATATTGTGGAAATATAAATTTGGATGAGATGCCTGAATTTTTAAATCAAAATAACTCAAATCAAAACCAGCAACCTATAAATTCACCTTCTCAACCATCATCTGATGACTGGGGTGTTGAACCGCAACCGCCGTCAAATGGAGGAGAGATTGGAATAAATCCCGGAGGGCCACCCGCACCTTTGCCAACAAATCCAAATTGGGATGGGAGGATACAATGAAGAGTGATATACGGAGGAAGATTTTAAAGTTTTTTTTGAAAATGGTGTTAGTTTTATTTATTTTTGGGCTTATGTTTTATATAGCTACATACTCATATTTTACTCGCAATGCTCCGAAACACTACACCGGGCTTTTGAAGTATCTTTGGGGATTGAACTGGGAGATAACAAAATGTGATATGATAGAAGAAGAATATGATGGAAAATATGTGAAATTTAGATATTTGATAAGAAAAGGAATAAAAGAAAAAATACGGGAGAATTGGCATGTTGATGAATTTTATATTAATTTAAAGGGCTTAGAGGCAACTACTTTAATAGTGTTAAGACCTATTTATTGTTATAGAGAAGCAAAGAAGTTTGGGAAGGATTTAGATTTGGAAAAACTGAAATACGATGTTTTTGAAGATACAACCGATGTTGATATATATACAAATTCAAAAGGGACATCTTTTATAAGAAAGCCATATATAAAGGGGGTTAATTACAATGATATTACCTTTAGATATTACTATGCACTTTCTCCCGACAAATCATTTGTTGTTGAGATGGATGGTTTTCCTATGGAGGAGGACCATAATGTTATTTGGGATAGGATAAAGGTATTTTGGTATAACTTGCATCCTCAGGGTATATGTGCGGGTAGCGGTTTTCCTGACTCAAGATGTTATGTTAAGGTTAAATTTGAGAATGTTAGGAAGTTTAAGTGTAGCATGTTATCGTTTAGAAAGATGATTGAGACTTTTGAGTTTAAAAAAAGCAATTTATTTAAACCGGATTATATAAAAAAATAAAAAATTTTTTTGATAAATTATATTATGTTTGATATTTTAGTATGTGTGAGAAATTTAAAATAGGATATAATCCAAGGTGTTTGAATGGGTGATATAGTATAATAAAGAGAGGTAGCATAGAAGTATATAAAATAGGAGGATTTATGAAAAAATTTATGTTTATTATTTCAATTTTTGTTTTTTGCGGATTATCTTTTTCCGAACTTTCTAACATAAAAAAAGAAGAACTCAAACAACGCAATACTCCAAAACCAGAACATCAAACCGATTACTCTCAAACCGACTACTCATATTCAAAAATATCGGTTTATTATTCCGGAGAATTATTTCCTTTTGAAACCGAGGCAAAAAAAGCATGCGAAAATATGTCCAATAAATTTAAGGAATACGAAATTTCAATAATAGGATGTAATACCGTAGAAAAAGAAAACGATTATTCTTATAGCATAGAATATTTATCCAGATTAACCAATCCAGAAAAAATCTCTTCGGTAATAATAAAAGAATATGAGCCGAACAAAACTTACTGGAATGAGAGTTTGGCGAAAAAAGAATTGAACGATAGCGTTTTAAAATTTAAAAACTCTCCTTTAAAAATCATAGACTACCAAACAATAGAAAAAATGGGAGAGTATTCTTTTAAGATAAAATATGCGGTTAATAATGTTTTAAAGAAATCCAAAGAATATTATGTAGCGATAAATAAAATTATCGTAGGAAAATATACGTTTGAAACCGATGCGAAAAAAGACATTCAAAGGGTAATATCTTTATTAAAACAAAACAACATATCCGCCCTAAACGGCTCGGTAATACAAAATGAAAACGATTATTCCATAGAGATAGAATATTTTAACAAAACCGACGGCCTAAATTTATCTTCTCCCGAATACTCCATAGAAAACTACGCATCCGAAGAGAAATTTCCTTTTGAAGACAACGCTTTGAAAGAGGGAATAAAAAGAAACGAGGCTTTTTCAAAGGCCGGGATCAACGTAATCCATAACTTCGCCATACCGTTAGAAAACGATTGGAGCTTTTCTACCGATTATATAATCAAAAACATATATAGAAACGGCTCGCTGCTCGGGAAAGAGTTTAAAATAACAAGATATCAAAACCCCAACTCTTTTGATTTCGAAACCGAAGCCAAAAAAGCTCTTGAAGAAAAGATAAAAAATTTTAATTCCGCCGGTCTTTATGTAATATCCTCAAACATATACGAAACCGCGAATAGTTATTCTTTTTATATAGATTATATTGAAAAAAATTCTTTTCCTAAAACCGAAAAATGATATACGACATAAAAAAATTAAACGATATAGAGATAATAAAAGAGATAGGCTCGGGGGCATGGGTGTAGTCTATGAAGGTTTTGACACATTGCTTGAAAGAAAAGTCGCGGTTAAGATGATGCTTCCCGGTATAATAACCCCCCAGGGTAAAAAAAGATTTTTAAAAGAAGCCGCGGTTATGGCTAAAATAAGCCACCCTTCCACCATAAACGTTTATTCTTTCGGAGAAATAGAATTAAACGGCAAAAAGATTCCTTATTTCGTGATGGAGTATATAGAGGGGAAATCTCTTGCGGATGTAATAAACAGATTAAAAATAATCAAAAAATCCGACCCCGAAGAGCTAAAAACATACGGATATATGGAACATATAAAGCAGGATTTTTACGGCAACTATTTTTTAAAAGAATTCAATAAAATACCGATTTACGAAAAGGAGTGGATAGAAAACTCGGCTCTTTTGATATCTTCCATAGCCGACGCGCTTTACGAGGTTCATAAAGAGGGGATAATACACAGGGACATAAAACCATCCAATATACTTCTTTCAAAAAGCGGCGCAAAGCTTGCGGACTTCGGGCTTGTAAAATCAACATCCTCAAACAGCATCTCAACACAGGACAATTTCGTAGGGACGATAAAATACTCAGCCCCGGAGGTTTTCTCAAAAGGAAAACATACGGTGGAATCCGATATTTATTCTTTGGGCGTGGTTTTTTACGAGCTTTTAACTCTATCTCATCCTTTTGAATCCAAACCCGAAGAACCGCTCGAATACATAATGAACAAAATAATAAAGGGGGGGATAACGCCTCCCGATAAAATTAACGATAAAATTCCTCATAATCTTTCATCGGTAATAATGAAAATGCTATCCGCATCTCCCGCCGAAAGATTTAAAACAATGAAAGACGTTTCGGAATCAATAATGCTTTCAAAACAATCGGGCATAGAAAAAATTTTAACCGACTTAACCTCGGTATTTAAAAAAGAAGATAAACCGAAAATATCCGAATCGGATATGGAGCTTTCCAAAGAAAAACTAAAAGCCGCATTAAACTCTTATACATTAATCAATCTTTCGGAAACAAACTCTTTTATTATGGACTCGGTTTATTTTAACCCTTTTAATTTAGACGCTTATCTGCTCCATATTCTGATAAATTCCCACGGGATGATTGTTTCGAAAAAACTAAAAGAAAAAGCTCTTGAATTGGAAAAATACGAAAACGAATTTAACGAAGAGGAAGCCGAAAAATTTAAGATAATAAAATCTTATTTTAAAGAAGATAGAAGATGGACGGATTACGCGGTAAATTACGCTAAAAACCACGGCAATCTGATAATATATCTACTGGTATCGAGGATAAGAAAGGAATCCGCGGAGATATACTTAGACAAAGCGATAAAGGAATACCCCGAATTTGAAAACTTTTTTAATTTTTTCAAAGCGCTTTATTCCGGAAAAATTAGAAAAGAAAAAAACGATGAAATTTCCAAATTTAAAAAAATAAAAGAAACCGAAGCCGTAGCCAGAATAGCTTTAATAGAAGGATATCTATTGGAAAGCAACGATATGGAAAAAGCCGAGTCGGAGATAGAGGAGTTTGAAAAGCTATACCCATACCATTACCTAACTTTAGCTTATAAAGGATACTTATCCGCTTTCAAAGGGGACATGGAAAATTTGATAATAAATTTGCATAAAATGATAAGCATAATAAGCGACGACTCCAAATTTTATTTATACTATATGCTTTACCTTTTATACAAAAAAACCAACGACACGGAAAAAGCGGAAAAATATTTCAGGATAGCGAGAAACCTGACCGACGAAAAACTAAAATCGGTTGAGGACTTTAAAATACTGGTATCCGACATAGATTACTCTATGTTTGATTTTATAAATAAAGATATTATCAAACTTACATATTCTTTGTTCATAAAAGATTTTTTGAATTATTTGTTTGAAGAAAGCTTAATGGGCATTTTTAAGGTTAATTCCAAGCTCGTTACGCTTGAGGGGGACGAGGAGTGTTATTTAACCTATATATCCTCAAAACCGTCCGGGAGAATAGATTTTATACCTTTGGGAAATTTCTACGATATAAAAGGAAATATTTTAAAAGCCAAATACAGGCAGATAGACGAAAATTCTTACAATGTCGAGGTTGAGGAAAACAAGGAACAAAAAGACATACCCGTCATATTCATAGGAACCCAAAAAAGATTTTTAAAAATCCAGGGCAAAAATCACGAAATAGATTATGCGGAAAAAATACTCGCCCCCAGGATATCCAAAAGAGTTTTTGCGGTTTCAAAGGTTTATGAAATAAAAAAAATAGAAACCGAACTTAAATATCAGCAAATCGAAACCGAAAACTACAATATAATAATATTCGAAATAGATACGCTAAAAAATTTCAAACCATACGATATGAAACTAAAAATAAAAACCGAAAGAAAATAAAATTAAACCGAGGGGATTATGGGGGAAAAAATACCTATAAAAAAATGGATAAAAGAGGAAAGGCCGAGAGAGATGCTTTTTGAAAAAGGGCCCGAAAATCTTTCTTTAACAAAACTTATAGCCATTATTTTAAGAACCGGAATAAAAGGAAAATCCGCCGAGGAGCTTGCGCTTGAGCTATTAAACAAATTCGGCTCTTTGAGAGAAATAGACAAATTAGACGCTAAAGAGCTTTCAAAAATAAAAGGCGTAGGTTTTTCAAAAGCCGCTCAATTAAAAGCGGCTTTTGAATTGGGTAAAAGGTTAGTATCGGAAGAAAAAAAGAAAATTAAAAAAATAACATCGCTTGACCAGGCTCTTGATTACATATTCGAAACAAACGGAATTTATTTAAGAGACAAAGAAAAAGAGTATTTTTATATTCTTCTTCTAAATACAAAAAATATGCCGCTTGAAAATATTTTAATAAGCTCGGGAACTTATAACGCCGCGGCGGTGGATGTAAAAGAGATTGTTAAAACGGCTTCTTTAAAAAACGCGGCATCCGTCATATTGATACACAACCACCCGTCGGGAGAAACCGAACCTTCAAAAAACGACATAGAACTAACTAAAAAAATAAAAAATGCGCTTGAAATAATAAACATAAGGGTTTTAGACCACATAATAATCGGGAAAAACAAAACCGACTCTTTCAGTTTCGCCAGAAGCGGGATGTTATGAAAAAATTATTCAAACTAAAACAAATCTTAATTATTCTTACTTTTAATGTTTCATTATTTTCTGCAAACGCCAATAAAATATTATTAAAATACGGAGACATCGCTCAAATAGCGATGCCAATTTACAGTTTTTCATATACTTTTTATAAAAAGGACTCAAAAGGAAGTTTAAAATTTGCGGAACTTTTTTCAATATCTCAAGCGACCGTTTATCTTTTAAAACAAACCAACGAGGAAAGGCCAAAAGAAAATGAGCATGGCAAATCTTTTCCGTCTGGTCACACGGAAGCGGCTTTTTTTGCGGCGGCTTTTTTGGATTACAGATACGATATATCTTCAAAATACCTATTTTATTCTATGGCGTCTCTTGTGGCGGTAAGCAGAGTTACGAACAAACAACACTGGCCTCATGACGTGTTAGGCGGGGCTCTTATCGGAATATATTATAACAAGCTTTTTACAAAACCTTTCAAAAATAACGAAACGGTTTTTATTCCGTTTTTTGTAAATAAAACCTTTTGTATCGCTGTAAATAAAAAAATTTGACAACCGCTTATAAGATAATACGATAGAACCGAGTGTTAGATAAAAATACTATGTCATCGTAATAATAACCATTATATAAAAATTA
>ERZ795060.1724-NODE-1724-length-24644-cov-4.812192_pt1 | contig 24644 bp, 22 predicted proteins | sample MGYA00375144_ERZ795060 | MGnify/ENA primary metagenome ERZ795060 (study PRJEB30189, sample SAMN05720157) | activated sludge metagenome | isolation source: anaerobic digester from wastewater treatment plant | place: Japan | collected 2015-05-15 ...
GCTCGCACCACTTCGTGGAGAGCGGGGCCGCTTGGGGGGTGAACAACGGCGACTGGGGCTGGGGCTCGGTGAGCGCCGACTTCAATCTCGACGGACAGGTCGATCTCGCGCACACCAACGGCTACCCCACCGGCGCCACATTCACCGACGACCCCTCGCGGGTCTTCATGAACAGCGGCGGCACGTGCAGCCAGGTCGCGCCGACGTGCGGCATCACGCACACCGGGCAAGGACGCGGGATGATCAACTTCGATTACGACAACGACGGCGATCAGGACGTAGTCATCTTCACCAACGGCGGTCCGCTGGTGCTCTACCGGAACGACACGCCCCGCGCGGGCAACCACTTTCTGCGCGTCCTGCTCTCGGCCCGGGGCACGGGCAATGCGCCCGACGGGATCGGCGCGCATGTGGTCGTGACGACACCCGTCGGCGCCCGGCACTTCTGGGTCAACGCGAACACCAACTACGTGAGCCAGAGCGAGACCTCGGCCCATTTCGGGCTCGGCGCGGCGACATTCGCGAACGAGGTTCGAGTCGACTGGCCCGACGGCACGCTGTCCACGTGGACCAACGTCGGGCTCGATCAGAGTGTGCGCCTGAAGGCTCGCCCGGCGGACTTTGACGACGACGGCGCGATCACCGTGTCCGATCTCTTCGCGTTCCTCGACGCATGGTTCTCGCAGTTCGGTTCAGACGGACAGCCTTACCCCGCTCCCAGCGCCGATTTCGACCTCTCGGGCCCGGCGCTCGGCGGCGTCACGGTCGCGGACCTGTTCGGCTTCCTCGACGCCTGGTTCGCGGGTTTCGGGACCTGATGCCGGTCAACCGGATTGACATACGACGGCTCGCCGCGGTCGGCCGCGTGTGTCATGTCGGAGTGCGCGATCTCCCGAGTATCGCCGCGCCCGCCACGAACCCGACCACGCCGATGCCGACGAGCACGCCAATGGGTGCGACCATCTCGGCGAGCGAACTGCCGCGCCAGATGCCGCCCTCGAGCGCCTGCACGGACCAGCGGATTGGTGACACGATCGAGATCGATCTCATCCAGTCGGGCATGAAGAAGAGCGGGATCATCCCGCCGCCGATCATCGAACAGACCAGCAGAACACCCCAACCCAGGCCGCCCGCGCTCCGCTCCGAAGGCGACAACGCGGCGAGCAGCATCATGATGCCGACAAAGCAGACGCCGACCGCGAGGACCGCCAGGATGAGCAACGGCCAGGACGTCGGCCGAACCCCCATGCCGTAACCGATCGCCAGAAGAAAGACTGAAACGCCCAGTGTGGAGAGGAAACACGCTAGCGCCTTGCCCATGAGCACCTGTCGCGGCGAGATAGGCGCGACCAGCAGGCGGACCATGGTGCCCTTGGTCCGCTCCGTGACCAGCGAGATCGAGAACCCCAGCGCACAACCCATGACCCCCCAGATGATGCCCTGCGGGAACGTGATGGAGAATGAGTTGGGGGGCTTGGGCCCCTCGGCGCCCGGGCGGGTGATCGAGAGTCGATCGATACGGATCGGCTGCCATCCGCCGCCGGCAGTGGCCGCGGCGTCGTGGAGGGCGGAGTCGGCGCTCGTCGCGTCGGCGGGCTTATCAGAACGCGCGCTCGCATCGGACTTCGGGGCGTCGGCTTTCATGCCGTCGACCTGGCCGAGAAACCTGTCGAGGCTGTTGAAGAACGAATCGAAGACAAGTTTGTTCGCGGGCGAGAGATTCTGGTCGCTGCGCATCGACGCGAGAGACTTGCGCACCTGCTCCTGCATCTTCGAAGGGTCCTTGAAACCTTCCTGCAACTGCAGGAAACCGTACTTGGTCAAGACACCCTCGAGCATCGCGGCTTGAGCCTTGGCCGCGGGGTCCACGGCGAGTTCGATGCGCGTGCCGCCCGACCAGAACATGCCGTCGCGCGACTTTCCGAAGCCGCTCGGCAGCACGATGAGCGCCGTGGCCTTGCCGGCGCGGACGAGGTCGACGCCCTCCTCGGGTGATGCAACGTCCGTCACTTGGAACTCGCTTGCGCCGCGCAGGGTCTCGGCGAACGACCGAGACCCGTCGGTCTGATCGGCGTCGTGCAGCAGCACGTCCATCGTGCCCGAGCCGCCGCTGGAGAAGATCACACCGAAGAAGACCGCGATGATGAGCGGAAAGAAGAACGCGAAGAAGAAACTGACGCGATCGCGCAGGAGCAACCGGATGTCCTTGGAAGCGATCGCGAACTGCGCGCGGAGTGGGCTGTTCATGAGTCGCGGAGGCTCCTTCCGGTGAGGTGCATGAAGACGCTTTCCAGGTCGGGTCGGTCGATGCGGACGTTCGTGACGCCCGGGTCGGACAATCGCTTGGAAAGATCCGCGACAGGATCGGCCGACTCGAACCGCGTGACCTGCTCGCCTGACTGAACGGTAATGGTGGACACGCCGCCGTGCTCGCCGATGAGTTCGTCGACCGTTCCCATCGCGATGAGTCTTCCGTGATCGATGATCGCGACGCGATCGCACACGCGCTGGGCCTCCTCCATGTAATGCGTGGTGTAGATGACGCCCTTGCCACGACTTCGCAGCGAGCGCACCTCGTCGAGAATCGCCGAGCGCGACTGCGGATCGACACCCGCGGTCGGCTCGTCGAGGAGGACGATCGGCGGATCGTGCAACAATGCGGCGGCGAGATTCAGCCGACGCTTCATCCCGCCGGAGAACGCTTTGACCCGGTCCTTGCGCCGGTCGGTGAGCCCGACACGGTCGAGGGCGCCGTCCACGGCGCGAGTCTGCTGTTCACCAGCCAGGCCGTAGAGGGAAGCGAAGAACCGCAGGTTCTCGTCGGCGGAGAGGTCGTCGTACAACGCCAGCGCCTGGGGGGCAACGCCGATGTTGCGCCGGATTCCGGGCGTCGTCGGCGGACCCTGAGCGCAGACGTCGACCTGACCGGCATCGGCGGCCAGGAGGCCGACGGCGATCGAGATCGTCGTCGACTTGCCCGCCCCGTTGGGGCCCAGCAGTCCGAGCACCTCGCCCGCACCAAGAGACAGGCTCAGCCCGTCGACGGCCGTGCGCTCGCCGTAGGCCTTGCGGATACTCGTGAGCGAAAGGAGCATGGCGCGGAGGTTACTCGATTCTCAGGGCTTATGATCGACGCTCCCGGCGGAGCGACACGCGGGAGAATCGACCCACGGGCGGCGAGCCCACGAACAAGGACCTCGGGATCGTCCGTTGCCCGTACGGGCCGGGCGCAGGCCGGTGAGCAAACCCGCAGATGAGCAAAGCCAAGGGAAACAAGAAGGGCGACGCGTCCAACGAGCGGACGATCGAGAACCGCAAGGCGCGGTACGACTACACGATCCTCGACACCCTCGAGACCGGGATTGTTCTGAAGGGTTCGGAAGTCAAGAGTGTGCGGGCGGGGATCGTGTCCCTGGCCGAGGGGTACGTGCGCGTCGAGGCGACGCCCCCGGCATCCCCAACCTCCCGCGCCGCCGCGCCGTCCCGTGCGAATGCTGCGGGCGGCGAAACGCCGAGCCGCCGGCGCAAACCGTCGCGCTGGGACGGCCCCGCGCTCTGGCTGCACAGCGTCAACATCGGCGAGTACGGCCCGGCCGGGCCGACGGGCTCGGCGGGGCAGCACGCACCGACCCGAACGCGCAAACTGCTGGCGCACAAGCGCGAGATCATGAGGCTCGCACGCGAAGTGCAGCAGAAGGGCGTCACGCTCGTGCCCCTGAAGATCTACTTCAAGAACGGCAAAGCGAAACTGCTCGTCGGGCTGGCCAAGGGAAAGACCGCCGTCGACAAACGCCACTCGATCGCCAAGCGCGAGAGCGACCGCGACATTGCTCGGGCGATGTCGAAGCGGATGTGACGCCGCCCGGACCGACGGCGGCTACTGCGCCCAGCCCTTGACCACCGGCTGAAACTGGCCGTCCTTGTGGAACACCTCGCCGTCGGCGGTGATCGATCCGCCGGCGCATGCCGCACGCGGCCGCAGGTCGCAGACCATGTCCCAGTGCAACCCGGACTCGTTCGAGTTGCCGCTCTCGGGGTAGCCGGCGCCGACGGCCATGTGGAACGTGCCGCCGATCTTCTCGTCGAAGAGCGTGTTGCGGGAGAACTCGGCGATCGAGTAGTTGGTGCCGATGGCGATCTCGCCCATGATGCGTGCGCCCGCGTCCTGGTCGAGCATGCGGATCAGGAACTCCTCGTTCTTCTTCGCCGCGGCATCGACGACTTTTCCGTTCTCGAACTTCAATCGAACGCCCTCGACCTCGCGCCCTTGGTAGACGGCGGGGAAGGTGAAGTTCGCGTGCCCGCTGGCGCCGAAGCCGCCGTCGGCGGGGAGCGTCGGGCCGGCGAAGACCTCGCCGTCGGGGAAGTTCTCCCGGCCCGCGCAGTTGATCCAGTGCGCCTTGGACACGTCGACGCGCAGGTCGGTGCCGTCGTGCCCGTCCGTCGGCGGAGCCCGGAAGCGGAGTTCCTTCTTGCCCGTCAGGTAGTCGACCACCCGCTGCTGCCGCTCCGAGATCGCCTCCCACGCCTTCACGGGGTCCGGCAGGTGCAGGAGGCCGGCCCTGAACACGAACGCCTCGTACTGGTTGAGGCTCATCTCGGCGTCCTGAGCCGCCGCGAGGGTCGGGAACAGCGTGCCGCACCAGCGGATGCCCTTCCTGCCGTAGGCGTCCGTACGATCCTCGGCCGAGGCGGCGCACCGCTCCATGAAGATCTTCATGATGGGCTTGCGGGCGCTCTGCAGCATCGCGGTGCGCTTCGGGTCGATGCGCCCGAGGAACTTGGTGTTGAGTTCCGCCCAGAACGCGATATGCACATCGATGCTCTGCGTGCGGTGGATGTCCAGCGGCGAAACGAACCGCAGTTGCTCCTCGCTCGCGTGCGTCAGCATCGCCTCCTGCAACTCCTCCGAACGGGGAGACCAGAAGGGATTGCCGCCCGCGCGCAGGACCGCTTCGTACGTCGCCACGATCAGCGGCATCGCGACGGCTTCGGAGTTGATGTGCACGAGGTCGCCGGGCTTGACACGCGTGGAATAGCGGACGAGCACGTCGGCCAGTCGATCGAGTCGAGGATCTCGCATAGAGCAAGCGTATGCGGCGGCGCGCCCGACGCGGACGGCGGCGGAGCCCGCCTCCCGCGCGCCTCGCGAGCGACGGGAAGCGCGAGCGAGCGCTCACGCAGGCTCCGGGTCCCCAGCCCTTGGGCGTTGCGAGAGGTTGCGCACGAGCGACGCGTGGAGTCGCTGCTTGACCTCGTGTATCGAAGGCATTGCGAGTTGGCGAGCCGCTGCCTCGCGCTGGAGGCTGGTCACGGAGCGTCCGGCGAGGCCGCACGGGACGATGAGGTTGAAGTGCTCGAGGTTCGTAGTGACGTTGATCGCCAGACCGTGCAGCGTGGCCCACCGCTTGATGCGGATCCCGATCGCGCAGATCTTCGATGACCGGGACGGCTCGGCAAGGCCGGGCACCCAAACGCCGGTCGCCGCGGGATCCCGGTGCGAGGGGATCTGAAACTCGGCGACCAGGTCGATGACGCTTTGCTCGAGCAGCCGCAGATAGTCGTGCAACCGAAGTCGCAGGAAGTTCAGATCGAGAATCGGGTACGCGACGAGTTGTCCGGGTCCGTGGTACGTGATGTCGCCGCCGCGATCCGTCTCGGCGACCTGCACGCCCAGACGGGCCAGTCTGTCGGGGGAGGCGAGCAGGTGCGCCGCCGCCCCCTCACGCCGCGACACCGTGATCACCGGCGGATCGTGCTCGACCAGCAGGAGCCGCCCGGGCTCCGGGCGTCCGGCGTCGCGGGCCGCGAGCACCTCCTCGTGGTGCGCAACCTGCAGACAGTACGCCGCGGCGTAGTCCATGCGACCCAGGTCGATGACCGGGAGTTCGAGCATCGGCTCCAGCGTAGGGCCCGGCGGCACCCTCATGGTCGAATCAGCGCCTCGCGCTGCTCCCGGGCATGGGGTTCGAGCAGGACCACCCCGACGCCTGTCTCGTCGAGCGCCTTGAGATGCTCGCGGCACACGCCGAGCAGGGCGCGCTGATCGATCAGCCCCGGTTGGTCAAGGGAGATGGGGCGACAGGACCGACGACCCGGGTCGGCATCCGCTCCCGGCTCGACCATGGCGGCCGCCTGTCCCATCAAGACCGCCACCCGCGGACGGGCAGCGACACCCGGCATGGGTTCCGACGGCGGCGAACCGTGGACCCGCGCCAGTTCCGCGGCGCCTTCGAGCAACCGCGCTAGATGATCGATGGCGATTGGTCCCGCAGCCATCTGAGTCGTCAGCATGGATGCGAGATCGAGCAGGACACCCGCTTGCGGTCGTGTCTGGAGCAGGCGGGCCGCGCTCGGCAGATCGGAGACCACGTGCTGCGCGTGCGTGCGGACGAGCACGGGACTCGAAAACGCGGCGAGCGCGCTGTCCAGCGCTTGCCAGCCCTTGACACCCCAGGACCTCGGATCGGCCTCGAACAGTTCAGCCGACGACTCCAGACCGGGATCGTCGACTCGCGCTGCATCGAGCAGGGCGTACGAGCCCGACCAGCACGCGACAGACGCGGCGCGGCGCTCTTGAGTTGCGGGCGAGAATCGCGGATCGAGCAGGGCCCGCCCGGTCCATCGAGCCAGGTGCGGCGCAGAACCATCGAGTGCCTCGATGGATGCGCCGGGACGGTCTTCGAAAGCGAACCACATGCGGCATTGTTGCCGCGACCGCGACGCGCAGGTTGTGCGCGATGAGCGCAAGCAACGTCCGCACGTGTTACACGCTGGGCCTTCCCTGTCGGGTCCGACCGATGTTGAGCGTCCCATCAAGCGGCGGAGTCGCTGGACGGAGCACGGAGGCGATTCATGCTGCTCGGTCTGATCTCCCGGCGCGCCGCTGCGCGCCCCGCCGTTGACCTCGAGATGCTCTCCGACCCCGCGTACCGGAGCGATCCGCGCGACGCGGAGCGGGCGCGCCTGATCAACGAGATCATCGCGGCCAACCCGTCCGCCACTCTCGAGTTCCTTGCGGATTTCTCCACCGAGGATCTGGAGGAGTACATCGCGCACCTGCACGCAACGCAGACCCCCCGGGGGCGAAACGCCCGCTGGGTGCGTCCGAGCGTGGCACGCGGGATTGAGTGCTACTGCTCCTCGCGATGACGCGCTTCTCGGGGTGAGGACCGGGGGTGGCCGTGTTGCTCCGGTCCACTCCCCGCCCCCCCCCCCCCCCCCCCCCCCCCCCTCGACTTTCGCCCGCGCACGGCCGGGCATCCGCGCGGGGGCGCCGGCGTCTTCGGATCGCCGGACGACGCGTGCTTCGATCAGACCAAACCTGTCTCTCTCTCGCAGGCACTTCGGCATCGACGGGCTGTGGCAGACTCGTCGGTGCCGAAGTCGCCATTTTTGCCGGCGCTTCCAGGCCCCCGCTACCGCCGAGTTTCACCGCCGAACTCCCGCACAGCGCTGGAGTGCCGGGGTGATCGTGACGATCAGGCGATCTGTCGCGGGCGTGTGCTTCAAGGGGTCCGGATCGGACGTCCGATAAGCAAGTGTCACGCTCGCTCACGACGGCCGGAGGCCCTCGTGCTGCTTTCCACTGCCCCCGCGGGAACAGCGAGCGCGCCAGAGAACGGTGTTCCGCAGCGCTCGGCCTGCAAGCCCGACCGCCTGAGACTTCGGCGATCGGGACATCTCAAGACTGGAGCCAACGCGTGAACTCTCGAAACGAACTCGGCGCCTGCCGCACCTCGACCCGCAGCCGCGCGATCATCACCTGCGCCCTCGGGCTCATTCTGACGCAAGGCGCTGCGTGCTCCCGCTTCCCCCACCAGGCCAGCGGCGATGCGGGCCGTTGGGCCGCGCCTTCGCCGAAGCGCTCGGCCGTGCTCAGCCCGCACACCGCGCCGAACACGGCCCATCCCGGCACGCCCGTCGGCGCAGCGGCGTCGACGCGGAACTCCGGCAACGAGTCCGCGTATGTCGCGGGAGTTGAGCCCGGTAGCGTCCGCACGCGGCGCACGTTCGATCCGCTGTGGATCGAGTCGGCCGCGTCCGCCGAGCGCCGCCGCCCGGGCGGTTCCTGGTCGCCGTACAACACGACGGTTGTGACCTATACCGGTCAGACCACCGGCGCACCCTCGAACGATCCGCACAACTACACGAACAGCCCCGCGCTTCGCACGGGCGGACTGGACGTGGGGGGCGCAGCCGCGGCCGCGTCGAGCGCCGGCTGGATCGACGACGGCCCGGAGGGCCTGACGCACGTGACCAACGCCCCGGAGGGGGCGGACTTCGATCCGTGCATCTCGCGCGACGGGCAGTTCATGGTTTTCGCCAGCACGCAGCACCGGGCGACCTCGGACATTTACTTCAAGCGCGTCGACGGTCGCACGATCACCCAGCTCACGGCCGACCCGGCCCACGACGTCATGCCCGCGATCAGCCCCGACGGCAAGCGCGTCGCGTTCTGCTCGAACCGGCGCGGGAACTGGGACATCTTCGTCATGTCGATAACCGGCGGTCAGGCGGTGCAGATCACCAGCGAGCAGTCCCACGAACTCCACCCCACCTGGTCCCCCGACGGTAGAAAAATCGCTTTCTGCCGCCTGGGCGAGACCAGCGGGCGCTGGGAACTCTGGGTGACCGACGCCGACGGTTCCACGACCAACGAGTTCATCGGGTACGGCCTGTTCCCGCAGTGGTGCCCGGTCGCCGCCACCGGCGAGAAGGGCCGCGACAAGATTCTGTTCCAGCGCTCGCGAGAGCGCGGCGATCGCGCCTTTAGCATCTGGTCGATCGACTACAAACCGGGCGACACCTCGAGCCCGACCGAGATCGTCTCGAGCCCCGGCGCGGCGCTCATCAACGCGGGCTGGAGCCCGGACGGCCGGTCGATCGTGTATGCCACCGTCGAGAACCCGGACCGTTCTTCGTTTGATCCTGCGACCGGACGCAGCGGCGCGAACGCCGATCTCTGGATCACCGGCATCGACGGCACCGGGCGTGTCGCCCTGACGTCGGGGCGCCACCTGAACCTCATGCCCGCCTGGTCCAGCGACGGTCGCGTCTACTTTGTCTCCGACCGTTCCGGCACCAGCAACATCTGGTCGCTGGGCACGGAGAAGGCCATGCTCGCGGCCGGATCGCCCGGCAAGAATGGACGCACGAGCACGTCGGGAACCCCGACGCCCGTTGAGGAGCCTGTCGCGGCGACGCCCGAGCACCAGGACACCGAGACCGCCAATGTCCCGAGCGAGGGCGAGGCGAACCACTAAACTTCTCACGATCGACAAGCAACCCTGACGCTCCGGCGGAGGCCGGGGCAGGCAAGGCAGGACGCCATGGCAATCGACACTTCCGTGAAGCAGCAGGTCCGTGGGGACACGTGGCGCCGCTGGGCCGCCGCGCTGGGCGCGGGCGTCGCGATGATCTGCGGCGCGTCCTGCGGCAACAACCGTGATGTGCTCGAGGCCCCCCAGGTGCTCGTCTCGCCCTACGACCAGTCTCAGGGCGACGCGCTCTGGGCCGTTGTGCCGCTGGGCAACGAGTCCGGCGTTTCGAGCGTCGACACCTACATGATCGCGGACAAACTCGTTGCGGCGGTCGACCAGGTCCGCGGCGTCGCGTGCCTCCCCGTCAACCGGACGATCCAGGTGATGCGGGCACGCGGCATCTCGGGCGTGCGAACGCCGGAGGAGGCTCGCGCCCTCGCCGCATCGCTCGGCGCCGACGGCCTCATTGTCGGCAATGTCACGGCCTACGACCCGTACGACCCGCCCACGCTCGGGCTGGCGTTGGCGCTTTATGTGCGCGAACGCTCGACCGACTCCGGGCCGGACCCGATGCGTCTCCAGCAGGCGTACCGCGATGACCGCGTGAGCGTGCGCTCGAACTTCGAATCGCGCCCGGCCGCGACGGTGAGCGAAACACTCGACGCCAAGTCGCACGACGTGCTCATGCAGGTCAAGAACTACGCTCAGGGCCGGCACGACCGCACCTCGGCCAGCGGATGGCGGGGCATCCTCGCGAGCATGGATCGTTACACCGAGTTCGCGGCGTACGTCGCGGTCTCGAGGCTCATCGATCAGGAGCGCCTCCGCGTGGGGATCGGCGCCCCGCGAGAGGGGGCCGCGAGCGGCGATTCCTCCCCTCCGACGGCGCAGCGCTGACCAACCCGGGCACGGCTCGGTCCGAATCTTCCACGGCGAGGCGCCGGACGACCGCGCGGTCCGGGTTGCATCGCGCGCGACCATCGAGATCGCTCCGCACACCTGTTCGGGGTGCAGGGTGTCCGAGGGCGCAAGGTTGGCCGATCGCGAGCGACGTCTTCGCGGCAAGGGTCGAGTAACAAAAGGCCGGGCACGAAACGTCCGAAGAACTGTTGCTCAAACCGCACCCCGTCCGGGTCACGGAAGTCCCGGCGTGCTGCAAGGACGGACACCATGCTCCCCATCATCGCCGGATTCACGGACTATCTCACCAACGAGCGGCACTTCTCGCACTACACAGCCCGCTGTTATGGCGCGGACCTGCGTCAGTACGTCGAGTTTCTCGCCGGCGAAGCCAACCTCGAGGTCGTCGACGCCAACGAGAAGGTCGCGTACCAGCGCACGCTCGAGGGCGGCTCGACCGAGGTCGCCGCGACCATCGTTCCCAACACCGTCACCAAACTCATTTGCAACGCGACGCCCGACACGATCCGCGAGTTCCTCTCCGACCTGGGGACCAAGGACTACTCCGCGGCGACAATGGCCCGCAAGATCGCGACGCTGCGCTCGTTCTACAAGTGGACGCTCCGGCGCGGTCTGACCCGGTCGAACCCGATGACGGCGATCCGCACGCCGCGACAGGCCAAGCGCCTGCCAAAGGCGATCAGCGTCGAGCAGATCGAGAAGCTGCTCTCGACGCCGAGCGACCGTGACGTGCTCGGGCTTCGCGATCGCGCGATGCTCGAGACGCTCTACTCCACGGGCATCCGTGTGAGCGAGCTCGTCGGCCTGAACTTCGAGGACCTCGACGACGCGGGGGAGGCTCTCAAGGTCCGTGGCAAGGGCAAGAAGGAGCGCCTCGTGCCCCTGGGCATGCACGCGCTCGCCTCGATCCGTCGGTACGTCGCCATGGTGCAGGGCGATGCGCGGTACACCCACTGGTGGCGCGAGGACGGCTCGGGCAAGGCCAAGCCGCTGTTCGTGAACAAGCACGGCAAGCGTCTGAGTTCACGCTCCGTCCGCCGCAAACTCGATAAGTACCTGCTCGCCGCGGGCCTCGACATCGACATCAGCCCCCACACGCTGCGTCACAGCTTCGCGACGCACCTGCTCGACAACGGCGCGGACCTGCGCAGCGTGCAGGAACTGCTGGGGCACCAGTCGATCTCGACCACACAGGTGTACACACAGCTCACGCACGGCAAGGTGCAAGAGGCGTACAACAAGAGTCACCCGCGCGCGGAATCGGCCTAAGGGTCTCGCATCCAGGGCCTGAGGGCGCACCCCGGATATTCGGTTCTTGTTCTCCTCTTATGACCGCCGATGACGGTGTGGTATGCTGCGCGTATTCCAGCGCGTCTGCAGTTCTCTGCACGCGCTCGACCCGCCGCCAAGATCGCTCGCGGGCAATGACCCGGCCGTGTTCGTGGGTACGGCAGGAGCGACGCCATGCGGCAGTGCCTTCTGAGCAGCGATCCGACGCCGAGTTCGCGCCACATGCGCGTGCTCGTGGTCGAGGATTCCTATCTGGCGGCCCGGAGTCTTGCGCGGATGCTGCAAGACTTGGGCGCCGAGGTCGTCGGCCCCGCGCCGTCCGTCCAGGCGGCGATGTCGCTCATCGAGAGCAAGGGCTGCGACGCGGCGGTGCTGGACATCAATCTCGGCAACGAGACCGTCGAGCCCATCGCGCGACGCCTGGACGACGAGGGGCGCCCGTTTTTCTTCATCTCCGGATACGCCAGTCCCAAGACCATGCTCGCCGACCCGCGGTTCGCGTCCCGTCGCCTGCTGAGCAAGCCGGTCGAGCCGGTGCTGCTCAACCGCGCCGTCGCCGAGGAGTTCGGCCTCATGCCCGGAGATGCAACGAACCCCGACCGCGGCTGAAGTTCGCTGGACGTCAGCGACGCGCCGGAGCCGTCTTTCGCGACGACGGCTTGTTCTCGTGAGACGGGGGTTTGCCGTTGCCGGCTCGCGCCAACTCCGCACGGGCGCCGCCGACCCTTGCCGCGGCCTCGAAGCCCCGCTGCAGGTCAGCGGTCAGGTCGTCGGCGTGCTCGACACCCACGGAAAGCCGGATGAGCGTGTCGGAGATGCCGAGTTCCTGGCGCATCGCCGGCGGCACGCTCGCGTGGGTCATGATCGCCGGGTGTTCGATGAGGGATTCGACGCCCCCGAGGGATTCCGCGAGCGTGAACAACTGGACGTTTTCGAGGAACGCGCGGGCCTGCTCGATCCCGCCCGCGATGAAGAACGTGATCATGCCGCCGAAGCCCCGCTGCTGGCGCTTGGCGAGCGCGTGCTGGGGGTGGCTCCTCAGCCCGGGGTAGATCACCCGCTCGACCTGGGCGTGGTCTTCGAGCCACTGCGCGATCCTGCCTGCGCTCTGGTTGTGTCGCTCCATACGGAGCGCCAGCGTCTTGATGCCGCGGAGCACCAGGTACGCGTCGAACGGGCCCATGATCGCGCCGACGGCGTTCTGATGGAAGCGAACCTTCTGCGCCAGGTCGATGTCGCCGGTGACAAGCAGGCCGCCCACCACATCAGAGTGCCCGCCCAGGTACTTGGTCGCCGAGTGCAGCACGAGGTCGAACCCGTGGGCGAGCGGGCTCTGGTTGATCGGCGAGCAGAACGTGTTGTCGCACAGCAGAAGGCACTCGCGCCCCGCCTTGCTCCGCGCGGCCTTGGCGATCGCGGAGAGGTCGGCGAGCTTGAGCGTCGGGTTCGTCGGCGTCTCGACCCAGACCAGGCGCGTCTTCTTCGTGAGGGCGGCTTCGAGTTTCTTGAGGTCGGTCATGTCGACGAACGTGACTTTGAGGCCCTGCGAGCGGGCCTTGACCTTCTGGAACTGCCGGTTGGTGCCTCCGTAGACGTCGTCCATGCAGACGACCTCATCGCCGGCGGTCAGCAGTTCGAGGACGCAGTCCATCGCTGCGAGCCCGGAGGCGAATGCGAATCCCCCGCACGACGGGTCTTGCTTCTCCGTGATCGGCGACCCTTCGAGTTTCGCGACCATGCGCTCCAGAGCGTAACGCGTCGGGTTGTGCGAACGCGAGTACTCGAAGCCCGTGTGCTCGCCGGGCGACCGCTGGGCATAGGTGCTGCTGGTGAAGATCGGCGGCATCACCGCGCCGGTGACCGGCTCGTTGTGCTGGCCGGCGTGAACAACCTGGGTATCGAGATGATGGTGGAGGTGGGATGCCATGGGCGGGGCTCGGGTAAGTATGCGGCGGAGCGACGCCACAAGCGTAGTCGGGCGCCCATGCGAGAAACCTTGAGGGGATCTGTACCGCTTTACCAATCCACGCCGCACGCGTCCTCACCCCGGCGTTCTGCCTCAAGCACCGTGCGGTGCCAGCGGGACAGGTCCGCGGCGAACGTCTCCTCGGGTGTGAGCCATAACGCGGCGTAGCCGGGCTCGGTGAGCAGTGGTATCTCGGGCCCCGGCGCGAGTCCGCGGTAGAACCAGGCGATCACCTGGCCCGGGCGGACGAGTCCGCCGCGGAACCGCATGACCCGCGCGCCGGCGTTGACCAGACGCACCGCGGGCGCCAGGTGTCCTTTGGCGACATCCCACCCGAGTTCCTCGAGCAGTTCTCGCCGGATGCACTGCTCCGGAGTTTCGCTCGGCTCGCGTGAGCCGCCGAAGCAGGTCACCAGCCCGCCGGGCTCGCGCGGTACGCGACCCGATCCGCCCCGGGCGCGCCGGGCGACCGCCCGACCGGACTTGTTCGCACGCGGCGGGCGTTTCTCGAGCAGATACCGCCCTTGCGGGTCGCGGAGGATCGCGCAGCAGAACGCCGGCCACGCGCCGGACCACGGGTCCGTCGCACCCGAGGGTGCCGAGCCCACCGAACTCTCGGGCTTGAACGGGTTGGGTCCATCGGGCACGTACATGGCGGATCGACAATACGCTCTGCCCATGAGGCTTGCCCAGAGTGCCCGAGAGTTGGAGACCTTCCACGGCGGTGTCTTCGTGCCGACGATGGGCGCGCTGCACGCGGGGCACGCGAGCCTCATCGAGCACGCCTCGAGGTTGCGTCGAGAACTGCCCAGCCGGAGCGGCGGGCCCGCGCCGGTGGTCGTGTCGATCTTCGTCAACCCGACGCAGTTCAACGACCCGAAGGACCTGGAGCGATATCCGCGAACGCTCGAGGCGGACATGCGGCTGAGCGAAGGCGCGGGCGCCGACGTCGTGTTCGCGCCGAGCGTGGAGGAGATCTACCCCGCTGGCCCCGAAGCCCCCCCCGCGGCTCCCCACGAACGCCCGCTCGTGCTCCCGGACGTAGCGACGATGCCGGGGCTGGAGGATGCGTACAGGCCGGGGCACTTCGCGGGCGTGTGCCGCGTGGTGAGCAGGCTGTTCGATCTCGTCACGCCGCGCCTCGCGTTGTTCGGCGAGAAAGACTGGCAGCAACTGCAAGTGATTCGGGCGATGTGCGCCATGCAAGGACGCGACGGAGAACTGAAAATCGTGCCCTCGAAAACCGTGCGCGAGACAGGCGCCAGCGCCGGGCTGGCGCTGAGTAGCCGCAATGTCTTCCTGTCGCCCGCGGACCGGGTTGGTGCGCTTTCGCTCTCGAAAGCGCTGTGCGAGGCCGACAGCGCAGCGACGATCGGCGAGGCCGAGGCTGTCATGGCGCGCGTGCTCAGCGCCGCCGGAGTCCAGATGGAGTACGCCGTTGTGCGCGATGCGCAGACGCTCATGCCGCTGCCCGCCGGTCAGGGGCGCATCAGCCCCGGAGGCCCGATGCGGGCGCTCGTCGCCGCGCGGGTTGGCCGCGTGCGCCTCATCGACAACGCGCCGTGGGGAAGCGCGTCGGAGCGGTTCTGACCCCACGCCCTCGATCCCCCCACCCCGCTCGCCCGCGATACGCTTGGAGCATGTCTACGCCTGCAGCGAGCGCCCGGGAACTCGAATCCCAGTCCGGCTCCGTCACCAGCAATCCGGCCGACCGATCGCCGGGGCTGGACTTCGGCGCGGCGTGGGATTACGCCCCCGCGCCCGAGACCGTGAAAGTGGAGATTCGGGAGCGGTATCCGCTCTACATCGGCGGGCGCTTCGTCGAGAGCGCCGGGGGTGGCAAGGCATCGTTCTTCGAGACGGTCAACCCCGCGAACGAGCGCGTCCTCAGCCGGGTGGTCCAGGCGCAGGACACCGATGTGGACGCGGCGGTCGACGCGGCCCGGGCCGCGCTCCCCGGCTGGGCCGGGCTGGCGGGGCGTGAGCGCGCCAAGCACCTTTTCCGCCTGGCGCGGCGCATCCAGGAACGCGCCCGCGAACTGGCGGTTCTGGAGACGCTCGACGGCGGCAAGCCGATCCGCGAGTCGCGCGACGTGGATGTCCCGCTCGCGGCGCAGCACTTTTTCTATTACGCCGGCTGGGCCGACAAACTCCCGTACGCCTTCCCCGGCCGAACGCCTCGCCCCGTGGGCGTCTGCGGACAGATCATCCCGTGGAACTTCCCGCTGCTGATGGCCGCGTGGAAACTCGCGCCGGCGCTCGCTTGCGGCAACACGGTTGTGCTCAAGCCCGCGGAGACGACGCCGCTGACGGCGCTGCGACTGGCGGAGATCTGCGACGAGGTCGGCCTGCCGCCGGGCGTCGTGAACATCGTGACCGGGGACGGACGCACGGGCGCAACGCTCGTGAAGCACGCCGGGATCGACAAGATCGCCTTCACGGGCTCGACCGAGGTCGGCAAGCGGATCGCGACGGCCATCGCGGGGACGGGCAAGAAACTCACGCTCGAACTCGGCGGGAAGTCGGCCAACATCATCTTCGACGACGCGTCCATCGACCAGGCGATCGAGGGGATCATACAGGGCATCTACTTCAACCAGGGGCATGTCTGCTGCGCCGGCTCGCGTCTGTTCGTGCAGGAAGGGATCCTGGAAGAGGTCAAGTCCAAACTACTCGTGCGCCTGGCGTCGCTGCGCGTGGGCGACCCGATGGACAAGAACACCGACATCGGCGCGATCAACTCGCGCGCGCAGCTCGAGAAGATCCGCGAGTACCTCGACGTGGGCGTGAGCGAAGGGGCGGAGCTGTGCGTGGGCGGGGCGGGGCAGGAGGTCGCGGCGGGCGAGCGGAGAGGCGATGCCCCGCGCGGCGCCATCGAGCGCTCTCGCGCTGGACTGCCGGACAAGGGGTATTGGTGCCGCCCTTGCTTCTTCGCTAACGTGCAGCCGAGCCACCGCGTCGCGTGCGAAGAGATCTTCGGGCCAGTTCTCGCCGTGATGAGTTTCCGAACGCCGGAGGAAGCGATCGTGCGAGCAAACAACTCGCCGTACGGCCTCGCCGCCGGTGTGTGGACCGACAAGGGCTCCAAGATCTTCGAGGTCGCGCGCAAACTCGAGGCGGGCGTGGTGTGGCTCAACACCTACAACCGCTTCGACGCGGCGAGCCCCTTCGGCGGATTCAAGGAGAGCGGCTTCGGACGCGAGGGCGGCATGCAGGGCCTGCGCCCCTACGTCGAACTCAACTGACGCGCCCGGCCGTGGGGCATTGCGCCGGGAGAATCATCCCCGCTGGCTCAGTGCGAGACCGGCTCGACGATGTAACGAACCGTCACCGACGCGCCGACCGTGAGCTGGCCCGGCTCGACGCTCGTGCCGGCGTCCATCGCGGCCATCGCCCGCTCTCGGAACATCGGGATCGGCGGCTGGATGTTGATCCCGCCCTCGTTGATCTCGTCGATCCCGATGATGCGGAGCCGGAGCGTGTCGGCGATGGTCTGGGCCTTGGCCGCGGCGTCCACGCACGCCCCCGCGAGCGCCTCGCGGCGCTGCGACGAGTCGTCCTTGAGTTCAAAGGTCACACCTTCGAGCTGATTGCACCCGCTCTTGATCGCCGCGTCGATGACCTTACCGATGAGCGTCAGGTCGTCGGCGGTGATGCGGATGGTGTTCGAGGCCCGGTAGCCGATGATCCGCGGCGACTCTTCGAACGCGCCGTCAGGGCGCGGGCGCGGCTGCTCGTACACCGGGTAGAGGTTGATGGACGCGGTCGTAATGCTCTTGCGCGGGATACCCAGCGAGGTGATCGCGTCGAGGGAGCGGCTGATCGCCGCGTTGACTTCCTGCTGCGCTTCGGCCGCGGTGGAACGCTGCGAGGCGACGCCGAGCGAGACGCGTGCGCGGTCCGGCGAAGCGTTGACTTGCCCCTGTCCGGACACGGTGATGGTCGAAGCCCTGCGGTGAGCCTGGGGCGTGCTTTCGGGCGGCGGAACACTGGGGCGCGTCGCATCCGGAGAAGCCCCGCTGTTCTGCGCCAGGAGCAGGGCGGGCGGAATCAGCAGGCAAACGGCAAGAGCGGGCTTGGCGAGTTTCATGGTGAATCGTCCTTGAATCGCGGTCATTTCTGCAGCGACCGCCGAGTATACCGGCCGTGATCGGCCCGGTTCGACGCCGAGCGTCATAGTGGACGCCGCGAATGAGTTGTACACTCGCAGCCTCGTGCGGCCATTCGAGGTGTGGCCATGCCGCGCGCTGCAGCCGATCGTCCGATGGTGTTCACCACGCCCCGCCCACCGAGTCTACGCCCGTGGACCGCGGCGTTGGTGTTTCTCGTTGCGCTCTTGGTGCTCCTGCTGGCGGCCTGCCTGGTCGGCCAGTTCGGGCGTCGCGACTTCTTCTGGCCGAGCGCCGTGCACCCGCTGAATAACGACTCGACACAGTTTGAACGCTGGGAGACGCACCTGATGCTCGGCCTGGGCACGGTCGCGGTGCGACGTTACCCGGTGACTTCATCGCAGCCCTTCGACTTTCCGCTCGCCGACCTGAACAGCCGCGAACTGGCCTGGGCCACACTCACCAACGGCTCGCTCGGCCGTCAGCCCGCGCCCAGGTTCGATTGGAGCGGCGGGCGCGGCGGCTACATCTCGATCACGCTGCCCGCGTGGATCGCGACGCTGCTGGTGTTGACCGTGAGCGGAGGCATCATCGCGATTGTCGCCAAGCGCCGTCGCGCGGTCGTTCGCGAACGGACGTTGCGGTGCCGCTGCTGCGGCTATGACCTGCGAGGCCTGGCAGACTCATCCCGTTGCCCCGAGTGTGCAACACCAACGAGCCCGTGGGCCCGCCAGCAACTCGCCACGGCGAGCGCCGCGGCTCAGACCTCGCGCCCGCTGACGGTCAGCGGCACGGTCTGACGCGAAGGGGCCGCGCCGTAGAGTTCCTCGGTCAAGTCGTACGAGCCGACGCGGATGCGTCTCGACTCCGGGTCGATGCCCTTCTCGCGCATCAGCCGCTTGAGCGTCGCGGGCAGGCCGAACTCCGTGTCCTCGTTGAACACGTCCCGCTGTTCGATCCCCCCGGTGCTTCCGTCCTTGCGCTCGCGGCCGTAGCGGTTCAGGAGCGTGCGGCAGAGCTCGGCGACCAGGTCTTCCGGCGCGCTCGCGCCGGCGGTGATGAGCACGGTCGCGTGACGTCCCGCGCCCGGCGTTCGGGCGAACCACTCGTCGCGCAGTTCGCTCACGTCGTCGAGCAGATAGGCGTTCACGCCGACATTGGCCGAGATCTCCGTCAACCGCACCGAGTTGCTCGAGTTCTTCGAGCCGACCACGAGCACCAGGTCGCACTCGGGGGCCAGTTGGCGCACCGCCTGCTGGCGGTTGGTGGTGGCGTAGCAGATGTCGCTCGACGGCGGGTCCTTGATGTTCGGGAACGACTTCTTGAGTGCATCGATGATGACCGACGCGTCGTCGGTCGAGAGCGTTGTCTGCGTCAGGTAGGCGATCTTGGAACTCGACGAATCGGCGATCTTCAGGTGGCCGATATCCTCGGGAGAGTCGACGACCTGGATGGCGTCGGGCGCTTCGCCGCGCGTGCCGACGACTTCCTGGTGATCGGCGTGTCCGACGAGCAGGATCTCGTACCCCTGGCGGGCGTACCGAACCGCCTCGGAATGCACCTTGGTCACCAGCGGACAGGTCGCATCGACGGCAACAAGGTTGCGGGCCTTGGCCTCCTCGCGCACCGCGGGCGAGATGCCGTGAGCCGAGAAAACAATGATCGCCCCGTGGGGGACCTCCGCGATCTCCTCGACGAACTTCACGCCGCGGTCCTTGAAGCGGTTCACGACGTGCTTGTTGTGCACGATCTCGTGATAGACGTAGATCGGCTGGCCGGGGAACAGGTCGAGGACCTGATCCACCACGTCGATGGCCATGTGAACTCCGGCGCAGAAGCCGCGGGGGTTGGCGAGGATGATGTGCATCGGCGACAATGGTAGAGGGGCGGAACGAGGGCGCACGGCGGCCCGGAATCGCGGGGAGAGGAGGCCCGGAATGAACCGAAGGGCATGGCGGACCTGGCGGGCGGCGGGCGCAGGGGCGCTCCTCGCCCTGTGGATGCCGGCGGGGACCGCGCACGCCGCCCCGCCGCGACTGGTTTCGGCCAGCGTCGACAACGCCGACGCGGGGATCGACCCGGCGGTCGCCGAGTTGCGGTTCGAGTTTGATCAGCCGATGGAGCCGGGCTCGTTCTCGATCTGCGGCGGCGGCGAGACGTTCCCCAAACTCCAGGGACGGCCCGAATGGCGCGATGACCGAACGCTGGTGGTTCAGGTGCGGCTGGAGGCGTCGCACGAGTATGCGCTGAGCCTGAACTGCGGCTCGGCCCACGGTTTTCGAAGCCAGCGGGGTGAAGTACTGGATCCATACCCGATCCGGTTCCGAACGGCGCCGAGCACCGAGGCCGCTGCGGCAGAGCAAGGCCTGCTCGACGATGCAGCGATCGATTGGGTCTTCGCGTCCCTGTCGAAAGCGATACAGGACCGGTACTCCTATCGCGACCGCTTGAAAATCGATTGGGAGCACGAGATCGCCCGGGCGAGGGGGGAGGTGCGTGCACCGCTGAGTCGGGCCGCGTGCGCGCGGCGCATCGCGGGACTCCTGTCGCTCGCACAAGATGCGCATGCGGGCGTGCGGGTGAACGGCTTCGTGCTGGGAACGTTCCATCGCAAGATCGAGCCAAACTCCGACCCGCGCACACTCGCCCGCGCGGTTCCGGGGATCAAGCCGATCGGCCCGGGCAACTCGCCGGTCGCGATGGGTCGATTCGAGGACGGGGTGGTCTACGCGGCGATCGCGTCCTGGTCGATCAGCGACCCCGCGGTGATTGACGGGCTGGTGAAGCAACTCTCCGGCGAAGCCGGTGCACCGGGGTTCGTGATCGACGTCCGCTCCAACGGGGGCGGCGACGAACTGCAGGCCCGGCGCGTCGCGTCGCTTTTCCTGCGCCACCCGACCGTGTACTCGACCAACACCATCCGCGATCCGCAGGCCGTATCGCCCACCGCCGGGCCGGGATGGGCGGGGCCGTTCGAGCGCGTCGTCGGAAGCGTCGAGACGACGCCCGGCCCGCTGGCGGGCAAGCGCGTCGCAGTGCTCATCGGCCCGGTGTGCGTCAGCAGTTGCGAGAGCTTCATCCTGATGATGCGACACGGCGCCGCGGCGCGGCTGTTCGGCACGACGACGTTCGGCTCGTCGGGCAACCCCAAGGCGCACGACCTCGGGCACGGGATCAGCGTCACGCTGCCGACATGGATCGACATGGATGTGGACGGAACGCCCATCGAAGGCCGGGGTGTCCGGCCCGATGTCGAGATCCCATGGCCGAATGCCGGGGCTCGCACCGGCGATCCCATCCTGGAAGCGGCGTTGACCTGGTTGCGATCGAAGTAGCGTGCCAACTCGTCGGACAATCGCCCGCGCCGGCGGTACGCTTGGCGGCGATGACGGCGGCCAGCCTTCCCAATCCACGCTCCACCGTCATGGAACTCCTGTCCCGCTGGGGTCCGGAGACGCTCGCGAGTGCGCCGGTGGTTTCCGAGTCCCAGGCTTTGGACTATTGCCAGGGACTCGCGACCAGCCACTACGAGAACTTCTCGGTGCTCTCGAGGCTGGTGCCGGCGGCGTTGCGAACGGACTTTGCCGCGGTGTACGCCTTCTGCCGCTGGTCAGACGATCTGGGCGACGAGACCGGCAACGACGAGGCGGCGCGCCAGCGCAGCACAGCCCTGCTCGCCTGGTGGCGGTCGCTGCTGAGGGAGTGCTTCGCGTTTGCTCAGGACCCGGGTTCGCCAGCCCCCCGACACCCGGTTTTTGTAGCGCTCGCCGCCACCGCCCGCCGGCACGCGACGAGCGGGCTGAGCGCCGAGCCCTTCGACGACCTCATCAGCGCGTTCGAGCAGGACCAGCGCACCACCCGGTACCGCACCTGGGACCAGGTGCTCGACTATTGCACTCGCAGCGCTGATCCTGTGGGACGCATCGTGCTTATGCTCGGCGGGATCCGTCCCCCGGGGCTTGATGCGGCCAATGCGGAGATCTATCGCCTGAGCGACCGGACCTGCTCGGCGCTGCAACTCATCAACTTCTGGCAGGACGTCCGCCGCGACCTCCTTGAACGCGACCGCGTGTACATTCCGCTCGACGACGCCGGCGTCACCGCCGAGCAGCTGCGCGACTGGATGCACCGGGGCTCTCGTGAAGGCGGCGAAGACCCCGAGGCCCGCGTGGGCTTTATCCGCACGCTCCGCCCGCTGGTCGAGAAGACCCGCGGCATGTTCGAGGAGGCCCGCGTGCTGCCGGCAATGATCCGCGCGGCCAACTCGTGTTCGGGCACTCCCACCGGGGCGATCGCGCGGCTGGTCTGGCTCTTCTGGAGCGGGGGCATGGGCGTGCTCGAACGCGTCGAGTCCGCCGGTTGCACCACGCTCTGGAACCGTCCGAGACTGTCCGGCCTCTCGAAAGCCGGGCTGCTGCTCCGCGCTTCGCTGATGCGCGGGTAGGATTGTCCTTGCGCCGCCCGTCCGCCCGCCGGCAGGGCCCGTGGCGTCCGAGGAGCACCCCGTTTGACGGTTTCCGCGACGGCCACCGACAGTCCGCAGGCAGGCGCGTCTCATGCGCCGGACGGGGCCGCGACGATCATCGACAACCCGCTCGGCGCGGGCCCGGCAGGGTCGGCGCTCGCGGCGTCGCGGGCGCTGTGCGCGCGGATCGTTCGGACCCGAGCCAGGAACTTCTATCACGGCCTGCGCCTCCTGCCCGAGCCCAAGCGTTCGGCCATGTACGCGATCTACGCGTGGATGCGGGCGGCCGACGACGCGGTCGACACCGCCGGATCGACCGAGGAGCGCCGCCGTCGCCTCCACGAGTTCCGGGAGCGGACCGACGACCTGCTGGCCGGTCGGCGCCTGGCCGCGAGCGAAGTCAACGGCGACGCCGTGATCTGGCCCTCGCTCATCGACGCGATGGCGCGCTTCCCGATCGACCGGCGCATCCTGCTCGACACGCTCTCGGGCATGGAAGACGACCTGACGACGTTTCAGTACCAGTCGCGCCAGGAACTGAGCACGTACTGCTACCGCGTCGCCTCGACGGTGGGCCTGGCGTGCGTTCGGGTGTGGGGCCTGAAGGACCCGTCGCCCGCCGGGCGGGCGCGGGCCGACGAGCTGGCGATCATGCGGGGGCAGGCGTTCCAACGGACCAACATCCTGCGCGACTTTGCGCAGGACTTCGACGAGTCTCCCCGGCGCGTCTATATCCCGCGCGAGGAACTGGAACGGCACGGGCTGACCGCCGAGGACCTCCGGGCGTGGGCCAGGCCCGTCGCGTGCGAGTCGCTGGTCCGCGAGTTCGCGCGTACCGCCCGCGGGTTCTATGAGGCGAGTTCACCGCTGGACGGGATGATCGAGGACGACAGCCGCGCGACGCTCTGGGCGATGACCAGCATCTACTCGGGCATCCTGCGGATCATCGAGCGTGAGCCGCGCCGGATCGTCAGCGGCGGGCGCATCCGGCTTCCGGGCCTCGAGAAAGCGGCGTTGGCGCTGCGTGCGGTGATGAAGAGCCGCACGCAGAGGTGGTGAAACAGTGGCGATATCCCGCTCCGGGCATGTTTTGGTCGTGGGCGGCGGCATCGCCGGCATCGCCTGTGCCGTTCGCCTGAGCGAGGCGGGCGTGCGTGTGACGCTGCTCGAGACCCGGAAAAAGCTCGGCGGGCGTGCCACGAGTTTCGACGACGTGCGCTCCGGCGAGACGCTCGACAACTGCCAGCACGTGGTGCTGGGGTGCTGCACAAACTACCTCGACCTGCTCGAGCGCTTGGGGGTGGCCGACCAGATCCGCTGGACCCGGGAGCAGTACTGGATCGAGGAGGGCGGTCGTACGAGCGTCGTGCGACCGGCAACCCTGCCGCCGATGCCCGCGCCGTTGCACTTCTCCTGGTCGTTCCTTCGCGCGAAGTTCCTGACGCTGTCCGAGGCCTCGGCGATCGGGCGCTGCTGCATCGCGATGCTCCGCGTCGATCGCCGGCGTGAGACCGACCGCACGTTCGCCGCCTTCCTCAGGCAGCACGGCCAGAGCGACCGGGCGATCCGGCGGTTCTGGGAGCCCGTGATCGTCAGCGCGTGCAACCTGTCGTGCGATCGCGTCGCGGCCTCCAGCGCCATCCACGTCTTCCAGGAGGGCTTCCTCGCCAACGCCCGCGCGGCGGAGGTGGGTGTCTCCAAGGTCCCGCTCGTGCGGCTCTACGAGCGAGTCGCGCCGCTGCTGGCCCGCACCGGCGGCGTGATCGAACTCGGCGCTGGCATCGCGAATGTGAACGCGCGGTCGGCTCGAGCGACCGACGGGCGCACGTGGAACGCCGACGCCGTGGTCTGCGCGACGCCCGTCGAGCGCGTCGTGCGGCTCATCGACGACGAAACGCGCCGCACCGATCCGCGCTTCGCCGGCCTCGACCGATTTACCCACTCCCCCATCCTCGGCGTCCATCTCCGCTTCGACCGTGGCGTCATGGGTGATCTCCCCCACTGCGTCCTCGTCGAACGCGGCGTGCAGTGGCTCTTCCGCAAGAGCGATGAAGGCTCGAGCGTGCACGCCGTGATCTCCGCGGCCGACGCCTGGCTGGACCTCTCCGAGGGAGAGATCGGCGATCGCGTAACCCGAGACCTGCACGCCTGCCTGCCCGCATCGCGCAGCGCCCGGCTCATCAGCGCCCGAGCGGTCAAGGAAAAACTGGCGACCTTCGCCCCAACGCCCGGGCTGGACGCCCTGCGCCCGAGCCCGACCGGGCCCAGCGGGATCGTGCTCGCCGGCGACTACACCGCCACAGGGTGGCCCGCGACGATGGAAGGCGCGGCGCGCTCGGGCTACGCCGCGGCGGCGGCGCTGCTGAACCAGTCCACCCCCGATCGCGTGATTGATCCGCCGGACGTTGGGGTCCTCCCGGGGCTGGCCGTTTCGCCTCTGGCGCGGGCGCTGGGCCTGAGGACACTGGGCTAACTTTCACAGCCCGGACGCACTCGGCACGCCGCCCCGGCGGTACCCTAGTCCCGTGTCCATGTCCTGTTGATCGCCCGCCCAGGCACACGCCCCCCACCGAGGACCCCGAAATGAGCCACGGATCCCGCGCCGCCGTTCGAGCGCTGCTCGCTCCCTC
>ERZ795060.1733-NODE-1733-length-24583-cov-13.051370_pt1 | contig 24583 bp, 15 predicted proteins | sample MGYA00375144_ERZ795060 | MGnify/ENA primary metagenome ERZ795060 (study PRJEB30189, sample SAMN05720157) | activated sludge metagenome | isolation source: anaerobic digester from wastewater treatment plant | place: Japan | collected 2015-05-15 ...
GAATGAAATAAGTTATAAAAGAGATTAAAATTAAACCTTGAAATCTCTTTTCTAATTCAATAATGTAATGTCTATCTAAGGGAATAGAAATATATTAATAGAATAACATATATTTTATAATAATGTAAGGATATACGGGGGATATCTGTATAAATTAAAGCAGATATCCCTCTAATCCAAAGGGGATATCTCAATAATATAACATTTATGTTATAAAAATTATTTTTTGTACTAAATTTAAACTATTCTTGAAAAATAGTTAAATTTATGTTATTAAGTAAGTTATATATGTTAAGGAAATAAAAATGAAAGTAAATACTTTTGAAAAAAAGATAATTAATGACAAAATTAAAGGTTTGTCAGATCAAGAAATAGGTAATAAGTATAATATTAATTTAAAGCAAATTGAAAAAATAATTACAAAAGAAAAAGGTATAAATGTAACAAAATTAAATAAATCAAAAAAAATAAATAATCTATTTCCAAAAGATTTTAAATTAGAGAATAATACAGTATGGAGTTTTAAATCAAGAGGTAATTGGGCGACTCATAATGGAAATTATAGAGGCAATTGGTCTCCCTATATTCCAAGAAATGTTATATTGAAATATTCAAATGAAAATGATACAGTTTTAGATTATTTTTGTGGTTCAGGAACAACTGCTGTTGAATGTAAATTATTAAATAGAAATTTTATTGGTATTGATATTAATGAAAAAGCAATAGAGTTAGCAAGAGAGAATTTAAATTTTCAATTTTTGTTTACCAGTAATATTGATTTAAAAGTTGGTGATGCAAGAAATCTTAATTTTATAAAAGATAATTCAATAGATTTAATATGTGCTCATCCACCTTATGCTAATATAATAAATTATACTTATGATAATAATAATGATTTGTCACATTTGGATTTAGATAAATTTTTAATAGAAATTAAAAAAGTGGCAGATGAAAGTTATAGAGTTTTAAAAGAAAATAAATATTGTGCAATTCTTATAGGGGATACAAGAAAAAATAAACATATTGTACCATTAGGATTTTGGTTAATTGAAAAGTACTTAGAAGCAGGTTTTAAGATAAAAGAAATAGTAATAAAAAGACAACACAATTGTAAAACAACTGGTTTTTGGTATAAAAATAGTATTAAATATAATTTTTTATTACTTGCTCATGAATATTTAGTTGTTTTTGAAAAAACAAAAAAAAAGGTTCAATATCACGATAAAAATGTTAGTAACATATTTTATTTAATTGATGAGAATATATATCTTGAATCTACTACAGTATGGATTTTTAATAAAGAAGAGTACATAAATAATATAATTTCAAATCTGGTTAAAAGATACTCGAAAAATTACTGTATTTATAATAATAATTTTCATGAAAACTCTGATTTAATAATATACTTTTATGATAAAAATTTTAATAGTTTCATTAAATATATGGAAAAAGTAAAAAATAATTCTATAGTTGCAATAGTATGTGAGGATATAAGAGAAGAAAACAATTTAATTTATAGTGAACCAATATTTATAGAAAAAGAATTAAGAAATAATAATAATTTTAAAATCAAAGAAATTGTTATTATTGCTATCAATAATTATTCCAATAATATAAATAATAATAAAAACAATTTAAATATTAATCACAAATATATATTAATTTACCAAAAGGTTAATTGAATGAGATATGAAGAATTCGCTTCAAAGATAAGTTTTTTTGAGTTTATCCAAAAAGAATTTCAAGAACAAAATTTTAATTGTCAAAAATATAAAGAAGAATTTGAGGCACTTAAAAATGAAAAATTGACGATTGAAAGCTTAACAAAAATTTTAGAAACAAATTCAAAAGTGATTGATATATTTGAAGAATTATTTCAACTAAATAGATTTACAAATACTCAATTAATAAATTTTTGTTTTGATGTTAATTTATTAAATAATTTAAATCACAATCTTATCATCTCTCATATAGAAAAGTCTATATTATTTTTTGAGAATGGAATTGAAAATAAATATTTCACAGAAATATTCAATAAATCAACTTCTAAAAATGAAACTGAAATTATTTTTAATTTAAAAAGGTCAATTGTTGAATATATTGATAAATTACTAAAAAAAAGAGAAATATTATATAATCATATAAAAAATTCTATAAGTTCAAGGTTAAGAATTTCACGATATTTAATAGAAAATATGGCCGCAGATCAATATTTTGAAAAGATAGATATTAAATCCTTATTAAGTTTAAAAAGAAAGCCCGTTGATACAAAAAATATTCATGGAAAATTTGGAGTAATAAAAATAGAAAAAGTCTTAAAAGAAATGAATTTTATAAGTTTAAATAATGAAATCAAAAATAAAGAAATAGAACCATCTTTTATTTTACCCGCTGAATTTCAAAATAAATTATGTTATCTTATGGAGAGAAAAATAAAAGGAATAATTAAAACAAAAAATAAAAAACCAAAGATATTTGATTTTATATTGTTTAACAAAGGAAAAATAGAATTTTTAATTGAAACCAATTTTTATTCAACTTCAGGTACAAAAATTGGTATAAATGAAGATGAATATATTGATCTTAGAGATGAAGTTGAAAATTTTAACAATCTTAATAACACAAATTTTAAATTCATATGGATAACTGATGGGAATTTCTGGTTGACTTATGAAGGTGAGAAAAAATATAATAATCTAAAAAATTATTTTAAAGAAGAATATGAATTATTAAATTATAATTTATTTAGAGAATATTTAAAGAAGTTTTTATAAAAAAATTATTAAGAGTTAGAAGAGAGTAAATAAAAAACATGAGAAAAAAATAAGATTTTTGTTTAGAGAAATTGGTTTATTTGGTTTTCTAATTCTGGTAAGTCAACAATCTTTTTTGACAAAATTAGAAATTTGAGATATATTTTATATAGAATAATCTATTCAAGAGGGAAAAATGAGAAATATATTTTTATTAGTGATTTTTACTGGATTGTTTAATCTATATTCATTTGATATTGATGTTGAAAAAATTTTTTCTCAAAAAGATAAAGAGGCTGTTTTAAAAGGTGAGATTATAACACGACGATATATGAAATATAACCCAGCAAATTTAAATACCCATAGTAAGATTGATGTTCCAAAAACAGAATTCACTAATGAGGATTATACTGGATATGAGGTAATAATTGATGAAAAGGCTTTTATTCCTTATGAAATAAAGAATGAATCGGATCTGTTAAAAATATTTAATATTATTAATAATGTCTCATTGGCAAAAGGTATGAAATACTATTCAAATAGGGCAGGTGAAGTTCTTGAATTTATACTTGAAAGCTATATGGTAGAAGGGGAGAATAAATTTAAAAAAATTGATGATCCTGTATATAACAAAGTGCAACAAAAGACAGAAGCATATTTTTATCAAAAGGATAATAGATTTGGCAAACTATTCTATAAAAAAACAGTATACAATGAGGGTAATAACTTTTATATTATAACAGAATGTCTTGATCCAATTTTTTTTATTGTTCCTTTAAATAAAAAAGGGGACTATAAGGTAATCTCATATTTTATATACAATCCAGAAAATAAAGGATATTTTTATTATGCTTTACTTACCACTAGAATAAGAAATGATTTTATCTTACAGAAAGGGTATACAAATGCTACCCTATTTTCTTCACGATTAAGAGCAGTTACTGTTCATTTTGCAAAATTAATAGGACTGGATTGGTATAATAAATTAAAAGAATAAAAAAATATTTTATATTTATTTACGACAATTGTGGGACTACTTGGTTGTATGCCATAAATCAAAATCTCTCATTAATCATTAAAATAAGAGTTCATCGATTCAATAACGAAGTGCATATTTTATAATCTAATAAGGTGTCATAAAATTAATATGTTTTAATGGTCTATGGTTTAAAATTTTTTTGATATGTAAAATTTTAAAAATTTTTAAAAATCTTGACATATTTTAGTTCAAAGTGTATACTAAAAACATGAATAAAAATGATAAATATGTTTTTATTATTAATAATGAATTAGAAGATTTTTTGGATATTTTTTCTTTTGATGAAGCAGAAATTTTTTTATGGCTTGGTTCCATTGATCAATTTTCCTCTATTTTATCTACGATTGATACTTCTATTAATAGAGAAAAAATGTTATTAGTAGTAAAAAAAGAATTTATAGATAAATCTTTAAATGATATAATAAAAATTTGCTCTTCTATTTTAAGTTTTCCAGTGCCATACATTTTATATCTTACAAATAAGAAATTAGAAAGAAAAGAAGAAGAATTTATAGATAAGGGTGAGAATTTTTTATTACTTTTACCAGAAGATAACAAAAGTTTATGTTTTAAAGATAATTTTAGGTTATATATAAAGTTAATTTTTCAAAAGTTATTAACAATAGAAAGGCTTAATTATTACATTGTTGACTCTTTTCAGACTATAATAGATTCAGCTTTAATAGAGAAACAAAAGCAGGAAATAGAACAGTTAAATAAAGAGATATTGGAAATGAGTAAAATAGACTATCTTACAAATGTCTTAAATAGAAGGGCGTTTTTCGATGCTTTGGAAGCAGAAAAAAATAGAGCGATTCGTGATTATGAAAGATTAAAGCAGGAAAAAACGAAATCAGAGAATACTAAAATGACGCTCGAGGATTTTCAAGAAATCTTAGGTGAATATTATGGGAGATTTTCCTGTCTTTTAATAGATATTGATTTTTTTAAAAGAATTAATGATACTTATGGACATCTTATTGGGGATCAGGTTTTAAAAAAATTAGGAGAGATTTTACGATCTAAAAAAATTTTTAGGGAGCAGGATATTGTGGCAAGATATGGAGGAGAAGAATTTATTGTTATTTTACCAGAGACAAACTCGATAAATGCTAAAATTCCAGCAGAAAGATTAAGAGAATACATAAAGCAAATAGATTTTTATGATAATCAAAATAATATTTTTCATATTACTTTAAGTATAGGCATATCTGAATTTAATATTGAAGATAAAGCAAATGAAGAGTTGATAAAAAGAGCGGATGAGGCTCTATATTATGCCAAGGAAAAGGGGAGAGACAGAGTAATAGTTTATGAAGAAGTTTTTTTATAAAGGATTTTAAATGCCTTCTTTTGTAAAAGAATTCCCTTTTAAAGATATATCAAAATATTTTATTGACCCTCAATATTTAGATAAAAAAGATACATACTTTTATAGAAATCAGAATCTTTTAAATAAAAATTATAGAAATCTAAATGCAAAAGAGATAGAAATTTTAGTTAAAAATAATAATATAGCCGAAGATTGGAATAAAATTTTTGTTCTTGAGGACTTTAATCCCAAACTTGTTAATAATTGTGAATTTTATGGTATAGTATATATTGGTAAACTTTCGGAAATTTATCTTGATTATAATGATCTTAAATTACCCGTAGGACTTTACAATTCTACAATAATATCATGTGAGATAGGAGATAATGTAGTAATCAGAAATGTAAATTTTTTATCCCATTATATAATAAACGATAATGTTATTCTTTTTAATATAAATGAAATGCTTACAACAGATCATTCTAAATTTGGAAATGGCATTTTAAAAGAAGGAGAATATGAGGATGTTAGAATATGGCTTGAAGTTGGTAATGAAAATACTGGAAGAAAAATTTTACCTTTTGACAAAATGATAACAGCAGATGCTTATATTTGGTCAAAATTTAGAGATGATAAAGATTTAATGAAAAAATTGATAGAAATAACAGAGAGATCTTATGAAAAAAAGAGAGGATATTATGGAGTAGTTGGTAGAGGTTCTGTTATTAAGCATTGTAGAATAATAAAAGATGTGAATATTGGTGAACATTGTTATATAAAAGGGGCAAATAAATTAAAAAATTTAACAATTCTTTCATCTTTTGAGGAGCCGAGTCAAATAGGAGAAGGGACAGAGCTGGTAAATGGTATTGTAGGATATGGTAGTAAAATATTTTATGGATGCAAGTGTGTAAGATTTGTTGTTGGAAGAAATTGCCAGGTAAAATATGGGGCAAGAGTAATAAATACTGTTTTAGGCGACAATTCTACAATCTCATGTTGTGAGTTATTGAATAATCTTATTTTCCCTTTTCATGAACAGCATCATAACACCTCTTTTTTGATAGCAACGACTATTTTGGGGCAGTCAAACATTGCGGCAGGAGCAACTATAGGTTCAAATCATAATTCAAGAGCGCCTGATGGAGAGATTCTTGCAGGAAGAGGATTCTGGCCAGGGTTATGCTCTGATTTTAAGCACAATTCAAAATTTGCCTCATTTGTTCTAGTTTCAAAAGGAAGTTATCAACATGAACTTAATATATCATATCCTTTTTCACTTGTTTTTACTGATAAAAAAGATGAGGCAATAAGAATAATGCCAGCATATTGGTTTTTATTTAATATGTATGCAATGGCAAGAAATATAAATAAATTTAAGAATAGAGATAAGAGAAAAGTCATTGTCCAAAATATAGAGATAGATTATCTTGCACCAGATACAATTACTGAAATACTTTATGCAATAGAAAGAATTGAGTATTTAACAGGTATTAAGTTACTCAAAGAAGAAAAAATGGATTTAAATATAGATCATGAAAAGATTGTTGAAAAAGGCAGATCTTACTATAACAAAAATGATAAATCTGACATTACTCTTTTTGATCCTCTCTGTATGAAAAGATACGGGGCTGTTATAGTTAAACCATTTCAAGCAATTAAAATGTATAAAAAAATGATTCTCTATTTTGCTGTAAATAATTTGATCGATTTTTTAAATATAAAAGAGAGTGATATTAATTTAAAGGCATTTTTGGATAATATAACTCTCATTTATAATAAAAAGTTATATACAAAATGGATAAATTTAGGTGGGCAGATTGTACCTGAAGAGGAGCTAGAAAAATTGTTAATAGATATAAAAGAAGATAGATTAAAAGACTGGGAGCAGATTCATAATAGATATAACAAGTTATGGTTAGAATATAAAAAACAGAAAACTAGATTTGCTCTTTATTCTTTGGAAAAAGTTTTATATAAAAAGATAACTGAGTTAACTATTGAGGAATGGGAAGATATTTTGAATCAAGCAATAGAAATAAAAAAGGAAATTCTTTATAAATCAATAGAGTCAAGACAAAAGGATTATACTGACCCATTTAGAAAGATGCTTTACTCTTCAGAAGAGGAGATGATATCAGTTCTTGGTAGAATAGAAGATAATAGTTTCTTAAATGAATTAAAATTGGAAACAGAGAATTTTTGCAAGATATTGAATAATTTGATAGAAAAATGTTAATTTTTTGTTTGGCTAAAAAATATGGGGATATCCCATTCCATTCTGGTTTGCCAAGAAATATCCCCTTTTTAATCCAGTCTATAAAAATATTGGAATATTTATAGATTCATTTAGGGTGTGATTTTATTTTCAGGCAAAATTTTTTATTTTTTTTCTAAAAGTTGTAAAGGATTTTCTTAAAAATTTTGTGATTAATATATAGAAATATTTTTTAAAGAGGAGGATTAAATATGAAAGAATTTGATTTTGTATTGAATAAATCTCTATTCGATAAAATTAAATATTTGAAAGAAAAGAAAAATAAAGATCTTTCAGTTATTGTTAGGGAAATAATTTTATTGATGATTCCGATTTTAAGGAAAAAACACCTTTATGAAAAGAGGAAGGAGAAGGATTATAAATTTATAAATGCCACTGAAAAGATAAGGGTGTTTTTGCCAGAAGAGGTGTATAATGAATTGAAACTTGTGCATGACCAGTTAAACTCATTTAGTATTGCAACTCTTATTAGAGAGTTGCTTGAAGTATATTTTATAGGTATTGAAACTTATGGGGAAGAAAAGTTTATAAAGATGATACAAGAAATAAAAAATGAGATAGAGGGTTTAAAAGAAAGAAAGGCTTGTGTGGTGAAGGAGAGAAGAGGCCAAGATATCCCATGCTCAATAGAGACTAACGACTACTTTTTACTAAAATTTAACTTAAATTTTTGCCTGAAAGAGATAAAATTCTTATAAAATTAGTAATATGTTTAAAATTTGGCCATTCTATCTTTCTTACTCAAAATTTACCCTTAGGGTAATTCTATCTTCTGCCTAGAAACAAAATCATATTCATTCATTTTAAACAAAGAGAAATTTAATATTGTTTTTTCTGTAAAAATGTTTTATAAAAATTAAATTTAGATATATAATATATTATAGAGAATGCAAAGATGGCTAAATATAAAAAATTATTTATTGAGATTATAATTTTACTCATTCTTTTAGCAGTTTTGAGTGGATATTTATATTTGACGAATGTATTTGTTATTAAACAATTCAATAAATTACAGAAGGATATTCTTTTTGAATTTAATGATTTAACTGGTTTCAATCTCTCATATTCATCTATTTCTCCAAATATTATCAGTTCTATAAAAATGAAAAATGTTAAAATTTATAAAGATAAAAATTTATATTTACAATTAGGAGATGTTATTGTTGATTATTCTATATTTAATTTTCTAAGAAATAAAAATAATCTTTTTTCTTTAATAAAAAGAATAACTCTCTCTGATTTGACATTTTTTTCTGAAAAGGATAAATTACAGGATAGTATAAAAAACATACTCGATAGATTTAAATCAGAAAAAAAGAGTGGCTCAAGTAATAAAGATATTTTAACAAAGATTAAAGATATTGAAATAAAGATTCTTAGATCTAAAATAGAAATTTCTGATAAAAAGAGTAGATATATTGCTTTGATAAAAAATATAAATTTCTTTTTTAAGAATAGAATTAACATAGATGCTACAATTAATTTTATGGTTAATAATGAAAATATAACCATGGCAAATTTTCTTATAAGAATAAATGAGGCTCTTTCTTCTTTGCAGGACAATCCAAAAAGTTTCTTTTATATTGATTTTATAAAAAATGAAATAAATGGTATAAATATAAAAAAGCAGAGATTTTCTTTTGAGAGTGAAAAAGATAATTTTTTCTTAAAAAGGTTAAAAGACAACTTAAAATTTGATATTATTGTGTCAAAAGAGAATGATAATATATTTGCCGAGATTAAGTCAGATATTTCTTATAACGATATAAAAAATTTTATTGATATTAAGTCTAATAATATTCCAAAATATTTATATGTGGATAGTAATCTTTCTTATAATATGATGGAAAAAAAGGTTAATGGCAATATCTATTTGAATTCTTTATTAAATAGTTTTTCTTTTTTAAAAAATCCAGAACTTGTTGTGAATATGATAATAAGAAACAATATCTTAAAAGTAAATGATATTTCTATATATACAGATAACAGAGAAAATTTTATTTCTCTTGATCCAAATTCAAAAATAAATCTTGATATGAGTAGTATAAAGACATCTATTAAAATAAAAGATCTTGAAGTATTAAAGTCAAAGATAAACACTGAGATAAACATAATAAAAGAAAAAAATTCTCTTACGGTCGGCTGGGATTATTTCCTTATAAATGGTGAAGAGATCGGTGGGGTTACTGAGTTTGTTATAAAAGATTATGATAAATATCTTAATATAGAAACAACAAAAAAATTCAATGGCTATTCTTTAAATGGGATGTTGATTAAAAAAGATGATTCTTACAGAATGATTCTTAATAATAATTTTGATAACTTTTTATTAAATAAAATAGTGAATTCATTCAATATTTTAAAGATTAAAGAGAGTATGTTTCTAAATGGTAGTTTTACAATAGATTATTTTAATGGGAATCTTTTTCTACCAGAATCTAATTTTGTGATAAATGACTCTTTAAATAAAATTTTATCTTTTACTCTCTCCTTTAATAATAATAATTTATTTTTGAAAAATATAACACATTATAAGTATAATATAAATAGCAATGCTTTTATAAGTTTTTCCTCTCTTCCTTATTATAGTAATATAATAATAAAAAAAGATAATCTTGATTTTAATATCAATTTATATATATTTAAAAATAGACTGGCTTTTGATATAAATAAAGACTTCTCTGGTTATCTAAACTACAATAATAAGATAATTTATCTTAAAGCAAATGATTTTAGCCTGCCTTTTAAAAATAATGATATAAAAATTTCTTTTGACACTTCTTTTAATTTAAATGATCTTACGCTACAAGATAGCAGTTTTACTATAAATAAGATAAATATTTTTAATAATAGAAAATCAGATGGAAATCTTTCCTTTAATCTTTCTATATCAAATAATAAAATTTTATTAAATAATTTTCTTTATAAAGATGGGGAAAATAACATAGAGGGTAAAGTGGAGCAAAATATATTACTAAAAAATAATAGCATAAAGATAATCGGAAATGGTTTATTAAAAGATAATAAAAAAGCAGAGTCTTATTCTATTTCATATGATCTTGATAATAATAATATTACTGGAAGATTGTATCTTACTCATATAGAGTTAAATAAATTTTTAAAAGGTGAAGGTTTTCTTGATTTGAGAATAGGATTAAATGGGAAAATTGATAATCCAGATATAGAGGTAAATGGGATTCTTTCTGAGGGCAAGATAGGCAAGAATAATGTAAAAGCGGATTTTAATATAAAAAAAGTGGATACTAAAATTTCTTTTAATAGAATTGCGGTTGATTTTGGTAAGAATAGTCTATATATTAATGACTCTTATTTAAAATTGGATAAAATTGATAATGAGATGTTTTTAAATGGGACATTTTATCTGAATGGCTTGGGTAAAATTTTTAAATCTGATTTTAATATTAATGGCAACTTTGGTTTTATTGATAGAAAGATAAATTCAGTGAATTTTGATATATCTCTTAATAACATGACATTGGGTATACTTGAAGATAATGCACCAGTAAAAATAGAAAAATATAATGATGTTAAGTTTAATTTAAATTTTGAGGATAATATCTGGTCATTGAAGAATTATGGTAATAAGTTTTTATATGCTTCTCATAATATAAAAAATAAAGATATTCTCATAAGATTATACAATAATAATGAGGCTTTTTTTGATTTAGGATTAAACATAGATAAAAAATTAGATGGAAATGTAAAATTTATTAAATTTCCTGTTAATCTTGTGCAAAAAGTGTTAATACCTTATGTAGATATCAATAAAGGGGAATTAACAGGTAATGTCTCAATTTCTGGAACATTGTCAAATCCAGATCTAAATGGTAAATTAAATCTTTATTATGGTGGGGTTATATTGAGAAAGTATATGATAGAGCCAATAGAAAATATAACTGCTGTCCTTTTTATTGAGAAAAATAAGATATTTGTAAATAATGTTAATGGTATGGTACAAAAATCAATGGTGCATGGATTTGGCGAGATAATATTTAATGGATTTAAATTTGAAAGGTATAGTTTTAAACTGGATTCAGAAAAAGTTCCTGCTGTTGTAAAAGAAGGGCCTATAGATGGTAAAGGTGTTGGCTATCTTGAAGAATTTATAATTCAGAGTGACTCTTATAGTTTTGATTTTATAGGGAAGATCTTACTCGAAAAAGGGGAGATTACTATTGCAAATATGCTTGGCGGTAGTAAAAATAGAGAACCAAAGACATATCCTATAAATGTTATTCTGGATATAAAGGCTGGAAAAAATGTAAAGGTTGATTATCCTATTATTAATGGTACAATAAAGGAAGGTGATATCTTAAAATTTAAATATATTGGTTCTGAGCCAAATATATATCTTGGTGGAATAGTAAATTTAAAAAAAGGTGAAATAAATTATTTTAATAGAAATTTTCAGATAGAAAGTGCGAGCTTTCAGTTTTTTGAGAATGAGTATAAAATAAATCCTTTAGTTAATATTAAGTCTTTTTTCAGAACAAAGGATTCAAAAGGGGAGAGTATGAAGGTCTACTTATCAGTTAATGATAGATTGTCTTCATTCAAAACAGAGTTGTCTTCAATTCCATATAAGAGTGAAGAGGAACTAAATGCTTTACTCGGCATAACATTTGTTACAAATAAAGATGAATTTACCAGTAACAAATCTACTCAGGATCAATATATAGATACAATTGTTAATACAACAAATTATTTTGGTAATACCTTTTTATTCAGCCCATTTGAGACCACAATAAGAAGAATAACAGGCCTTGATACATTTTCTTTACACACATCTCTTTTTGGAAATATCATAAGATCCAGTGATTACTGGCTTGATCTTCTTAATGATACGAGCCTTACTTTTGGTAAATATCTTTCAAATGAGATATATCTTGGTTCAACGATGACTTTTAAGAAAAAGAGTCAAAATGAAGAAATTTTTTTACCTGTTATGAATGAAAATTATGGATTAAATTTCCAATTTATGCTACAATTTGAACTTCCTTATATGTCATTTGGATATACATTTGTTCCAAATGACTGGAAAAATTTTTTGAATGCCGATCATAGATTATCTTTTGAGGCAAATTTTAGATTTTAAAATTTAGGATTATATAAGTATAAAAAGGGGTTAAGATGAAAAAAATATTTTTTCTTATTGTTATTTTAGTAAGTTTATTTTATATATCTTCTGATGAAATAGAAGTAGAAGGTAAAATCGTTTATAAGATTATATTTAAAGGACTTAAGAAGGTTAAAGAGAGAGAGTTAAAGAGTGTTCAGCAATTTAAAGAGGGGATGCAGTTTGATCCCATGCTTATTGATCAGGATTATAAGAGTTTTTTTGATCTGGATTATTTTGATGATATAATCGTAAAGGCAGATAAGGCTACTGATGAAAAGGGTGGTGAAATCCCGGGAATGATAAATATAATATATGAATTTAAAGAAAAGCCCACAATAAGAAAGATAATTTTCAAGGGAAATAATAATATACCGTATGGTTATCTTATAGGTGATATTACGATAAAAAGAGGTGATTTTGTAAAAAAATCCACTATTGTATCGGATATTTATACAATTAAAGATAAATATCAGAAAAAAGGTTTTAATTATGTTGAAGTTGATTATGAATTATTTACAAATGATGAATTAAAAAGCAAAAATCAGGTAGATTTGATATTCAATATTAAAGAGGGAATTGAGACATATATTTCAGAGATAATAATAGAAGGAAATGAAAAATTTTCAGATTTTTCATTAAAGAATAGAATGAAGACAAAAGAGAAAAAATTTTTAGGATTGCAGAAGGGGACATTTATCGCAAGCGATTTTTATCAGGATATAGAGGATTTAAAAAAGTATTATAGGGAGCAGGGTTTTTACTTTGTTGAGATATTTGAGCCAGAGGTAAATAGATATGAGGTAGTAGAGGAGGAGAATAAAAAAAGAGAGGTTATAAAAATAAGGATTCAGATAAAAGAGGGATCCCAGTATAAATATGGCGGATTAAAAATAGAGGGTAATAAGATATTTACTTATGATGATCTTACTTATGCGATGAAATTAAGGCCCGGTAATATATTGAATTATTCTAAATTTCAGGAGGATATGTTTTCTTTACAAAAAAAGTATAATGATTCTGGTTATGTTCAAACACAGGTAAGTTATGAGCCAGAAGTTGATGAAGAGAATAAGATAATCACATTTAAAGTTAAAATAGTTGAATCAAAACTAAGTTATATTGAGGCAGTATATTTTAAAGGGAATGTTAAAACTAAAAATTATGTATTGTATAGAGCAATTTATACTGAAGTGGGGCAGATCTTTGATTCTTCTAAATTGATAGCATCTATATATGGATTGTATAATCTTGGATTTTTTTCTAAGGTAGATTATGATATTCAGGTTGGGAGTGCAGAGGGACTATTGAAGATTACATATATTCTTGAAGAACAATCAACGGCTGAGATAAGATTTGGAATGCAAATAACAACCAATAAGTGGCCACTGGATATTACTTTATTTGGCGAGATTACAGAAAAGAATTTTTTAGGTAGAGAACTCACAATAGGTGGTAAGATAGATCTATCTTTGTATAAACAGGGATTTGAATTTAGGCTCGAAGATCCATGGTTTTTAAATTACCCATGGAGTTTAGGAACTTCTTTAAAATTTTATCATAACTGGACTCAAAAAGTTTATAGAAAACTTACCATTGAAGACTATCAGACCTATGCAAAGTCATCGGGTGCATCGCCAAATCCTACTGAAAATGATGTGAGAGTCTTTTATGACAACACGTATGCAAATAAAGATGAAGAAAATCCAAACTATGTAGGATATGGCCCTGGTAATTGGTGGACAATGGGGATAAGTGATCTTACCTTTGAACTTGGTTTAAGTACTGGATATAGATTTTTAAAGTATTTTAGTGTGGGTGGTTCTTATACCTTATCTCCAATTTATACTTTTATGCTGGACAATTCTCTTATTGATCAGGTCTATTCATATTCTTACAGACAATTGTTAAAAGAGAATAATGGATGGTCTGTAAAATCAAGACTTGCAACCACATTTTCTATAAATACTACAAAGCAGAGAATTAATCCGTATGATGGCTTGAAATTTTCAATTACAGCGGCATATACATGGGGTCATTTTGACTCTGTTGCTCTCTCTACAAAGTTTACATATTACTGGAATATTCTTGATATAAATTTTAATGATTATCCATTTAAACATGTTTTAGTCTTTAATGCAGCAGCATCTTTTATATTCCCGGGCTTTAGAAATCTTGGTGGTGAGCTTAATGGTGAATCAACTGCTGGAAAAGGGCCTATTCTTTATGCAACTGATTATCTTACTGTTGATGGATTTTTCATAGGAAGGGGATGGGCTAACTCTATAGGGGCTACAAATTATGAAGGAAGGCTTACAAATAAAAGAGGATATGCAAGATTTGATTTTTCTGTTGAATATAGAATACCTATAAATGAAAAGTTTATATGGCTTGCTGCTTTTATAGATGTTGTTAATCTTGTTGAAGGGCCTATAAAGGTTTTACCTCTCATTGATAAAAATGGAAATGTTATATCCAAAAATGGAAGTTATGATGATAGTAAAGCATGGATGTGGTGGAATCAGTTAGAATCCAATAAATGGTATGAAGAGAGTATGACAAACTGGTATGGTATAGAAAATTGGTATGGCTCTATGGGGGTTGGATTTCAGATAACATTCCCACAATTGCCTTTGAGTTTTTATGTTGTAAAAAGATTTAAAGTTAATCCTTATTCTGGCTTTGAATGGGTTACCAATCAGCCAGAGACAGGTAATTTAGATTTTGTTTTATCTATTGTTGGTTACTATTTTTAATTTTTTACAGATAAAAATATTTATAGGAGGATAAAAAATTATGAAGAAAATATTTTTTGCTCTTTTTACTTTTATAGGAATATCTTTCGTTTATTCTACTGTGCAAATTGATAAAATAGGGGTAATAAATTTAGACTTAATAATTGAAACAGTCTTTTCTGGAAAGTCAAAATCAATACAGGATATAAAGAAAGAGAAGGAAGAGTTTCAATCAAATTTAAAAAAGCTTGAAGAAAACATAATGAAATATAATGAGGCAAAGTTAAAAGAGAGTGATGAGACTAAAAAGCTTGCTATTCAGAAAAAAATAGAGGAATTAAAACAACAGTATAATGAGTATTATAAGGTAAAATCTTATCAAATAGAGCAGAAGATTAATAACATAAAAGGACCTATATTAAAAGAAATATACGATGTGGTAAAAAGAATAGCAGATACGGATGGCTATAGTATAATATTGGATGTTAAAACAGAAGGGCTTTTTTACTATTATCCACAAAATGATATAACTCAGAAAGTAATAGATTATTTTAACAATAACTAATTATAGAATGTATTAACAGATTAACAAAATCTGATCTAACATATATATGTTGCCATTATATTCCAAAAATTTTGACTTGATTAAAAATATATGGAAATATTCAAAACAGATAATTTTAACAACTTATTATGAAACATTTAATGAATTTAAGAATAAAGTAATAGATTTTTTTGAGAATGAAATAACAAATCAACATCATAAAGATGTTTTAAAATCATTTATTGGAACTAATTTTTTATATAATAAGATCAGAATGACTTGTAAATTGATTTTGTTAGTATAAATATATTTTTTATTTTTATAAAAAATATATATTATTTTAATATCTTCTATTATTGCGACATATGTCGCATATTTTATATACTTATATAAAAAATAGTTATATTATATAAATATAATCCATTTACTACGACATATGTCGTATATATATTTTTTTATAAAAAATAATTGTTATATTATATACATATCCCCCCTTGAATTAGGGGGGATATCTACTGTGTAATTTTACATAAATAAATAGCTTACTCCCCAACAACTAAGGGATAAAATAATAACCATCTCTCAAATTCTCAAAACTTCTCAATAATTTTAAGCAAAAAAGAATCTTCTTTTAAAACTTTTGTATTCTCTTTTAATTTATCGTCTATTAATTTTATACAGCCATGAAAAGAGTCCTCATTAAATACTTTAATATAGATATCCCCTCTCTTGAGAGAAATATATAATTTTTGCATATCGATATTCAAAAAACCTAAAAAGTTTATCTCTTTTTCAAGATATAGTAAGCCATTTATCTCTTTTTTTAGATTATTAAATATTGATATTGCATCTTCAAGAAATTTTACATTTGCAATTATTATTTCAAGATCTTTTTTGAAACCTAAATTATTTATTTTTTTTACAAGTTTATAAAATTGATTTATAAGATCTGGCTCATTATTAAGGACAACTATTATATTTTCTAATTCATTATAAAGATCATTATAAATTCCTTCAAAATCAGATACTATTATTATATCATTTAATTTTTCTGAAAACTCAACCAATAACTTTTTCTTTTGTTTATCTTGAATCTCCTTAATAAGTTGAGATATCTCTATACATGGTATAAATTTATCAGTATATAGGTCAAAAATTTTTAGAACTTTATCATCATCAGATTTTCCTTTTTTTATTTTTGTGAAGATATTAAATTGAGAATCATTTATTATAAGAACATCCTCTTTATAAAGTTTTTTATTATAAGCAAAATTTGATACAAATATATCTATTGAGAGATTATCATTACCTGTGATTAAAAAATTTTTCTTAACTTTTACCATATCCTACCCCATGTTTATTAAATTTGTCTTTATCAAATACTCTTCCAGCGCCTCAATTATCTCAGTATTGAATTTATTTTTTCCCATGTCTTTGATTATCACGAGCCCAGATTTAAAAGATAACTTTTCTTTATGAAATCTTTGAGAAGTTAAAGCCTCAAATGTATCACATACACCTATAATCTTAGCAAAAATAGGAATATTCTCCTTTTTTAATCCTTCTGGATAACCAGAGCCATCGTTTCTTTCATGATGATATAAAACACCTTCAAGCATCTCTTTTTGAACATCATCAAATTTTTCTAAAAACTCTTTGCCTTTTATCGGATGCTTCCTTATCTCTATAAAATCTTCTTCAGAAAGCTCTTTTTTATTTTTGATATTATAAAGTACATTCTTATCAATAAAATTATAGCCAATATCATGAACAAGTGCTGTCTCATAAATAAGATATTGTCTCTCCTTTGAAAAACCCAAAATATTTGCAATTCCTTTTGCATATCTTGATATATTATAACTATGATTTATTCTATATAGTAATTTGTCTATTTCCTGAGATTTTAAAGAGAGCTCCTGAATATTTATACTGCCTCCTTCTGCTATTTGTTGAATAATTATATCATTATTAACTGGTTTTAATTTCTTAATATTAGTAGTTATCAAACTTTTTGCCTTTTCTCTTATATAATCATCACCATCAGTTAAAAAGGGAAAGAGTATTGGCAATACTACCATCTCATTATTTATATCTTCATTTAAAAGTTTTGTCTCCACAATCTTAAGAATCTCAACCCTTAAATCTTTATTCATTTCAGTAATATATTCTTTTATTGTATCCCATGTCAATGTCCCCTGTTTCATTTCAAGATGCATTTTTTTAAGTTTTTCTGATTTTAATAGATCTTTTAACATTTCTGATTCAACAAGAGACATATCCTTTTCTTCCTGCTCGTCATATATTAACTGAGGTTTCTTGCTATTTTCATTTTCAATATATAGACTATTTGACAATTCTGATATAGTTTCATTAGAAAATACGGTTGCTGGCTTTTTTCTCTTGGCAATAAAAAACAGAATATAAAAAGCCAATATAAAAAGAATAACTGCTAACAAAAAAGAAGATACAATTGTTATAATAATTGTATTTGAGATTCCCCCCTGTTTCTCCATTATTTTTCGATTCTCTTTCATCTGTTCAATTAATACTTCCATGTTTTTCTTTCTATCCTCTTCATTCTGTTTTAATAATTCATTATATTTTGTAATAAAACTATCAAAAATTTCTGTCTGTTTTTTTATAAAATTTGGATCCATCTGCACGTTTCCGCCACCTTTATAATTTTCTATTATTCTCTCATAAGTTTTTCTCTGCCTTTCGAGTTCTGCTAAATATTTCTTTTCTATTTCAAGAATCTCAGACTTTGTTCCTGATGATTCTTTTTGAGTTGTCTGATCACTACTCTTCTGTTGAATTGTAGTTGTGGTAGAAGAGTCTTCTTTTGTCTCTGTATTTGATGCGAGTTTTTCTTTTTCTATCTGCTCTTTTTCTTTTTTCTTCTGTTCTTGAATTGTCCCATCTTTTAATCCCTTATAAAGATCAGCTACCTCCTGATTACTTGGAAATAACCTGTATGCCTCTTTTAGCATCTCCTGAGCCTCATCATATTTTTCAGCATTTATTAAATTTTTACCTTTTACAAGGAGAACATCGACAAGAGACTTTTTAGCCTTAAAATTTCTATCATCAAGGCTAACAGCCTGCCTTAAATCATCTATAGCACCATCAATATCACCTTTTTGAAATTTTTCCATCCCACTATTGTATTTATCGAGGGAATCTGTCTTATTGTCAGCATTTAAATTTATTATAAAAAATGTTAAAATAATAATAATTAATCCTATTTTTTTCATTAAAATATCTCCTTTTATTTATTTTTTAAAATTTATTTTACTTTTGTTAGACCAAAGCCATATCTATTTGTTAAACCGGTACTTGAAACTGATTGCCATCCAGATGGGAAGCTTGCACTATCATCCACCTGAATTTTTTCTATACTATTAATAACAGCCCCAACATTATTTATGCCACAGAATATATATACATAGTCACCATAATACTCTGCTTTTGCATAGGCCCTTGGAGTTAATAAATTCTTTGCTGGACTTCCCAATGCGGTCCAGTTGCTGGCATTTACCCCACCACTATATTCAAACATTATATAATAACAGCTATTCACAGCAGTAAGATTTGTTCCAACTACTGGAGGAGTTCCAGCTCTTATCGGTTCATAGTAAGTTGGATTAGTTGTTGTGCCACCAAGATAAAGAAAGAGATACAACTCTGTGTTATCTGCTTTCTTTTTATTATAAAATAATCCAGCACCCTCTGCACTATTAGCTGCAAGACTGGATAATGTAATATAATAATTTGAAGTCATATTCTGAAGTATTGTTGTATTTGTAAGATTAGCAGTACCATTATATACTCCAGCACTATATAAAAGATTCCCATCAAAAACTCCAGCAGCAAAATTCATTCTTTTAACACCGGCTACACTTTGCATATTTGGAACAAGAACCTCATCCACAATCCAGTTATCTGTTGTAGGATCATAAAGATGTATTTTAGCACTCATATAAATATATGAATAAATTAAATAAGTGGGTCCTTCATTTATACCTAAATATCCAGTAGCACCGCCAAGTACATATATCTTACCATTAGAACTCAATGCTCTATGACTAAATCTTGGCAATGGCATAGGACTTGCCTCACTCCATATATTATCAGGCCATACCGGGCTTGATACATCAAGAACATCCACTCTTGATACTATATTCTTATTTTCATCCACTCCGCCAAAAACATATATTTTACCATTAGCACTTGCTATATCACAACCATATCTTGGAGTAGGAAGTTGAGTAACATTTGCATATATTGTCTCTGTAACAGGATCAAATGCATCAACCTCTGTTACAAGATTGCTAAAAGGTTCTGTATAACTTGAACTACCTCCAATTAAATAAAAACATCTTCTTCTTATATCTTGTGTAAATGTTAAGACTTTTTTATAACTCTTTGCACTTGTATTTGAAAAGTAGCCAAGATCATTTTTTACAAAGATAGCATAATAATATGTATTACCATTTACCACACTGTTATCAAGATAAGAATCAGAAGTTCCTTCATATATAGTAGTAGCAGATCCATCATTGTATGCTGATGGATAACTTCCTATCTTTCTTTTAATTCTAACTCCATCAAAACTTGCATCCACTGGATTATCCCATTCTAATAGGACATTCCCATTACCCAGAGTAGATCTAAAATTGCTTACCTTTTGATAATAGACATTGGGCGCTGGCGTAAAATTTACTATTCCAATGGCATTTCTTGTTCCGGCTGAAATCTTATTATCATCGCTTTTACAAAATATTGTGTAGTAATATACATTGTTTGCAAGAAGCCCTGTATCTATGGTATTATCTGATGTCCCCTGATAAACAAGAGTTGCTTGAGGATCATTTATTCCAGTAGGATATCCAGTTGTCTTTCTATAAACATAGACTCCAATAAATTTATCATCTGTTGGATTTATCCAATTAAGCTGGACATTTGTGGTATTACTTATCTGAGAGAGGGTAAAATTTGTAACATTCTGATCATAAATTTCTGATATATTAAAAACTTCAATCGAAGATGTTATTCCAGTAGAATATTTATTATATTTATTTTTAGTTAAAATTCTATAATAATAAATTCTATCTGGACTTACATCACTATCTATATAAGAAGTAGCATTACCCTGATATATTTTAGTAGAATTAGAATCATTTGTATTTAAAGGAAATGTCTTTGAACTTTTAAGAATAATTGTTTCTTTATAATTAGAGTCATCTGGATTTTTCCAGTTGATTGATATATTATAGCTATCTGTTTGTTGAATTAATAAAATATTACTTACCTCTAAATTATTCTCTGTATTATCAAAAGTTGCTTTTAAATAGGCTTGATTAAGTGCCCCCTCTGAGCATCCTATTATTAATATCAATATAATTATAGTTATTAAAAATATAATATTCTTTTTCATAAACATTCCTCCTAGTAGTTTACTTTTGTTATTGCAAAGCCAAATCTTGCTACGCTAAGACTACCTATATTCTGCCACCCATCCTTTGGTTTGCCGTTTTCTATTTTCAGTCTCTCAATACTTGTTAAAACAGTCCCGTTATTTGCTCCACCAAAGACATATATATAATCCCCATAACTTTCTCCGCCAGCATATATTCTATTTTGATTTAAAAGAGAAGATATACCAAAGACTTGAATCCAATTAGGAGCCCCATTATATGATGGTAACTCTAACATAAAAAGAGAGCTTGTTCCGGCCCAGTTAAGGCTTGCATTTGCATGAGGAATAGCTGTACTTGATGCACTTGCTAAAGCGCCACCTATTATAAACCAGACAACCTTTTCATAGCCATTATCTAAACTCTTTTTATAAAGAATAGAGGTAGCCCCAACAAGATTATTCATATTGGTAATAGCAGTTATTGCAACCGCAGAATTATTTAAAATATTATAATAGTAACCAGTATTGCTTACTGCACCAGCGGTTGTTTGTCCACCCCAATAATAGATCATACCCTGATATGCTGTGGCGCAACAGGCATATCTTGCAGTTGATATATCAGCATAAATATTATTATTATCAGCCATCCAAGTATTTGTCACTGGATCATATCTTCTACCATCTGCTGTTGCATTTGCCCCAGTTGTGCCAGATGTTCCGCCAACAGTATATATCTTTTTATTCCAGTTGACAAGTTGTAATGCGACTCTATTCTGTCCTGTTAAGGCTGTTCCAGTGGACCAGGTAAGAGTCTCCACATCCAGTATATCTAAAGTATTTGTTGCTGCTGGTGTTGAATTAAGACCACCAAAAATATAGATCTTGCCATTTACTGATGTGGCAGCACAAAAATATTTTCCAGTAGGCATTGTTGTTACATTAGAATAAAGTGTCTCTGTCAATGGATCAAACATATCAACCTGCGTAACTATATTTGATTGTGGAGTAGTATAATTACTTGAACCACCTATTATAAAGAAAGATCTTTTTCTTATATCTACAATTGTCTCTGTGACCTCTTTATAGGCATTAACTCCACTCGAATATTGGTCAGCACTATTTTTTGCATAAATTGTATAGTAATATGTGGTTCCGGGTGTTAAATTTGAATCTGTATATCTTTGATTGGTTCCAGTATAGAGTAAAGTCGCACTACCATCATTATAACCAGTTGGATATTGATCAGTTCTTCTTAATAATCTTACAGAGGTAAAATTTGAATCAGATGGATTAATCCAGGTTAATACTATCTCTCTATTATCCTTACCCTGTGTTGCAACAAAATCATTTACCTCATAACTGTATGTGATATCCCCTGCTGCATTAATTATAATCGATTGATTAATCCCTTTTGAAAATTTAGCATCCTTATTTTTACAATAAACTGTATAACAATATTTTTTGCCCTCTTCTAAATATAGATCAGTATACCCTGTCCCTGTTCCTAAATATCTAATATTAGCAGAACTATCATTATAGCCGGTAGGAAATGTATTTTCTTTTCTTAAAATTAATACCCCATCAAACTGATCATCTGTTGGATTTGTCCAGCTAATCTGGACATTAGTAGTGGCTGGCACCTGAGTAACAGATAGATTGCTAATCTCTTGTTCATAATAAGGATTCTCTGATGTTCCATTTTCTATTACCTCTTTTTTAATATTTACGCCTTTTGAATATCTATTATCTTTACTTTTTGTAAAGATAGTTCAGTAATAAACTGTATCCCCGCTTAAATCAGTATCAATAAAATTATTATCATTGCCCTGGTATATAAACTTTATATTAGGATCAGCTATTGATGTGGCAAAAGAATTTTCTTTTCTTACTACAATGACTTTGCTAAACTCAGAATCAGATGGATTCTGCCAGCTTAGTAAAATATTTTTTGTTCCAAAAATTTGTGTTGCTGTTACATTCTTTATCTCAAATTGATAATAATTGTCTGTATTAGAAAATAGCAATGCATCTCTTTTCTTTAAAGCCTCGGCTATTGCATTTCCGTCACAATTAATAATTGTAATAATAACTAAAAAAGTTATTGCTATAAAAATTATTCTTTTACATAAATTCATAAAGATTCCTCCTAAAATTTAAACTCAAGAGTTACCCCTGCACTTTGTAAAAATATAAACTGAGATTTATCTACAATTATAGAGGAGTTGCCACTGATACCAATAACAAAGAATTTCTTTATAGCATATTTTATACCATAATCTATTTCACCACTAAAACCAATACTTGCAGTGGCTTTATTTTCTTTTACTTCACTAAAAATAATCGGAGAAAATCCAGCACCAAATTTGATATGCCAGAATAAATTATTTAGTGGATGATTTTCTTTTGTCCCTTTATAAAAGCTATCCATATATTTTAAAGTAAAATTAATTGGGACAAGATAAAGAAAGTCATTTAAAGAACCAAATTCTGGATAAAACATTACAAAACCTGCATCAAATCCGAAATACACTGGGAGAAAAAAATTAAATTCAAAATAACTTTTTAGACTCCAGTAACTTTTAAAATAGTTTGAAAAATCATTTACGACAAAAGTTGCATTTGTATCAATCCCAATATTTGTTTTAAAGATAAATCTCTTTTCTGGATTCCTATATTTTGCAAAGGAGGGATTAAATATCTCTTTGACCCTTTTTTTCTCAATAGGAGTAATGCCCGCACTTGAACCAATTGTCCAGAATTCATCATCCTGATCAACTATTGCACCTTTTATTTTAGAATTATCTTCTAAAAGTATCTCAAATTCCTCATTACTTTCTGAAAAATCTATTTTCTTAATGTCACTTAACTTAAATTCAAATCTCCTATTAAGAAAGTAAAATACAACATTTTCAGAAGTAAGTAAAACCAAATTACCAGAAAAAAGATCATTATTTTTAAAGATTATTTTTTCTCCTGAAAATAGCAAAAAAGAATTAATTAAAAATAAAAATAGAATAAAATTTTTTTTCATATTACTACCCCTATTTATTCTTAAAATTTAATTTTTCTAAATTTAATTATAGGAAAGAAAAATTAAAAAATCAAGTGAATCGGCAACTTTTTTTAAAATTTTTTTTAAAGAAATAGATATTTTTTTTAATAATGTAATATTATGCTTTCTATAGTTAGAAATAATTAATTATTTAATATATAAAAAAGATATAAAATATATATTATATTAAAAAAAATTGTTTCGTCAAAAAATGAATCTGTCTTGAAAATAGAAGGGTACGATTTTATTTTTAGAAAACTTTTTTAAATTTTTTTCTAAAAGTTGTAAAGGATTTTTTCAAAAATTTTGTGATT
>ERZ795060.1734-NODE-1734-length-24579-cov-4.479571_pt1 | contig 24579 bp, 21 predicted proteins | sample MGYA00375144_ERZ795060 | MGnify/ENA primary metagenome ERZ795060 (study PRJEB30189, sample SAMN05720157) | activated sludge metagenome | isolation source: anaerobic digester from wastewater treatment plant | place: Japan | collected 2015-05-15 ...
AAGGAGAAGTTGGGTTGAATCGGCTGGTTGAAAGCCATTCCCAATAGTTCACACATTATTCATTTGCACCTCTCTCCGTGGCTTCTACCACACATCTATAATATTATTTACCAAAAAAGCAGTCAATTGCCCAATTGCGTAAAAAAATGAGATTTTTATCATTTAGTAGCACTACTTACTCGTATTTAATGTCAGCTTATTGTCAGGACGGCGAAACAGAGCTTTTTGAACCTTGTAAATAAGGAATTGTCCTTGACGCGGATTTTTTGTGGAATATAATGGCATTAGCTAAGTAGCCATATTAGCTAACACTGGAGGTGCGGAGATGATTGTTAGTTCAACGGAAGTGCAAAACAACTTCGGCAAGTACTATTCCGCGAGCCCCTGGAGCCATATGCGGGTCATTTATGAACTTATGTGGATAATAGGTTCTGAACTCATTCCAGGCCCCGCCATGGCCTGGTTCGTGGAAGCCACCGGGGAACATTTGCTTTATAAATTAGGTAAGGTTGGCCAAACCGTCTTTCTAACCCCGGTTCCTCGAAGAACACAAAATAGACATGGTTGACCAGGATAAATATACACATCCAAAGCGCTATTACTCACGATCCCCAAAATATGGCTTGCCCCGACGACACCAGCGCCACTCCGATGATCATGGGGTTGCGGACAAAGCAATATGGACCGGCGGTAACCAGCTTACGGGTTGTATCCCAAGGCGCAATTGTGCCCTGGACAATTCTCGCGAATAGGTAGATACAGCAAATGAGCAAGCAAAATCCACAAATAACAAGCAGCGCGCCGCTTAAGCGGGGCAGCCAGACAACTGCTGTACCGGCGGCCCAGCGATGGTCAATCCAGGCAAACGATGTTAAGAGCCAAAGAGGGATCACCACCGCCACCAGGAAGGGTAAAAAGAAGATAGATAACAAATGGCGTAACAGTATCAGTATGACTCACTCCTTACGATCCTTAACCGGATTATGGCCGCGAACCTGTGGGGCTGCATGGATTAATCAATGACGGCCACCGCCCGGACCGGTGAACCGTCTCCGTCTTTTATCCTCAGGGGAAAGCCGTAGAACATAAATTCTTTATCCGCGGGCAGCTGATCCAGGTTGATCAGACCGGTGAAGGTCACAATTTTTTTCTTTAGCAAGGCCCGTTCAAGATCTTCGGTGATCGGCCCGCCGACAAAGGGGGGTTGAGCGGCAAGTATGGCCGCGAGGCGGTCCAGATCAACCTCAATTCTGAAGATAAGCCCCATCCTGGCGGGCAGCGGTTGGTTGGGAAAAACCAGGCGGGCTTTGCCGAAAAACCGCTCCAGTGGTATCTCTTCCAGCGTCTCGCCGTCTTTGTGCATATGCGAAAAGGCGTCGACATGTGTGCCCGTATGCGACCCCATGGTCAGTTTGCGCAATACCCATGTATTGCTTTCATATGTATGCACTACTTCCACCACCACCTCAGGATCACCGGGATAAACTTCCATCCCGCTATGAATCGGCCTGGTCAAGTCGATAACCCGCATAATTACCCTCCGTTTTTAAGTATTATCTTCAGTAATTGTATTTTACCATTTAGAGTGTGAAGGGGATGTTTCTTTTGACTGTACAGGAAAAAAGGAGCACCAAATTTTTATCATATGCTATTGACATTTACATTTCCCATTGATATAGCTTCCTTGATCCTTAAAGGTCCAAGCGAATTTAAGATCGTTTCAAAAAACGTGTATTCTAACGGCTTCTGTGCAAGGTGCCCTGGTAATACAAACGTAAGAGTTTATAGGTAAAGTTGCTCGCTGAAAATTGGAAGGTTCCCCCTGCGGTGCGGCGGGAAGACTAATAAAAACTTTAAATATCAATGAGGAGGCAAAACCAATGACTGAAAACAAAACCCTGGCCCATCTAATGGAGGCGTTTGCCGGAGAATCTCAGGCTAATAGAAAGTACCTGGCCTATGCACGGAAAGCTGAAAAAGAAGGAAAGCTCAATGCCGCTAAGTTGTTCAGAGCTGCCGCAGAGGCTGAGACTTTACATGCCTTAAAGCAATTTGAGATTGCCGGGAAAATCGGCTCAACTGCTGATAACCTGGAAGATGCGATTGAAGGCGAAACCTATGAACATAAAGAGATGTATCCCGAATTTGTCAAAGAGGCTGAAGCTGCAGGGAATAAAGCTGCACTTATGGCTTTTACTTTTGCCATGAAGGCGGAAGAGGTTCATGCCGGGCGTTTTAAGGAAGCGTTAGAGAATCTAGACCAGGCAGAAGAAGTTTTCTATTACCTCTGCCCGGTATGCGGGAATATTGAAAAGTCTGTTCCAGAAAAATGCTCCATCTGTGGCGTGCCGGGTGAGAAATTTATTAAATACTAACAATAACATAACAGTGGTCCCGCGAGCATGGCCACACCGGCCAGCGAAAATAGAAAAGGGGCTGTCTCAAAAGGGCAGCCCCTTGATGTCATCCTGAGTTTCTTCCTTGTTGTCATCCTGAGGGCGAAGCCCGAAGGATCTCTCATTGTTGATGGCAGCAGCCCGGTTTGGAGATCCTTCGCTGCGCTCAGGATGACACACGCGAGGGCGGGTCTCCACCCCCTCCACAGCTCACCCCAAGTGGCAATCTTCTTAGCCTGGCTTAACCACTTTTGGGGCAGCCCCGCGGTCAGGTTTACCAGGCTTTAACTGCTTTGCGTTTAAGCAGTATTCCTCCGGCCAGAGCTCGGCTGGTGGTCTACCATGCAGCGATCTCCTGTTTCCAGGTCCCACAGCGGGCCTGGTTGAAGATTTATGTCAATGTCAGGATCTGTTGAGCTCAAGGCAGGAATCATGGGCGTAATTGTCGAAATAGAAAAATTATTGGGCAAGATATGCAGTTATTGCTGAAGAAGTTTATCCGCACTATCCTTCTACTTAATGCTTCATTGGCAGATTATTAACTTCATCTAAACATGCAGTAATATCATTCTCCCGCATGCCTGTTTTTCTACAGCCGCCACAGCAAAGATGCCGCTCTCCTGGCCCTGGGCATTACGAACAAGCCGTGAGCCTTAGGCTCCTGGGACATAAAGAGCGCTGACAACGAGCCGGAGACTGCCCGCTTTAATTTAAATTCCTTGTTGCAGGCAGACTACGGCCCTAAAAAGGAAAGTGAAGGGAGGGCAGGTTAAGCCGTTAAGAAAAAATCTATAGGGAGATTACACAAGAAAACAAGCGCTACTATTTGCTGGCCGCAAGTAATAAGAATTGGATAAGAGAAATAACGAAGGGAGGACCGGGGGATTGTGCAAGAGATTCTGGTGAAGCTGGATCGCTGCCTGGGCTGCAAGAGCTGCGAGCTGGCCTGCGCGGTAGAGCACTCGGAGACAGGGGAGCTGTTTTCCGCTATTTTTGAAGCAACACCTCCCGTAGCCAGAGTTTTTGTGGAAGCCGGCGAAGAGTTCAATTTTCCCCTGCAGTGCCGCCACTGTGCAGAACCCCGCTGTGTTAAGGGTTGTATCAGCGGCGCTCTCTACCGGGATGAGGCTAGCGGGCTGGTGCACCACGATCAAGAGCGGTGCGTGGGCTGCTGGATGTGTGTCATGACCTGTCCTTTTGGGGTGATCACCCAGGACCGGCGGCAAAAGGTAGCTTTAAAATGCGATCGCTGCCCGGATCGGGACGTTCCCGCCTGCGTGCGCGCCTGCCCGACCAGGGCCATGACCATGGAAGAGGTGCCTGCCTATCTTAAAGGACAAAGAAAAGAGTTCCTCACCAATTTCAAGGCCGGGGAGTAGCTTTCTTTTAAGCCGGGCAATTCTTTTGCCGGTTTCCGGAGTGGCTTGATTTTCATTCAGAAGGAGAGGAGAAAGATGGCTCAAAAGTTCGAGGATAAAAGTATCGACCGGGCCACCCGGTTAATGCTGTCCAAGGCCGAGCAGTCCGGGCTGGCCACCGCCTGGGACCGCCTGGAGAGCCAGGAGCCGCAGTGCGGTTTTGGCCTCCTGGGCCTGTGCTGCCGCAACTGCAACATGGGGCCGTGCCGCATCGACCCGTTTGGCAACGGGCCGGACAAGGGGGTCTGCGGGGCCGAGGCCGATACCATCGTGGCCCGCAACCTGCTGCGGACCATCGCGGCCGGCGCGGCGGCTCATTCCGATCACGGGCGGGATATTGCCGAAACCCTGCTTCATGCCGCCGAAGGCAAGGCGCCCGACTACCGGGTTACAGATAAAGAGAAGCTGGCGGCGCTGGCCGGGGAGTTGAACATCGAGACTGAAGGGCGGCCGGAAAACGAAATTGCCGCCGAGATCGCCGCCCGGGCCTTAGATGAATTCGGCACGCGCAAGGGTTGCCTCGATTTTGTGCGCCGGGCCCCGGCCAGGCGGCAGGAAAAGTGGGCCGAGCTGGGGATCACGCCGCGCGGCATTGACCGGGAAATAGTGGAGATCATGCACCGGACCACCATGGGCGTGGACACTGACTACGTGAACCTGGTCCTGCAGGGGCTGCGGGCGGCCCTGGCCGACGGCTGGGGCGGCTCCATGTGGGCTACCGAGCTATCCGACGTGCTTTTCGGCACCCCCCGCCCGCTCCGGGGCACCAGCAACCTGGGCGTGTTGAAAGAAAACGAGGTCAATATCATCGTCCAGGGGCACGAACCGACTCTTTCGGAGATGATCGTGGCCGCGGCCAGGGATCCCGGGTTGATTGAGCTGGCCCGGTCCAAAGGGGCGGAGCGGATCAATGTCTGCGGCATGTGCTGCACCGGCAACGAGCTCTTAATGAGGCATGACGTGCCCATTGCCGGCAATTTCCTGCAGCAGGAGCTGGCGATCATTACCGGGGCAGTGGAAGCAATGGTCGTCGATGTACAGTGCATCATGCCTGCCCTGACGGGGCTGGCCGGCTGCTATCACACGGAGATCATCTCCACCTCGCCCAAGGCCAAGTTCCCCGGCGCCAGGCATATTCCATTCAGCGAGGCGAAGGCGCTGGAGGCGGCCCGGGATATCGTCACCGCCGCCGTGGAGAACTACCCCCGGAGAAACAGGGAGCGGGTCTTTATTCCCGAGGAAAAAGTGGAGTTTATGGCCGGCTTCAGCGTGGAAGCGATCCTTTCCGCCCTGGGCGGCTCTCTCAACCCGCTGCTTGATGCCGTGAAAAACGGCCAGATCAAGGGCATCGCCGCCGTGGTTGGTTGCAACAATTCCAAGATCAAGCAAGATTTCGGACATGTTACCCTGACCGGGGAGCTGATCAAGCGGGATGTTCTCGTGGTGCAGACCGGCTGCGCCGCCATCGCCTGCGCCAAGGCCGGGCTGCTCCTCCCGGAGGCGGCAGCCAAGGCCGGGGCGGGGTTGCGCGGCATTTGCGAGGCGCTGCAAATACCGCCGGTGCTGCACATGGGTTCCTGCGTGGACATCAGCCGCATCATGGTGGTGGCCGCCGCGGCGGCCAATGCCCTCGGGGTGGATATCAGCGATCTGCCCCTGGCCGGTGCCGCGCCCGAGTGGATGTCTGAAAAGGCAGTCAGTATCGGGGCTTACGTGGTCGGTTCGGGTATTTTCACCGTGCTGGGCACCGTGCCTCCGGTTTTGGGCGGGCCCAATGTTGCCTCCCTGCTCACCAAGGGGGCCGCGGAAGTGGTAGGAGCCTCCTTTGCCGTGGAGAGCGATCCCCTCAAGGCCGCGGAACTGATCACCGCTCACATGGAGAACAAGCGCAAACAACTGGGGCTTGCCTGATTGGCCGGTAGTACGAACCGGAGCGCCGAAAGGAAAGGTGAAACAATGTCCGCGACCAAATATGCCATCGTCGGGGGAGGGCCGGCGGCGCTGAGCGCCGCCGGGGCTATCCGCAAGCGCGATCAGACGGGTTCAATCACCGTTATCGGTGCGGAGAAGCATCCGCCCTATTACCGCCCCCTGATCTCTTACTACCTCTCCGGTCAGGTAGAACGGGAAAAGCTTTTCTGGCGGGAAGAAGATTGCTTCGGCCGCCAACAGATCCGCTTCATCAACGCCCGGGTGGTGGGGATAGAGGGCCGGCAGGGAAAACTGATCCTGGAGCGGCCGCCGCAAGGCGAAGCCAGGGAGCCGGAAAAAGAGGAGCTTAAATTCGAGAAGCTGCTTATTGCCACCGGGGCGGATCCTGTAAAGCCGGATATTCCGGGCCTGGAACTGAGCGGGGTGCACTTCCTGCGCACCATCGACCAGGCGGAAGCGATCGGCAGGCAGGCCCGGGAGCAGAAAAAAGCGCTCATTGTCGGGGGAGGTCTGGTCAGCCTGCGGGCGGCCTGCGCCTTGCACAAACTGGGCCTGGAGGTTACCCTGGTTGTCTCTTCGGCGCAGCTTCTTTCCCGCATGCTTGATCCGCAGGGGGCGGACCTGGTGGCCCGGCACCTGGCGGAGCAGGGCATAGGCATTTTATTGCAGAGCGATGTGGCCCGGATTAACGGCAGCGGAACCGCGGTGGAGGGGGTAACCCTGGCCGGGGGAGAGGAGCTTGAAGCGGGCCTGGTGATCATCGGCAAAGGGGTGAAGCCGGCTGTTGCCTTCCCGGAAGGATGCGATATCGAAATTAACGGCGGCATCCCGGTGAACGATAAGCTGCAGACCAGCCTGGCCCACGTCTACGCCGCCGGCGACGCCGCGCTCTGCAGCGACCTGCTTTCCGGAAAGCCCGCCCTGCATCAGCTCTGGCCCCACGCCGTGGTCCAGGGGGAGCTCGCCGGGGCCAACATGGCCGGGGCAGAGCTGACCTACGAGGGTTCGCTGGCCATGAACGCCACGGAGATACTGGGCCTGCCGGTCATGGCGGCGGGGCTGGCTGCGCCCGGCGAGGACGATCCTTCCCTGGAGATATATACCCGCTGCCGCCCGCCGGGCCCGGGCGAACTGCCGCTTTACACCAGGACCGTGATCCGGGACAACAGGCTCGTGGGCTACGTGGCCGTCGGGGCGCACAGGAAGGCGGGCCTGCTTACCAATTTGATCATGAGCCGGCAGCCGCTTTCCCCCTACCGCAAGGAGCAGCTCAAACAGGGGCGCCTCTCCTGTTGGTAAAGAAACGGGGCAAAGGTGCCGGGCACCCGGGAGTTGCCACCCGGTGCCCGGCACCTTTTTTGACGCCTCCTGGCGCTGCGCCAAGCCGGTTTCAGTATCTCCCGTATCATCCGGCATAAAATCCCTAAAACCCCATAGTGAAATAGTGGCGGAAGACCGGCGGTGACCTGCTACCTGGATCCAGCGCCCTGGTGAAGCTTTCGATTAAATAGGAAGTGTAGGATATAGAAACGAGGTGCTACTTGATGAGCAAAGTGCAGGTTATCATTCCGTAAATATTGACCAATCGGTTACAGTTGATTGGGTGATTGCTTAATAACCTATTGAGCTATTTAGTGTGGTACCCGATTTTTCATAGTGTAGGCTTTATTTTATGAAAATATTGCGGCACAGGGCAGGACCGTGCCGCATTTTGACGTATTAAATATAAATATAAGAGACTGTAAATTACTCCATAAATTAGCTTACCCGGTAAAAGGTATAATCACAGAAAGGGAGAAGACTCGATGGAGTTGAATCCGACACAGCAGAAGCTGGTAGAGGCAGAACCTGGCGGCTACAGCCTTATCAGGGGAGTGGCCGGCTCGGGGAAAACAACAGTGGCGCTGCACCGCACCCTCTTTTTGCGGCGCAACTACTGTTTTGAACAAGACGATCGCATTTTGCTGGTTACCTTTAACCGCACCTTGATCGAATATTTGAGGAATCTTTTAAGCAAACTGGAGGAAACGGATTATTACCGCAATATCTTTTCCAGCGATGAACAGACTGTGGACGTTAAAACAGTAGATAGCATCATTCGGCAGTATAGCAGGGGAAATAATAATTTCATTACCTCCAACCAGAAAGTTGCCCTTCTTACCGAATGCGTGGTGGAACTGCGCAAAAAGTTGACTCATCCCCTCCTGGACCAGAAGAATGTCCCCTTCTTGCTCAATGAGATTGAATGGATTAAAGCCTGCAATTACATGGAGTTGGAAGAGTACCAGCACGTGGACCGGCTTGGCAGGCAAAGTTTCGAATCTGGAGAAGGACCTCAGCGGCTGGGAAAGAACTCTCCCGCCCGGAGAGCTATTTATGAGCTGATGCTGCTTTATAACCGGCGGTTGGCCGAGTGGGGTTATGATGATTTTCAAGATCGTGCTCTAGCCGCCTTGCAGAGTCCCAGCATTAAGGCATCCGACCGGTATACCCATATTATTGTCGATGAGGCCCAGGACTTAACCAGGGTCCAGTGGGAATTCCTCAAACGATTGTATAATTTAAAAAAGTATTCTTCGTTTACCGTGGTTATGGATACGGCCCAAAGCATCTATCCTCAAGCCTGGCTGGTCAGGGGCCGCAGCTTTACCAGTATCGGTATTGATATGAGCGGCAGAAGCCACATCTTGAGCAAAAGCTACCGGAATACATGGCAAATAGCGCGGTCTGCTTACAAGTTGATCGAAAATGATGCCCAGATCACCGGAGATGAAAACTATGTATCGCCTGTCGCTATTGATAAACAGGGATGCGAGCCTGTACGCCGTTCTTTTGAAAGCGAGCGAGAAGAAGCAGAATATATCATTAATACGATAAAGGAGCTTGTGACGGAAGGCTATACCTATAATGAAATCGCCGTTGTTGCCAGGATGCATAACCAGCTCGATTACCTGCAAAGGTTTTTTGAGGACAGAAAAATTCCTTACTGCCGCCCCAAAAGAAATGGCACCCCTCTTGATAATGAAGATGCCGTCAATCTGCTTACCTTACACGCCATCAAAGGATTAGAATTTAGAGTTGTTTTTATTATTGGGTTAAACGAGCGGGTTATGCCCTATATACCGGGCCAGGTTGGCGAGGAAGACCGGAAGATCCAGGAATCAAACGAACGCAAGCTGCTGTACGTAGGGATGACCCGGGCCACGGAGTTGCTCTTTTTATCGAGCAGCGGGCCCCCTTCCCCGTTTATTGAAAACCTCGGTCAGATGAAATTAAACTACCGCATGAAAATAAGGAATCTCTACCCGGTCGAGCCCGAAGCATACCTGTTCAAGGACAAATTGTATACTCAAACATTTTCCAGCGAGGAGAAGATCCGGCAGTGGATCTTAAAGGAGCTGCAGCATACCTATGGATACCCTCTGCATTTGCTCGATATCGAATTCAAGGTAAACAGCTTCTCGCAAACCAGCGGCTCTGTAGATATAGTTGTTTTTCAGCAAAAAAGGGGTTACCGGGTGCCATATATCTTCGTCGAAACGAAGGCGCCGGGGAGCGACCTGGCGGCAGGCCGGCGGCAGTTGGAGAGCTATATGAGCAATTGCCGCACCTGCCGTTTCGGGGTTTTGACCGACGGAAAAGAACTGCTGGTGATTAACCATGATTTTATCCCTGTTGACGATATTCCCCAATATACCCCTCCTTCGCCGTCCGCACGCGTGCAGCAGTATTCCTATACGGAAGTAAGGGCGCCCCGAAGCCGTTATTTTACGGTTGACGGTTCTTCTCCCGTGGTGATCTTGGAGGAAGCGGAAGGCGCGGAACGGGTATACAGTGGGGACAAGCTGGTTAGAGTGCCGGTTTTTCAAAGGATTGCCGCCGGCGCGCCCGGCTTCATGAACGACCAGGCGGTGGACCAGTTTTACCTGCCCCGGGAATGGGTTAATAAATCCGATCAACTCTTCATGCTCAAAGTCCATGGTGACAGCATGGAAGGGGCCAATATTTTCGACGGTGACTATGTCCTGGTAAGGAAGCAGGAGACGGCGGAAAATGGCGATATTGTGGTCGCGGCCCTGGCAGAGGAGGCCACTTTAAAAGAATTCAGGAAAATTGGTGACCAGGTATTCCTCGTCCCTAAGAATAAGAAGTACAAGCCGATCGTAATTGATTCCGACCAGGCCCGGGTGCTGGGCAAGGTCTTCGGCATAGTGAAACCGCGCGGGAATTTGCTTTGATTTAACCTCGTACAACGGTGGCATTAAGAGTCTTAAGAGGTGATCTAATGGATTTTGAAGACTGTGATTGCGAATTTAGGATACCAGGTACAGGGCCGTTTTACTTTGAGTATACGGGACAAAATGCTATGCTGATTACTTCAGTGCCGAGTTTTCAAGCTGTTTATCGCCAGTTGGCTTCCACTAGGTTAAAAGAGGTGTGACTGCAATTCGTTTATTAATAGACATGGACGAGGTTCTATGCGATTTTCTCGGGGAACTATGTCGTCAATATAATCACCTTCATGGTACAGACATTGCACCCGCAGATATTAACCAGTATGACCTCAGGGATTTTATCGGTGAAGAAGGCAGATGCATTTTTTTACGGGCAGGCTTTTTCGATTGCTTGGAACCTTTTCCGCATGCTATTGAGGTTATTCACAAGTTGATTGCAGATAAGCACGATGTGATTATTGCCACCAACGCCCTGGGGCACCCCGATGTGGCTGCGGATAAGTGCCGCTGGTTACAAAGGCATCTGCCGGAGCTTTATCCGGAGAACGTGATTATCGCCTCAAGAAAAGAGCTCATCCAGGCGGATCTAATATTTGACGATTCCCCTGCAGTGCTGAATAGTTTCCCCGGGATCAGGGTTATCATGGACAGACCCTATAACCGCAAAGTGCAGGGCTACCGCATCTTTAACAACAGTTGGCCGGATTTTTACAGCCTTGTTTGCAGGCTTTCAAACAGATAAACAAGGGCGATAAAGCATAACAGTACGCCTTACTCTTCTATTCTTTTATAACAAGTTTTTCAGGGCAGTGAGTGAAACGCAATCGGCGATGTAGGATGTGAAGGTGGCATTTTCCAAAAACCGGAGTTTTAAGTGAGGGGGATTATCTGATGAATAGCTGGGCAGATCGGGCAGACAATGATAAACTATCTAAACAGGACTTCAAAACGCTATATGTAGTCATTCAGAAGATATTGTTTGAACATGACCCTGTCGGCATAAATTTCGGTATAAACGAGGACGAGTATGCTCCTGAAGCGGGTACCATACTAAAAAGGTTGCCCGAGGCAAAATCGGCAAAGGAACTATGCACTATCGTGCATGAAGAATTTGTCAACTGGTTTGGCGAAGAAACTGCTGGAAGGCCGGAAAATTACACAAACATCGCACAAGCCATTTGGGATATTTGGATGGGTAAAGAAAACTACTGATGGGGAATGCAGTGACTCATAGCTGGCTACGGATGAACCCGATCAAATTGAACTGCTCGCGCTATTCCGGTTATACTTCTGATGCCGCTAGATAAAAATCCTTACTTGCCGGAATATTTATCTTCAATGATTTGGGCGAAGGAAACAATGTCCGGGATGTTTTTTTGCACGATCGCATAAACAATTTCCGGGTTGATGCGAATATAATCGTGAACTACCACGTTTCTAAACTGCGCCATTTTTTTTAAGTTCTCTGCCAGGCCGGCCGGGATAATCTTGTTTTCCAGAAGCACCTGGAAACAATCTTTGTTATCCTGCGGCTCCCGGAAACCCTGGTAAGAGATAATGTGGCTGGCCAGGTCAAGGCAGGCTTCAATGGCGATCTGCAGTGTTCTCTCCGTATAGCGGCGTGTGACCTTGTTTCCTTTGAAGTCCTCCAGGGAATATTTTGCTTTAATCTCGTCCAGATCCCGGAGATACTCTTCGAGCTGAACCAGGAGTCTTTCAATCACAGCCTGTTCAACCATTGGTTACGCCTCTCTTTCCCTTAATCTTTTTCGAGATTGCCGGTAGTACTGTTTTAAGGTTGGCATATGGTCAAAATAGCGTTTCCGGTAATCTACTTCAAATGCAACCCTGCCGTAAGTGTCCCGTTCAAAGAGCAGCACCTTATTGCGCATGATTTGGTGGATAAAAAAAAGGTCGGCGCTTCTCAGGTCAACCAGGTCAATTTTTCTCTTGAGGCAATCTTCAAGGTCGTTGGTTATCTGCAGTTTCGTTTGAAAGCGCTGGTTTTGGTCGAGCCTTTCTTCAAATAATACGGCCAGATCCAGATCGCTGTTTTTGCGCTCCTTGCCTTTTGCCGTTGACCCGAAAAGGTAGACAGCGATGGTATCGGTTCTACTGGTAAAGTAGCTCGTTATCTTTTTTGATACCGTTTTGTCAATCATGATAATCCTCCCGGTAAAGCCTGAACCTGTCCATAAACCGCTACTAATACCATATTATACCTTACATTTTAAGATATGTATACTGGATGGACAGCAGTAAAGGGTGTTAGGGAATAAATGCAATTGGATTTTGCAGGAATAGGGATCTTGGGATCATGCAGGGTTACAGGGAAGCTTTCTTAGATCGGACACTACCCACTGATTTGTATAAAGGGTTTTACCGTTTGTGGGAAGAATATGTTAAAATATGCAAGGCCGTAAGATATATTTGGTAGGTATAACTGGCTGATAGGCTGGAAAAATCCACGTATTTAAGAGGTTCCGCCAGGATGCTCCCTTTCAGGGTGTCGTGCTGTGGGACTTTTGCCGCAAGGTGATGCTAAGGTGCCTGCAATAAACGTGGAGGGAGGTGTGGTGGTGTTCGCTGGTTTCTGGAAAAGAATTGTTGCATACTGCATTGACCAGGTAATATTGTCTTTGGCGATTTTTCTGGTTTCTGCTTATTTGTTTAGGTTGCCCTCGGAGCAAGCCTTGGTGTATAGCGGGATAAACCCTTACCGGCTTTATAAAGACCTTGTGGAAATTAATGCTTCTTATTACTGCTTGTTTGGCATCGCTCTGCCGTGGCTTTACTTTGCCCTGTTTGAGTCAACTAAAAAGGCAACGCCGGGCAAGATGCTTATTGGCATTGAAGTGGTAAATATTAATGGAGAAAAAGTAACATTTCTACAGGCAACCCTGAGATATATCGGCAAACGAATCTCCGGGCTAATTTTGGGAATAGGTTATCTCATGGCAGCTTTTACTGAGAAAAAGCAAGCCTTATACGATCTCATAGCGCAAACTCTGGTAATCTCATGCCTGCCCAGGGAACACCGCAACGTTTGATAAATATTATCAATCTCTGCCCAACACTTTCCCCCGCCACCGGCGCTTCACGAAGAATTGACCAGAATATTACAGTAAGATGGTAAATACGGTTATGGGCAAGATGTATACACTCTCTTGCAGCCATTGAATATATTGAATTGAATATATCTTGAATTGGCTAGAGAGGTGTGTTAAATGGCGGTTATTCCTGTTTCTCCCCAAACTGATCTTACCGCCCTCATTGCTTCTGATGAGGTTTCTGAGGGAGATGTGCTTTTATTAGAGAACGGTATCTATAACCAGATCGTGATCGTCACCAAGAATTTTTTGCGTATTTTTGCTGGTGGGGATAGCGTTGTTTTCGATGGCGGGAATATCTTGCTCAATGCTTTTATTCTTGAAGAAGTAGCCGGCGTTGAGATTAATGGGATTAAAATTGCCAATTACCAGAATGATGGCATCCATATTGAAGGAGGGCTGGCCCACAGAATTATTGGCAATGAAATTGACAATGTCTCCAGCAGAGGGATTTTTGCCGGTTCATCCACTGCTAATTTGATCTGGAAAAATATAGTGAGGCGGGCCTTTGACGGCATATTGCTCAGGTTTGGCAGCACCAACAACCGCGTTGTGGAAAACCTGGTCCAGTTTTGCAGGGATGATGGTATTGAATCGTGGTTAAATGAAGATGAAAATAATGTTTTTGTCAAAAACACGGCTGCCGGCAATACCCGTTTTGGCATGGAAATATTTGGAGTCAACAGCCTGGTAGTAGACAACATCGTGGAAAACAACGGGAGGATCGGGTTGTATGTGGCCGGAAGCGATGTTTCCGTGATTGATAATAAAATCAAAAACAATAACAACAGCGGTATTCTCTTTGATGCCTCCAGCTTCAACACTTTTGTCGGGGACAATGAAGTGAAAGCCAATGCTGTGCTCGGCATGGACAGATACAGTAACCAGGGAAGTATTCAAGGCAATGTCATCACCTTTAACCAGAGTATCGGGATCAGGCTGAATATTGATGCCGGGGCCAACCTCATCTTTAATAACACCCTGATCTGTAATCCCCCTGTCAATATCCTCGACACCAGCGAAGATAATCCTTTTGCTGTTCCGGATAATATTATCCTCAATAATATTGATCAACCGTGCGCTGCTTCTTAAACAGATAATTTTGATGAACTATGGCAAGGAGGGTGATTTAGAAGTGGAGTTGGACGTAAAAGAAAAAATTAAAGAAGAGATTGACCGCCAGAAAAAATTGCTAGAAAAAAGTGCGGTGAACATGAGCCAGGTGCCCGAGCATTTAAGAACCTATCAAGGGAAAGCCTTCGAGTTGATGCAAAAAGAGCTGAGAGCCCTTGAGGATCGGGCCAAACAATAAAATATTTCGGACTTTTGGGTTGCGGCAACATTGCCGCTGCTAGCGCCCCAAAGAGGGGCTTTATATAATTAAAAGAGCTGTCTGCTCTCTTGCGAACAGCTCTTATTTTTATGGGAACTGTTACGCTGCTTCCCCCGGCCCTGTGGTGTTCATTTTGTCTAATGTGTTATACAATAATAAAAGTTGACAGTATTAACAATCAGTGCCTATAATTTTCTTGAAGCCGTTGGGAAAGCCTGAATTTCTTCTTAAAGCGCTTTTTAACGGTGACTACATCGCAGGGAGGTTTAAGCATGGCAAATTACAAAATCGAAGACATTGAAGGTATCGGTGAGGTAATCGGTAAAAAGCTAAGGGAAGCCGGAATTAAAGATACCGACGCGCTGCTTGCCGCATGCGGGACAAGCAAGCAGCGGAAGGAACTGGCCGAAAAAACGGGCCTTTCTGAAAAACAGATCCTCAAGTTCGCCAACATGGCCGATCTCTACCGGATCGATGGGGTCGGTTCGGAGTATTCTGAACTGCTGGAAGCCGCAGGCGTAGATACAGTGCCGGAGCTGGCCCTGCGCAATCCGTCCAACCTGGCAAAAACCCTGGCCGAGGTCAATGAGGCGAAGAAGCTCACGCGCCGCGTGCCCAGTGAAACCGAAGTGGCAAAGTGGATCGAGCAGGCTAAAAAACTGCCCCGCGTACTCCAATACTAATATTAAGTTAATTAAATACCCTTTTCATTAATACGTTAAACCTCCGCCTGAACCCAACGGCGGAGGTTTTATCTATACGCAAGTAGGGGGATGTCTTGTCGCATTTTCTCTGGAGGCGGACTTACCACTCTGTTGCATTTGCATGGTGTCCTGCAAACTGAGCTGAGCCATCGGCACGAGTAATTCGCAAGGCGAAAAATCCATCCACTGCGCAATCCTCTCCGCTGTTTTGGACGCTGGCCGAATGGCACGGCTGGTGGATCAAATTTTTCTTGACGATCGCACCAATAAAGACGGGGCTTTTTAGCCCCGCTATTTTTTACCAGTAACGTTTTCTCATATAATCAGGATTGCGTTGTATAGCAATTACCTTCAATCATCTTATCGTTTTCTTAAAGCTTTAGTCGCCTCCATATCAATAGTTTTAGTTTTCGGATCAATTACCACTCCATAATCATCTGCCGCACTTTTAAGTGAAACATAACCGTTAATTACGTCCATTAGCACAGCCTCAGGATCTCTTTCGAACGGGTCGCCATAACCTCCCCCGCCACCTGTTCTATTTGAGATCAGATCTCCCTCGGCAAGAGGAATGGCAGGTGTTTTCAGGAACTCAATATCACCATGAATGCTGGACTTAAGTAGACCATAATTTCTGGCTCCTGGCTTACCTCCACAAACTCCCCAATGTGGAACAGTCCCTCTTTCAATGACACCAATCATAAAGCCTGGAGCTAGCATTCTGTAGTCACGTTGTACCCCCAAGCCTCCGCGGTATTTTCCAGGTCCTCCGCTATCCTCCAATAATTCATACTTTTCAACAATTATTGGATCGTTTGTCTCTTCTATCTCCACAGGTAAATTGCGGGAGCAAGCCTCCATATAATGAACCAACGCACTTTGCCCGTCACACCTAGCGCTAGCTCCTTGGCCCATACCTTCAATGTTTGCTTCAAAAAACATCTTTCCGGTCTGAGGGTGGATCCCGTATCTCAAGACTCCACATAAATCCCCCCCGGAACAGGCCGGTACTATTTCGGGAAACAGAGGGGCTAGCAGCTTATGCATTCCCTCTAAAGCGCTTAAAATAGGCCAGCCATATAAATTAGTCGGAGCAGTAGAACTAGGGTTAAAAATAGTGCCCTCTGGCGCGATAACCTTAATAGGCCGGAATGATCCTTCATTGGCTTCTGTATCCGGCGAGGTTAAGACCTTGCCCATTAATCTACACATTGATATGGTCGAAATAATCGGGCAATTGGTAGGGCCTCTTTGTTCTAATGCTGAACCTGTGAAATCAAAAATTAAATTGCAATTCTTTTTATCAATAGTAATAGTAAGTTTTATCGGTACCTGTTTGCCTTTTTCCACACCATTATCGTCAAAAAATTCCTCAACAGACCAGCTGCCTGCCGGCATTTTTTCAATCGCTGCTTTTGCTATCATTTCAGAGCGATTGTAAAGCTCATGTATGCATTCCGTTACTTTATCAAAGCCGTATTTCTCTAGCAGTTTTTTTATTGAGGATTCGGCAATTTTAAACGAAGCAATTTGAGCATGGATATCTCCCCAAATTACTTCGGGGGCTCTCGAATTAACTTTGAGTATTGACGCCAAAGTCTCATTCAGCTTGCCTTTTCTGTATAGCCAAACAGGCGGCATTCGAAGCCCTTCCTGAAAAGCATCTGTAGAGTCCGTAGGATAGGGATCTTTTGCTCCGATGTCTGTAAGGTGTGCCTTGCTGACCCCAAAGCCGAATAAACTGCCCTCGTAAAAAATTGGGTAGAATAACATCATATCCGGTGGATGTGAACCCGAAAATTCAGGCATTGTTGTTATTATGATATCATTTGGTTGAATATTTTCTTTGCCGATTACTTGAAGACATTTCTTTACCCCTGGGCTCAGGGAACCCATAAAAAAGGTTAACCCCGGGGCCTCTGCAACCGTACCGCCCTCACTGTCGAGAATTCCACAAGCAAAATCACGGTCTTCGTAAATGACAGTTGCAAAGGAAGTTCTCTGAATAGTTTCGCGCATCTCCCTGGCTGTCGACAGCAAATAGTTTCTTACTACAGCAAGTGTAATTGGATCGACCAAAATATTAACCCTCCCTTAATTCGATTACTAAATTACCATATTTGTCAACAGCAAGTGCCTGACCGGGCAATACTACCGTAATATGAGTCGGTTCTTCAACAATAGCCAGCCCATTTATTACATTGTTGGCGAGAAGCCTTTCGCGTGAATAAATTGGACACTCATGCATACTGCCGCCCAGGAAAACATTACGTACCTGTGTAAGAGCTTGTTCCGGCGATGCACCACCGGATGTTATTTCCTTCATCGGAAGTTTTTTCATCTTACCAAAAGCCCGCAGCCTAAAGGTAACAGTTTCCCTGCCACCCTGTACCTTGTGGCCGTACTTCGCTTCATGCAACATATCGAAGTTTTTATCAATATACTGTTTGGTGTCTTCCTCAAATTCTTTTATTGGAAGAGGAACCTCAATCTCATGGCCCTGCCCCTGATATCTTGTGTCGACTGCCCTAACAAAAGTTATATCGTCGTCTTTAATGTTCGCTTTCTTTAAAAGGGACCTCGCTTCATCTTCCATCTCCGCAAAGAGGCGATTTACCTTGTCAATATCAAGTTCATTAGTAGGGCAAACATAGCTTTGTGAAAAAGTTTGTACAACATCTGCCGCCAGCATTCCCCAGGCAGAAAACACAGCCGGGTGAGGAGGAATGATTACCCGGGGAATATTAAGGATTTGTGCTACTTCAGTTGCGAAAAGGCCGCCTCCACCTCCAAATGAAACCATGGTAAAGTCTCTCGGGTCATATCCTTCACTGACTAAAATTTGTCTTGCTACATCAGCCATCGTATTTCTGGCCACTGTTAAAATACCTTCCGCCGTTTTATTGAGATCCATCTTTAGCTTTTCTGCTATCTCTCCAATGCCTTTACGGGCCAGTTCAACATCTAGTTTTATCTCGCCTCCAGCAAAGCTGTCAGGATCAATTAGCCCTGTAACTACAGCAGCGTCAGTAACAGTCGGCTTTAGGCCACCCTTACCATAGCACATGGGACCGGGATCGGCTCCGGCACTCTCCGGACCAACGTGAAGCATTCCCCCCTCATCAACGTAGGCTATGCTCCCCCCACCGGCCCCTACGGAGCGAACATCAATACTTTGCAATTTGGCAATATACCCAAGAATTTCGGCTTCGTTCCTAAGATTGTTTTTGCCATCGACCACGAGAGATACGTCAAAAGTGGTTCCTCCAACATCGGCGGTTAACAGATTTTGGATTCCAAGTTGTTCTCCCAAATATCTCGCACCAATTGCTCCGCCAGCCGGGCCAGAGGATATCATTTGAATCGGAGATTTCTCAATTAATTCCACGGTGGAAACACCACCGGCAGAGCTGGCAATCAATAAATCGCAATTTAGGTTTAGCGTTTTTTTCATCGAATCATCAAGCTTTTTCAGATAGCTTACGACAGGCTTTTTTATGTAAGCATCAAGAACCGTTGTGCTCGTTCTTTCATACTCTCTTATTTCTCGAGACACTTCGCTGCTTAGAGAGATATATACATCTGGCCAAACTTCCTGGATTATATCTCTTATTAGTTGTTCGTGTTCAGGGTTAGCATAAGAGTGAAGCAAGCATACAGCTATTGATTCTATACCGTTAGCTTTAAATAATTCGGCCAGTTGCACAACTTCGTTTCGATCTAGTTTTTTTAGAATCTCACCATTAAATCGTATTCTTTCATTAACTCCATGACGAAGGTATCTTGGAACCAATGGCTGAGGTTTTTCCCACATAATGTCGTATATTTTATCATCAGGTCTATTAACTCTTCGAATTTCCAGTATATCGCGAAAACCCTGGGTTGTTATTAGACCTATCTTAGCCCCTTTTCTTTCAACAAGAGCATTTGCAGCTACCGTTGAACCATGAAGAAATGCAGACACATCATCAATTTGATCAATAATTTTAGATACCGCATTCAGGACTCCGACAACAAGATCGCTTGGAGTGGTTTGGGCCTTGTCGACTTTAATTTCCATAGTCTCTTCATCAATACATACGATATCGGTAAACGTACCACCTATATCCACAGCTATTCTTTTCAAAATTAAACCTACCTCCTAAAATCCTCCCAAATTGTTTTTTTAAAAAACCATCTTAAAGTTAATTTGGGAAACTGTTAAATTTAATTCTTACTTTCAAGCTCCTTTAATGCCGATTCTGTAATTTTTTCGATTTCCTTTTCGATTTCGTTTGCCAAAGGGATAGCATCACTCTCACTGATTACATTCCTTGCATATTCTTGTGCTCTCATCCTAATATCCCTTTCACCTATCGATTCCCAATCGTCCCACAAGGCATCAAAACCAAGCTTCGGTATAAAAATTTCCCCTCCTCTCAGGTGTCTCACCGTGTGCTCTTGCTGTAAATAATTACCTTTTTCTAAAGTAGCATCAGTTATTATATCGAGTGCTAAAGTATCTTCATTAACGACAAATCCCTTGGCAACTTTACGTAAAATAGAAAATATTTCATTATCTATAACAAGTTGCTCGTATGAAGCCACAGTAGCGCTGGCTACGCTACCTAGTCCTGAAACCAAATTGGCACCGGCTAAAACCGGCAACATGCCGTTTATAGCTTTTTCATAGCCTGATTGACTATCAAAAGTACATGATGTACTTGAAAGTCCATACACATCTGAGGGAAAGCCATAGAATGCAGCTAGTTGGGCAGAACACGCTCCTGACAGGCCCATTTCAGGCATACCCAGGGTTACATGACAATTTTTCATATTTGCGAAATTTAGTCTTGCTCCGTAGATAAGCGGAGTTTGCGGATTAATTAAATAAGCAATAACGGCAAAAGCAAGCATCACCGCATTCATCTGAGCAAGTCCACCGGCAAGGGTCAGAGGAGCAGTCAGTCCGGAAGTAGGGCAAGGGAGCATTATAGTCGGGATACCTGCAGATGTAATAATTTTAATGGTATCGGTAATTTTTTGTGGGAAATATAGTGGGCTTTCAGGAGAAACAGCCAAACTCATTACTTTATTCATAGGTAAAGCAAATGCATCAGCAAATACCTTAATCAGTTCAATAATATATTTCGCCTCAATTGGTGAAGAGATCCCAGGTCCTAGCACCGGTTTTTCGCTGTACCTCAATATGTATTCCACCATTTTGTACTGATTGATATAGGGTGGAACATCAGATGTGTAAAGCATTGGTCCCGGCATATCAATTTGATCCAACTTGTTCATTAGTAAAATGGTATTCACCTGATCTTCCAGCGTGGCCTCTCTTTTTTTACCACTATCAAGATCAATAATATGTGGAACTGCTCCAAAGGGATGTGAGAGAACCTGTCCTCTCTTAAGAATCACTTTGCGACCTGTTCGACTTTCAAAGCACAGTTCATCTCTATTTTTAACATTGCTTAGTACTTTCTCAATAAACACGTTATTAATCTTAATTAGTTCTCCGCTTTCTTTACACCCGAGATCCTTCAACATACTTATTAAAATCGAATCGTCTACTTTTATACCTACTTCTGTAAGCAAGTATAGACTTGCTTCATGTATCTTTTCGATATCTTCTTTGTTAAGTAGCTGTAAATAAAAGCGTTTGTTGTCTAACACTACGGCACTCCTTTCTAATAAAAAAAATTCTTGCCTTTCTTTGGAGATATCATAGCAACTTTCCACTATAGGCGTTAGCCTAAGATCTACCCCGTACATTATACCAAATAATATCGATCAACCGTGCACTATTTCCTGCGGGCCATTATTTTCAGGCAGGACTTGCGGGAGAGGGTATTGAATAACGGATAGGTGCAATGTTTGGCGCTTAGATGGGAGAACCTATGAAAATTTACAGCTACAACATCAATTCGATCCGGGCCAGGGAGGAGCTTCTGTTTCAGTGGCTGGAGAAGCGGGAGTTTGATCTGGATATTCTCTGCCTGCAGGAGCTGAAGGTAGAGGAGAAAGAGTTCCCCTTTAAGCAGTTTGCCGCCCGGGGTTATGAAGCGGCTGTTTCCGGGCAGCCGCGCTACAACGGTGTGGCCGTGTGCGCAAAAAACGGCCTAGCCGGGGTCAGGCAGGGTTTTGGAGATCCTGAATGGGACGATCAGAAGCGAATCATCTCCTGCCGGGTGAACGGGATTACCGTGATCAACGCGTACATGCCTCACGGCAGTGAGCGCGGCGGGGATAAATACCATTACAAGCTAAAATGGTATGCCCGGTTTTTAAATTACCTTGAGCAGCAATTTGATCCCGGTGAGCCCTTGCTGGTGGTTGGTGATTTTAACGTGGCTTTGGAAGACCGGGATGTCTACGACCCGGAGCTGCTCCATGATGTTATCGGCACCATGCCCGAAGAGAGGGAAGCCCTGCGCAGCCTTTTGGACTGGGGGCTGGTGGATGCTTACCGGCAGCTTCATCCCGGCAGCTCCGGTTATACCTGGTGGAGCTACATGGGCGGCGGCATCTGGAAGGATGAAGGGATGCGCATTGACTATATTCTTTGCACCAGGCCTCTTTTGGAGAAACTTGTCGGTGTAGAAGTGGACCTCTGGCCCCGCCGCAGAAGAAAGCCGACGCCCTCGGATCACGCCCCGGTTGTCGCGGAGTTTAGCGACTAAAAAACTCATGCCTTAGAGGAGCGGGCGCCCCGGCTGCCGCGATGGGACGCCCGCGGTGCACAGGGTTTACGGTTAAACCGTGCTTTTCAGGGTCTGTTTTAAGCTTCTGGCCAGAGATGTGATGGCCTCAACTACCAGGGAAAAGGCGGCTACGGCCATGAAGATTGAGGCCAGGAGGCCCCAGATTGCCTTCAAGTCTACTTTTCCGTCCAGGAAGCCGCCCTGCATCAGGTAACGGGGGAAACTTTCATTCCAGATACCGGTATTGGCCAGGGCCAGGAAAAATAGAATCAAGGTGGCGACACTAAGGATGCTGTCAGCGACGCCCAACCCTTTCGTCCATTGTCTTGTCACCAGGTAGAAAGCGTTTTTCAGGGCATGCAGAACAAACAGAGCGGTAAAATAGGGCAGAAAGGCATTAAACACCGGTGCATTTAAGAGGGGGATAAAGGTCGCCGCGGCATGCTCATCGACATGGTAGAGGCCGGCCAGGGAAGGGGCTGCATTAAATAAGGCGATAAGAAATACGAAAAAGGCGATGCTTAACACCGGCTCGATAACTTTCATACCCTCTGCTGCTCCGGGCACTGTGCGTAGCGAGCTGGAAGCGCTGTTTTCCTTCCGGGTGAGGACCGGTAAATCTACCCGGCAGTGCTCCAGCACGACAAACAGGACAGTCAGCCAGGCAAAGGCCTGGCCGGCTATGGCCGGCAGCGTGGCCAGATACCGTCCCAGGGCCGGAAGCATTTGCTGCGGCGGGTTGGCCGCATACTCCAGGGCCGTGGCCAGGGTAAATCCAAAGCAGGCGGCGGCGAGGACAATTTTTAGAATGAACAGGTACGTATCATAGTATTGCGGCCCGATTAGACACCGTTTCCCGCTGTTCTTAATGTTAGGGTTGCCAGTTTCCCCTTGCCGCACAACTTTCGCCTCGTTTCCTCTTTCCGTTGTCATTTAAGTTTCACCTCCGCAAGTAATGGGGGACCTTGGTTAATTAGAGCCTAACATGCACCGGCAAGCGGGCAAACGGCCGATAAGAGTATTTTGCCCTGGTCCGGAATATGGATTTTTGACTCATCCTTTTGGCGGAAAGGTGGTGCAGGCGCCGGAAACCCCGTCCCCCCGGTTATCCCCGATTACCCGGTTAGCTACCGGCGGCAGGTGACCGATAAAACCCTAAACAACCGGCCGCAACCATGGTAGAATTTAATCAGTAGGGACAATGGTTTATGCAAGGAGGATCAGATAGTGTCTGCGCGGTTAGAAGAAGCTATAGCCGTAACCGGGCGGCGATACACGGTGCTGGCCGCGGTCATGCTGGGCGGGATTATGGGGCCCATTGACGCCAGCATTGTCAATGTCATTTTACCGACCCTTTCCGTATTTTTTAACGCCCCCATTGCCACCGTCCAGTGGGTACCGCTGATCTATCTTCTGACGATCAGCAGCCTGCTTCTCTTTTACGGCCGCCTGGGCGACATCCTGGGTTATAAGCGGGTCTATCTGGGGGGGCTGGCCTGCTTCGTGGTTACTTCCGGCCTTTGCGGCCTGTCGCCGACCATTTACTGGCTGATAGTCTTTCGCGCCATTCAGGGGATCGGTGCCGGGATGATGATGTCCGTTCCCTTCGCCATTCTTACTGCTGTTTTTCAGCCCCATGAACGGGGCCGGGCCTTGGGTATCAATGCCATCAGTATCTCTGCCGGATTGGCCCTCGGGCCCACCCTGGGCGGTTTGCTGACCTCCTTGTGGTCGTGGCGGCTGGTCTTTTTAATCAATATTCCCATCGGCCTGGCCGCTTTATTATGGTCCTTCAAGGTTATTCCCGATTTAAAAGGGAAGCCGGGCCGGGTTGATAGTGCCGGTGCTGTTTCTTCTTTTGTCTTTCTTTTTTCTTTACTCTTCTTTGTCAACCAGGTGCAAAAAACAGGCCTGGGGCTGGTTACCGGTCTGGCCCTGATTATGGCCGTTATCGCGGGGATTTGCTTCTTCTACATTGAGTCCCGCTCGCCGCAACCGCTGGTGAATCTATCTCTCTTTAGCAACCGCACTTTCTCCCTGGGCACCACCGCTTCCTTACTCAATTTTGCCTCGCAGTACATTTTGGTTTTCCTGACCCCATTTTACCTCCAGCGGGTGATCCATTTCCCTCCGGATAAAATCGGTTTACTGATGACCTGTTTCCCCTTAACGGTAATGGCTGTGGCCCCGTTCAGCGGTATTTTATCCGACCGTTTAGGCACCAGGGGACTGGCCGTGGCCGGAGGGACGGTTTGCGCTGCGGCCCTGGTGGCGATGGCCCTTTTACCCGTGTCCGCCACCGCCCTTTCTGTAGGATGGCGCCTCTCTTTCTTCGGTTTAGGCACCGGGATGTTTCAATCCCCCAATAACAGCGCGGTTATGGGCAGTGTCCCCCGGCCGTACCTGGGGGTTGCCTCCGGCATTCTGGCCACGGCCCGGAATACAGGGATGGCCCTGGGTATCGCCGCGGCAGGTTTGATTCTTTACGCCCTGGTACCGCCGGACGCCATGATTCATGAGTACCTGAGCGGTATGGAAGCGGTTTATTTTCTTGGCGGTCTGAAATACGCTTATCTTTGCGGAGCCGGGCTCTCTGCCCTGGCCGCCCTCTTTTCTTTCAGGCGAACCGGACACGCCCGGGTCCCTGAGCCAGCCCTTCAGGAGGATAAGGGAAATCAATAGAAACCGGCAGCATGTTTAAAATTGGGTTAAAGCCTGGTCTCGTTGCTATCTCCCCCACCCCGACCCTCCCCAACCGGGGG